>Ga0193956_1000022_pt1 | contig 69709 bp, 69 predicted proteins | sample BB_7_MG_FD_140358 | JGI IMG/M metagenome (GOLD analysis project Ga0193956, IMG submission 140358) | Microbial mat bacterial communities from the Broadkill River, Lewes, Delaware, United States - BB_7_MG | ecosystem: Environmental > Aquatic > Freshwater > River > Microbial mats | place: USA...
AATATTTTACCATCAGCTCACTCATCTTGTTTATTTACAAGAGGTGAAACTCAAGCACTTGTAGTTGGAACTCTTGGTGGTCCAAAAGATGGACAAATGTTCGAAAAACTAACTGAAAAATCAACTTCAATTGAAAATTTCATGTTACATTATAACTTCCCAGGTTTCTCAGTAGGTGAAGCTAAACCAATGTTTGGTATAGGAAGAAGAGAATTAGGTCATGGTAATTTAGGTAAAAAAGCTTTAGAAGCTACTATTGATAATGATTATGGTGATACAGTAAGATTAGTTTCAGAAATTTTAGAGTCAAATGGTTCTTCATCAATGGCAACTGTTTGTGGTGGGTCATTAGCATTAAAAGCAGCAGGTATTCCAATTTCTGATTTAGTTGCAGGTGTTGCTATGGGTATGGTTGTTGAAAAAGGTGAGTATTCTGTATTAACTGATATTATGGGTCTTGAAGATCATGATGGAGATATGGATTTCAAAGTTGCAGGTACTACTAAAGGTATTACGGCTTTACAAATGGATATAAAACTTGGTGGAATTGAATTATCAGTTTTACAAGAAGCATTATTACAAGCAAAAGAAGGTCGTGACCATATTTTAGGTTTAATGAACAGCGCAGCAGAGGATATAGTTCCAAGTGAAGCACTACCTTTAATTGAGCAATTTGCGATTGATCCAAGTAAAATAATGGTTGTTATTGGAAAAGCTGGTTCTACAATTAAAGAAATAATTGAAAAATTCTCAGTAGGAATTGATTTAGATAGAGATAGTGGAACTGTAAAAGTTAGTGGAAATAATAAGCAAAATGTATTAGATGCTTGTGAACACATTAAAACTATTTCTAATAATGCAGTTTCTAGAAAACAACCTTCTAAAAATCTGGATTTTGAAAAACTTTATACAGTAGATGATGTATTAATGGCAAAAGTTGAAAGAATTGTTGATTTTGGTGCATTTATGGCCTTACCTAAAGGTGGAGAAGGATTACTTCACATTTCTAAAATTTCTAAACAAAGAGTTAAAAATGTTTCTGATGTTTTAACTGTTGGAGATGAAGTAGAAATAAAAGTTCTAAAAGTAACTAAAGATAGAATTGAATTAGCTTCGAGTTCAATTTAATAATTAACCCTAGTTTAATATTTCTTACGTTAGTATAGTTAAATAATTTTTTAACTATACAACTTAAGGGGTACTAAAATGGCGAAACTTTTAATTGTAGATGATTCTACTATGCTAAGAGATATGTTAAACTATGCATTAAATGAAGGTGGTTACACAGACGTAACTGAAGCAGTTGATGGTGTAGATGGTTTAGCAAAAGCTAATGCTGCAAAATTTGATTTAATAATAACTGACGTAAATATGCCAAATATGGATGGATTAACACTTATTGGCGAACTTAGAAAAATACCGCAATATTCAAAAAAACCTATTTTAGTATTAACAACTGAGAGAAGTGATGAAATGAAAACAAAAGGAAAAGCTGCAGGAGCAACAGGATGGATTGTTAAACCTTTTGTTCCAGATCAACTTTTAAAAGCAGTAAACATAGTACTAAGCAGATAAAAAGGATCTAATATGTCATTTGATATTTCAAAATATAGAGAAATGTTTTTAGAAGAAGCTGAAGAACTTTTTGAATCGGCTGATAATGTACTTTTAGAAGCTGAAAATAATGGTTCATTAACTGATGAAGAAATGGGTCAATTATTTAGAGATGTACATACTTTAAAAGGTAGTGGTGCATCTGTTGAATTAAAACTTTTTGCTGAATTTACTCATGATGTTGAAAACTTAATGGATAAATTAAGAAACCATAAGATTGAATTTGTACCTGAAATGGCTGGAACTTTAATTGATGGTTTAGATGTGATGAAAGAAATTTTAGATTTAGAAGTTGCTGAGGATTTATCTAGAGATACTTTTACTGAAATGACAACTTCATTACTTGAAGAAATTCGTGCATATTCAAATGGAACAGTAGTAAAAAAAGTTGAAGATTCCCCAGTTGCAGAAACTTCTGTTTTAAAAACACCGATTATTGAAGAAGTTTCAGATAGTGATAATTTTGGATTTTTTGATGATGAATTAAATGATCAAATAGGTAGTAAATCTTATGGGATTTTTGCTGATGATGTAGATGAAAATCAAGAGAGTTTTGGATTTTTTGATGATGATTTAGAAATAGCAACACAAAACTATAAAGATGTAGCTGTAAATAATGAAGAAAAAGAACACTTTGGTTTTTTTGATGATGTTCCTTCTATTACACCTGATTCAGTAATGAAAACTAATAATATTGAAGAAACTGAAAGTAAAGCTGCTGTTATATCAAATGAAAGTACTACTAATGCCCAAGAAAAAGCAGTAACACCTAGAGTTAGTAGAGAAGTAAAAGAAAAAACTACTAAAAAAACTTCTACAAACAATAATATCAGAGTAAATTTAGATAAAATTGATTTACTTATGAATAATGTTGGTGATTTAGTTATTACAAATGCAATGCTTACTCAGTTTTCATCTACAATTGATGATTCAAAAACTAGAAATTCAGTGCTTGAAAGATTAGAATTATTAGAAAGACATATTAGAGATATGCAAGATTCAATTATGAGTATTAGAATGGTGCCTATGGAATCTATTTACTCTAAATTCCCAAAAGTTGTAAGAGATATTTCTAAAAAGCTTGGTAAAAAAGTTGAATTTAAACACTTTGGCGATAATGTTGAAATTGATAAAGCAATGATTGAAGGATTAACAGATCCTTTAATGCATATTATAAGAAATTCTCTTGATCATGGTCTTGAAACTCCAGAAGAAAGAGAAGCATCTGGAAAAATTGATGTAGGTTCTATTGTTATTTCTGCAGAACAAGCTAATGGTCAAATGATTATTACTATTGAAGATGATGGACGTGGAATTAATGTAGAAAAAGTTGCATTGAAAGCTTTAGATCAAGGTCAAATTGATGAAAATCAATATAACAATATGAATGATAATGAAAAAGCAATGCTTGTGTTTGGTGCAGGAGTTTCAACAGCAGATCAGATTTCAGAAATTTCAGGACGTGGTGTTGGAATGGATGTTGTAAAAACAAATATTCAAAAACTAGGTGGAGATCTAAAACTTGATACTAAGTTAGGTGAGGGTACTGTATTAACAATTATGTTACCTTTAACACTTGCTATTCTTGATGGTTTAGATATTGCAGTTAGTGATCAAAAATATATTTTACCTTTATCTTCAATTGTTGAATCATTACAACCAACATCAGATATGATTAAAAAAATTGGTGATGGTACTCAAGATTTATTAATGTTAAGAGAAGAATTTATTCCAGTTGTACGAATACATCAGTTATTTGGATTAAAAAGTAGTTTTGAAAAATTAGAAGATGGAATGCTAATAGTTGTTAAATCAGGAAATACAAAAGTCGCTTTATCAATTGATGAATTTTTAAATCAACATCAAGTTGTAGTTAAGCCTTTAGATAAAAACTTTAGATCTGTTGAGGGAATTGGAGCTGCCACTGTAAGAGGTGATGGTAGCATTGGACTTATTTTAGATGTTGTTGGTATTATTAATGCACAAATTAACATCGAAAGAGGTATAAATAAAGCAAGAAAAGCTTCATAAATGAGTTATACAACTGATGATGTTCATAAAAAAGTTAAAAAACTTTTATATGGATTAACTGGTATTACACTAGCTGATAACAAAGATATTATGATCTCAAATAGGATTGATAAATTAAAAAGAGATTCTAAATACAAAGGTGATATTATGGAACTTCTTCGTTCAATTGAAGAAGGTTCATATGTTACAGAATTTATAAACTCTTTTACTACAAATAAAACTCATTTTTTTAGAGAAGATTTTCATTTTTTAGATTTAAAAAATAGAGCTTTACCTGAACTTGCAAACTCTGGAAATAAAATTAACATGTATTGTTCTGCATCATCAACTGGTGAAGAACCATACTCAATGGCTATGACAGTTTTAGAAACTGAAGTACAACTTGGAAAAAAAATTAACACCTCAATAATAGCAACAGATATAGATACAAATGTATTACAATATGCTGCTAATGGTGTTTATAGGTATTCAAAGTCATCTAAAGAATTTCCTGAATGGATTAAACCTTCAAAATATTTTAAAAGAAGAGTTCAGAAAAATTTATCTGGAGAAGAAATTCTTATAAAAGTTAAAGATGAATTAAAAAGAATGCTTACTTTTCAAGTAATGAACTTAAATGATAGTTCTTATCCATTTTCAAAAAATCAATTTGATATTGTTTTTTGTAGAAACGTGCTAATTTATTTTTCTGCAGAAGATCAAAATAAGATATTGAAAAAACTTTTTTCTCATTTAAAAATTGGTGGAACTTTATATTTAGGTCATTCTGAAAATCCACAAGATTTAGTAAATTATGTAAAAAGAGTAGGACAAAATATTTTTATAAAAGAAAAGGAAATTGTTTGATTGTAATTGGACATAAAGATGGAAGTATTGAAAAAGCATCAGCGGTTAGATTTACTCAAAAAACTAAAGGTTTATGTACTCACACAGTAATTGGTGGAGAATTTGCAGTTGGAACTGATCTTGAACAAATAGCTTTTAAAACACTTTTAGGTTCATGTGTTGCAATTATGTTTTATGATAAAGTTACAAAAATAAAAGCAATGAATCATTTTTTATTACCTTCTAGTAGTAATAGTAATGATGATATGAAATACGGTCTTTACTCTGTTGAAGCAATGCTTAATGAAATGTATAAATTAGGTTGTAGTAAAAATAATATGGTAGCAAAAATTTCTGGTGGTGCTGATATTATGCAGTTAAATGTATCTTCACAATCAATTGGACATAGAAATGTAGAGTTTGCAAAAGATTTTTGTAAGGCTGAAGGCTTTAGATTGATTAGTGAACATACAAGGGGAGAACACGGACGATTAATTTTACTTGCAAATAGATTTGAAACATTTATAAAAGTTACTCAAAAAAGTGAAACAGATAGTAAAATTTTACAAGAAGAAAAATCTTTACAAAAAGAGATTACAAAAGCTCCTGTTATCAAAGAATATGTTGGTGGTGTCGATTTATTTGGTATGGAAAATAAAGCAGAAGAAGCAGAAATGGAAATTGAACTTTTCTAATTTTATAATAAATAGGGTGATTTTTTAAAGTGTATACAGTTTTAATAATAGATGATTCTCCATCAATGAGAAGAATTATAAAAGACATGATTAATAAAATAGATGAATTTGAAGTTGTATCAATAGCTGTAGATGCATTTGATGCAAGAGAAAAAATTAAACAGTATGAACCAGATATTGTAACTATTGATATAAATATGCCAAAAATGGATGGTGTAACATTTTTAAGAAATCTTATGAGACTTCATCCTATGCCTGCTGTTGTTATTTCGGGTGAGGGTGTAAGAGGTAATGACATTTTTGATGATGGGGCTGTTGGTTTTATTCCAAAACCTGAAGGTGGAGAAACTATGTCTTCTTTTCAAGGAAGAATAAAAGAAACACTATTAAATCTAACTTTTTTACTTAAAAGATATACTTTAAAAAAACCAAAGCCATTGATTGAAAAAAAGAAAACTACTAATACTATTGAATATAAAGTTCATCCTGATGAAGTAATACTTTCAAATCCAACAAGAGGTTCTGGAAATAAATTAATAGCAATTGGTTCATCAACAGGTGGAGTTGAATCACTTTTGAAAGTATTTCAAAAACTTCCATCAGATTTACCCCCTATTTTAATAACACAACATATTCCTTATGGTTTTTCAAACTCTTTTGCTCATAGATTAAATGACTATTCAAAAGTAATTGTAGAAGAAGCAAAAGATGGAACAATCCTAGAAAAAGGTCATGCCTATTTAGCTCCTGGGAATATGCATCTTACTATTGTAAAAAATGGTTTAGATTATAAAACAAAATTATTAGATACAAAAAAAGTAAGTCAACATAAACCTAGTGTAGATATACTATACAGATCCGTAAACAATGTAATTGGTTCAAGTGCAATGGCTGTTATAATGACAGGTATGGGTGATGATGGCATGATTGGTATGAAAGATATGTTTGATAATAATGTATATACAGTTGCACAAAATGAGATAAGTTGTGTAGTTTTTGGTATGCCTGCAAAAGCTATTAAAGCAGGTGCTGTTAAAGATATTGTTCATTTAGATGATATTGCACAATATATTATTGATTATTCAAAGAGTAAAAGAAGATAATATCTTTACAATAATAGCTATCTAAAAAATATCAGTCGTACGTTCTAGTTGATCTTTATCAAAATGTGTATATATTCTAGATGTATTAATATCAGCATGTCCTAAAGATTCCTGCACTAATATCAAATCTTTACTTTTTTGATAAAGCATAGTAGCAAAAGTATGTCTTAACATATGAGCACCATTTTTTTCTTTTCTTATACCAATACTTAATAATATTTTTTCAACTATACTACTAATGTATGCTTGACTTAAAACTTTACCTTTTTGATTACATAAAAGTAGGGTGTTGTTATTTGGTTTTATCTCATTCCATTCATTTAAGTCATTTGCAATAATATTTGCTTTTATCATAACAACTCTTGGTTTATTACCTTTTCCTCGTACTTGAATTATAAAAGCATCACCATCTTTATTAAAATCTTTTAACTCAATATTTATAGCTTCGCTAACTCTAATACCCGTATAAAGTATTATTTTGATAATAAGTCTATTTCTAGCAGCAATTTTTGCACTAAAAGGATAAGCATCAATTGCTTCAATAAAAGCTCTAACTTCATCTTTTTTCATAAAAGAGGGCAGTTTAGTACCACTTTTTCCACTTAATCCTCCCCAGTTTTTAAGCTCAATTCCATACCTATAAACAAAGCTATTATTTTCTTCATTTTGCTTATCTATATAACCAAAGAAAGTAACTAATGAAATTCGATAGTTTTTCTTTGTTGCATCTGATAACTTACTTGTTTGCGTAATTAAAAAATCACGTAAAAGCTCTTCATCAATTTCTTTCATAGAACTAGGACCATAGTTAATCATAAAATTGTATAACTTTTCAAGGGGTATAAAATATACATGTATACTATTAATCCCAATATTGCGAACTTCTTTGATTGTAAGTTTTAAAGTATCAATTGAATCAAAACCTTGAGTTAGTTCTTGTAATATTTGAGCTAGTCTATCTTTATCTTTAACTTGTCTATTTGAAAGAGATGTAATTTTGTTTCTGATAAACCTTGATAACCAGAATAAATATGTCTTATTAAACGTATCTTCACAATCTAATGGATATTTCAATCTCAACCTTCTTCTATTGTTATAAATATATTTTACTTTTGGAAACTATAATTTCCAAATTATACTATATCTTCTCTTTAAGCATTATAAAACAAGATTTATTAAGACTTTTAAATTAAGTTTTTTACCAAAAAGATGCGGTTTCTTGATTAAAGTTTTCATCGTTGTCTAATTCTAAATATACATTATCACTATAATCAATGTATAAGTTATAATCACCTATTGAGACACTTTTTTCTATATCTCTTTTGTTTAAATAGATATCTTCAGAATATTGATTTAAGTCTGATAAATAGTACTCTACCATTGAAGGTGCCATATTGTCAATAGCACCCTCAATTGAGTTAAAATCATCAACACCAAAAGTATTATACAAAGATATTTTATTTAATAATGTAATCATTATTGTTTTTCTAGTTGTTAAATCCATTTAATAAAGATGCCATTCTATTTAGATCAATTTTATTTTCTTCAGGCTTCTTCTCCTCTTCATTCGCAGTAGCATTATTGAAGATATTACCATTTGTATGTTCTTTATCTTCTACTACTTCTGATGAAGTTTCTTCTGCAGTTTTTATTTCATCTGTACTAGTAGATGAACTATTGTCTTTATTTTCATCTGTTACTTTTTTATTTAATAAACCTTCTATTTTCCCTAACATTGAAGAAATATTAGAGTTGTCTTCTTCTGTATGTGTTTTGAAGTCATTTACGTTTAATTCTAAATCTTCTTTAACAGTTTCTAATTCAAGAACTTCATCTTCTAATTCAGTAATTCTGTTTTCTAATTTAGTGTTTTTAGCTTCAAGTTCTTCATAGGCTTTTATTAAAGTATTTAAAGCATTATTTAGTTTTGAAATTGTTTCTGCATTTGTCATTTTTAGTAAATCCTTATCGCTATATTATTAATTTGTTATTATTACTAAATTTAGCTAATAATTCCATCAATTCTAAGTAAAGAATCAATACTTGGCTTTCTTTGTGCGAAATTGTAAAATAATTCATCCATATTTGCTGAACCACCTTTTGATAAAATAGTTTTTTTATATTTTAAAGCAAGTTCTTTATTGAAGATATTACCTGAATCTATAAACATATAGAAAGCATCAGCACTTAGTACTTCTGCCCATTTGTATGAGTAATATCCTGCAGAATATCCACCTGCAAAAATATGAGAGAAACCATTTTGAAATTTGTTATATGAAGGTGGTATTATTACTGCAAACTCTTTTCTTACTTCATCAAGTAAATTTTGTACTTCTTCTTCACTTTTGTATAAGTCTTGATACAGTTTAAAATCAAACAAAGCAAACTCTACTTGTCTAACTAACGCTAATGAAGATTGGAAGTTTTTAGCTTTAATAATTCTATCAATTGCTTTATCATCTAAAACTTCTTTAGTTTCATAATGCTTAGCAAATAGTTTTAATACCTCTTTATCATATGAAAAGTATTCTAAGAACTGTGAAGGAAACTCAACTGTATCCCATGCAACTCCAGAAATTCCACTTACATAAGGATCTTTAATATCACTTACTAAATGATGTAAAGCATGTCCCATTTCGTGGAATAGTGTAACTACATCAGAGTGTCTTAATAATGATGGTGTAGTTTCAGTTGACTGAGGGAAGTTACAAACTATAAAAGCAGTTGGTAAATGTATTTGTCCTTTTGAATCTATATAATGAGAGTGCCAGTTATTCATCCAAGCCCCTCCTCTTTTATCTTTTCTGGCTTCAAGGTCAATATATATTCTTGCTATTTCTTTGCCATTTGTTAATAAATTATAAACTCTTACTTTTTCATCCCATGCCTTAGCATCTGTTTGAACAAACTTGATATCAAACATTTGATGTAAGAAGTCAAAGAAACCGTTTAATACTGATTCTTGTTCAAAATAAGGTCTGTAATACTCTTCATCTAAATCATATTTAGCTTTTTTTAGCTTTTCAGAATAATAAGCCATATCAGATGATCTAAAGTCTTTTATTCCATCTTTGCTTGCTAATTGTTTAATTTCTTCTAATTCTTCAATTGCTTTAGCTTTTCCTTTATGTCCTAATTCTTCTAAAAATGAAATAACCTCTTCTTCTTTTGAAGCCATTTTTGTTTGTAAAGAATACTCTGAATAAGAATTAAAACCTAGTATTTTTACTTTTTCATTTTTTAGCTTAAGTATTTGTTCTATAATTTCTCCATTTTGAGGAGCTTTTGTACAATAAGCTTTATAAAGTTCTTCTCTTTTTTCTCTTGATGTTCCATACGTTATATAAGCCATATATGATGGTATTTGTAAAGTGAATTTATATTTAATTATACCCTCTTCTTCAAATCTTGCTAATTCTAAATCTGAAATAGGAATTTCTTTAATGTCATCTTCATTTTCAATAATCATTTCATATTCATTTGTAGCATCAAGTAAGTTTTGTGAAAACTTATGCGATAACTCACTTAGAGTTAAATTTATATCTTCTAATCTTTTCTTTTTATCATCATCTAAGTGACATCCAGAAAGCACAAAATCTCTAATTTCATTTTCAAGTACTTTAATTTGTATATCATTTAAACTAGTTTTAGACTTAGACTGTATATCTTTTAAAGCCTTATAAATATTATCATTTTGAGATATCCAAGTTTCATATTTTGAGATAATAGGTAGGCACTCTTCATAGACTTTACCTGTAGTTTGTGAGTTTTTAACCGAGTCAATATGAAAAATTGGTGTTATAAAATCGTTAATACTCTCCCCTATTTCTTCATAAGGCATCACAAAATTTTCATAAGTTTTTTCTTTTATTTCCATAAGTTCTAATATTTCATTTTTTGATTGCTCTAATAATTTTTCTAATAACACTTTTGAGTCTGTTAATTTTTCTAAATTAAATTCTTTAAACATTTTATATAATCCTTTTTATTTTTTAAATTGTATTGTAAATCCTCTATCAAACTTTTCATAGTCTTGATAGAATGAAAAACTATTTATATCAAACTTTTCTAAATATGCTGACAATGGTTTCTTTTGGTCATATCCCATTTCACATAGTAGATATTCAATATTTCTTTCATTTGTTTGATCAATTATCTCTTTTAATAATTCATCACCTAGACTTCCGCCAAATAATGCATTTGAAGGTTCAAATTTTACATTAGTTGGTAATTCGTAATCATCTGCTATATAAGGTGGATTTGAGATTGTTAAATCTATATTAGATTCATCTACATTTTCATATAAATCACTTAATCTAAATTCAATTTTTTCTTCAACACCGTGTTTTATTGCATTTTTCTTAGCTAGATCTAATGCTTTTTCATTAATATCAACAGCAATTATTTTTATATTCTCTATTAATAACGCTAGCATAACTGAAATTATTCCCGAACCTGTACCTATTTCTATTATATTAATTATTTCTTTTTTATCTTTTATGCTCTTAATTATTTCAAGTGCATTATCAATTAATAATTCTGTTTCTGGTCTAGGTATTAAAACACCCTCTTGAACTATAAAGACTTCACCATAAAATGAAGCTTTTTTTATTATGTATTCCATTGGATAATTTGTTGCTCTTTTTTTTACTAGTTTTTCAAGTTCTTTTTGCTTTTCAAACTCTTTATTATAATTAAGATGTAACCATATAGTATTTTTTTCTAATAAATACATCATTAATATTTCCACTTCTTTAGCTGGAATATGTGTTACAAATTTTAAATCATATGTATATTTTCTTATCGTATCTTTTATTGTCATAATTATGTATAAACCTTTTTTTATAGTTAAATTGTTATTACTCTAATATATATAAAGCTAACTCATCTGATAGTAAAAAGTTTTTATTATAAATTCTTTCATTTTTTTGTAAAACTTTATCTTCAGCTATTAAATATTGTACTTTTTCTAACTCTTTTTGTGTAAATAATGATAATTCAACACCATTTGAACATCTAAAACCAAGCAGTATTTTTTCTGTTTTTATGTTATTTAAATCTATAGGTTCATAATCCATTTTAAATGGATCTGCTATATATTCTTCTATACTTTTGGAAGGATAATATCTTCTTTTATTTACATATCCAACAGCACCTGCTCCTATTCCTAAATACTCTTTATGCTCCCAATATCCATAATTATGTTTTGATTCATATTTTTTTTCTCTAGCAAAATTTGATATCTCATATTGAGTAAAATTATTCTCTTTTATAAAGCCAAATATTTCATAAGATAACTCTTCATCATCAATTTTAACGCTAGATCGATCAAAGAACTTTGTGCCTTCTTCAATCATTAATGAATAAGCACTTAAATGCGTAATTGGTAAGGAGAATGCTTGTCTGAAATCTTCTTTCATACTCTCTAAGGTGTCACTTTGAACACCATATATAATATCGCAGTTAATACCATTAAAGCCTATACTATTTGCATTTTGTATAGCATTTATAGCACTTTTACTCTTATGTGAACGCCCTAAGAATTTAAGTTTTTCATTATTGAAACTTTGTACACCAAAGCTAACTCTGTTAACACCAAAACTATGCATAGTTTTAAGCCATTCATATGAGGCTGAATTTGGATTTGCTTCTGTTGTGATTTCTGCATCTTTTATTAAATATGGTTTTACCATATTTAATACTTCTTCATATTCTTCTGCTTTCACACAAGAAGGAGTGCCTCCACCAATAAATACTGTTTCTATTTCTTTATTATGTTTTTCAACATAAATTTCTAATTCATTTTTTAATTGTTTTTTTAATGCTTTCATATACTCAAGTTTTAAGTGAAACTTATCAGTATATGAATTAAATGCACAGTAAAAACATTTGCTATCGCAAAAAGGTATATGTATATATAAAAGCAATTTTTAATCCTAATTTCTGTAAAATCTTTGGCTAATTATAAGGGAAAATATATTTATGACTGATAAAAATGAAATCACAAAAGATAATACTAAAAATTATAGACCCAATGTAGCAGCGATTGTACTATCAGCAAAATACCCACATACATGCGAAATATTTATTGCATCGCGAACTGATGTAGATAATGCTTGGCAATTTCCACAAGGTGGAATTGATGAAGGTGAAAATGCTAAAGAAGCATTATATAGAGAGTTAGAAGAAGAAATAGGAACAAGGGAAGTTGAGATTATTGCAGAATACCCTCAATGGGTATCTTATGATTTTCCTCCAGCGATTGCAAAGAAAATGCAACCTTATGATGGGCAAATACAAAAGTACTACTTAGTAAAATTAAAAAAAGGTGCAAAAGTTAATATTGAAACAGAAATACCTGAATTCAGTGAATATAAATTTGTACCAACAAAAAATATCTATGATTATATAACTTTCTTTAAAAGAACAGTTTATAAACAAGTTCTAAAATATTTTAAAACTGAAGGTTATATCTAATAAAGGAATTATAAGTAAATGTTAAAAGTATTAAAATTTGGTGGTACAAGTGTTGGTACACTTGAGCGAATCCAAAATGTTGCAAATATTATAAAAAAAATTAAAGATGAAGGTCATGATGTAATTGCAGTAGTTTCTGCTATGAGTGGTGAAACAAATAAATTAATTGAATATGCAGAAAGTTTTTCATCACAACCAAATGCTGCTGAAATGGATATGTTATTAAGTTCAGGAGAGAGAGTTACTTCTGCGTTATTATCAATTGCTTTAAATGAACAAGGTTACAAAGCTACTTCAATGAGTGGTAGAGAAGCTGGTATTATTACAGATAATGCTCATATGAAAGCTAGAATTGAAGATATTGATACAACAAATCTTAAAAATGCAATTGCAGAGGGTAAGACGATTATAGTTGCTGGTTTCCAAGGTGTTACTATTGATACACAAAGAGTATCAACTCTTGGCCGTGGAGGAAGTGACTTAACAGCAGTTGCCATTGCAGGTGCAATTAATGCCGATATTTGTGAGATATATACAGATGTTGATGGTATTTATACAACAGATCCTAGAATTGAACCAAAAGCAAAAAAATTAAAAAATATTTCTTATGATGAGATGTTAGAACTAGCTTCGTTAGGAGCAAAAGTATTACAAAATAGATCTGTAGAAATGGCAAAAAAATTAAATGTAAACTTAGTATCAAGATCTAGCTTCACTCCTGAAGTTGAAGGTACGTTAATAACAAAGGAAGAAAATATTATGGAAAAACCAATAGTAAGTGGAATTGCATTAGATAAAAATCAAATTAGAGTTGGAATGTATGGTGTAACAGATAAACCTGGCATTGCTGCATCAATTTTTACATCACTTGCTGATTCTGATATCAATGTTGACATGATAGTTCAAACAAGAGGACTTGATGGTACAACGGATTTAGATTTTACTATCCCTACAACAGATTTTACATTATGTAAGAATGTAATGGAGAAATTTAAAGATCAATCTAAAAATATTGATTATAATGAAAATATTTGTAAAGTATCAATTGTTGGTGTTGGAATGAAATCTCATACAGGTGTTGCTTCAAAAGCTTTCTCTTCAATGGCAAATGAAAATATTAATATTAGAATAATATCTACTTCAGAGATAAAAATTTCTATGATTATTGAAGTTAAATATGCAGAATTAGCAGTAAGAGCATTACACGAAGCTTATAATCTGGATAAATAATCATGCAAGAATTTTTAAATTGGACAGTTAATACAATTAGAGAGGATAGATTAATCTCTCCTTGGCTAGAAGAAAAAAAATATGAATGGACACCCTTAGTTTCTAAAAATATTGTGAATTTGTTAGAAAAAGGTGCTTCTGTTATAGTGTTAACAGACAGAGATAGAGAATGGTTTTTAGAATATATTTTAGCAAATGTAAATTCTTCTAAATTAAATAGACCATTTTTACCTTTTTATGATTTTAAATCCTTTTATAAATATATGGACAATATAAAATCTGATGACGATATTTCTTATATAAAAGATATGCTAAATATCTCTTTTCCTAATGGTTATTGTTTTTGGTATATAGGAAAAAGTCAAGATGTTCGTGCTGTTATTCCAAAAGTTACTAAAAACTCTTTTCTTTGGCTTTTTGATGAAGAGATGCAAGATGCTTTTAATTTAAGATCAAATGATGAAGCTTTAGATATGAAACTATTACAAATGTTTAGATTATATAATAAAACAGTAAGCTCTGCGCTCTTTGCAGAAATAAATGTAGAAAATTAAGATGCATGATAAAAAAATTGATAAATCAACAATTTTAATTGTTAATGATATAAAAAAAATATTAAATGATTTACTAGTTTTTTATTCACCACATAATGTTAGAATTATAAAAAATGAAGAAAAAGATGAATTTCAAATTCTTCAAGCAACTCAAGCTATAAAAGAAGCTTATATTGCTTCTAATGAAGATAAATACATTTTCTTGTGTGGAAGTACTTTTAGAAAAGAAGCCCAAAACTCTTTACTGAAAGTTCTAGAAGAACCTCCAAAAAATGTAGTATTTATTATACTTACAAATTCTAAATCTTCAATTTTACCAACTATATATTCTCGTATTCCATATAAATATATGAAAACTTCATCTTTAAAAGATGAAATTTCATTAGATATTTTAAAATTAGATTTAAAAGATATTTATATGTTTTTAAAAGAGAATCAAAAAATATCAAAAAATGATGCAAAAATCATAATCGAAGCGATTTTATTAAAAGTAAATAAGCAAAATTTAAGACTAAGTGCTTCTCAATTAGATCTATTTTCAAAGGCTTCAAAACTTCTAGAATTAAACTCACGACCAGTTAATATTTTAACTACATTACTTTTATCTTTAGCAAATCAGAAAAGCTAAATACTAATATCAAGGTTAAACTATGCAAACTTATAAAACAAAAATAATGGGTGTATTAAATGCGAATGAAGATTCGTTTTTTAAAGAAAGTAGATTTGACAGTAAAGAAGCTAATTTCAAAATAGAAAAAATGATTGATGATGGTGCAAATATTATTGATATTGGTGCAGTTTCTAGTAAGCCAGGAAGTATAGGTGTTGATGAGAAAATAGAATTAGAAAGATTAAAAAATATAGTTGATACAATTTATAAAGAAAAGTATTTTGAAAAAGTTGATTTTTCAATTGATACATACTCTCCTTTAGTTATTGATTATGTATTAAATAAAGGCTTTACAATTGTAAATGATATTACAGGTTTACAAAATGATGAAGTTTGCTCACTTGTATCAAAGTATGATGCTAAAGTTGTAATAATGCATATGCAAAATAAGCCTTCAAACATGCAAGATAAACCTAAATATAATGATGTTATTTTAGATATTGACAATTTTTTTAAAAAACAAATACTAAAAGCTAATAGTTTTGGAATTAAAAATAAAAACATAATTTTAGATGTTGGAATTGGTTTTGGAAAAACATTAGAACATAATTTATTACTTTTAAAAAACTTAGAATACTTTAAACATTTTGATTGTGAACTTTTAATAGGTGCTAGTAGAAAATCAATGATAGATTTAATTAGTCCTTCTAAAATAGAAGATAGATTAGCAGGGACATTAGCTATTCATTTAGAAGCTATAAAAAATGGTGCTTCAATTATTAGGTGTCATGATGTTTATGAGCATAATCAAGCTGTTAAAGTTCAAGAAGCGATTTTAAGCATATAGAACATGAAATACTAAAGTATTTCATGTAAAGTATTAGCTTTTTTCATCCATTTTTCAAGCTCTTCATACTCTTCATTTTCAACCATTTCTCTTACTTTTTTCATATGGCCTTCAAATAAATCTATTGAGTGTAGTAAGTTTGTTCTATTTTGTTTAAAAATATCTGTCCACATATTAGGACTTGATTTTGCAATTCTACTCATATCTGTAAAACCACCAGCAGCTAGTGCAATAATTGATTTTGGATCTTCATGATTCATTACTGTATTTGCAAGTGAATATGAAATAGCATGAGGAAGATGTGACATATAACACGCATGAACATCGTGGTTATGTGAATCCATAAAAACAAGTCTCATTCCAATATCTTGAAATACCTTTATTGCTCTATTTTTATGAAGTTCAGTATTGTTTTCTAAATCACATAAAACAGCTGTTTTACCTTCATATAAATTATCCATAGAAGCTTTTGGCCCAAATTTCTCAGACCCACACATAGGATGAGCTGCTACAAAGTTTTCTTTGATTTGTTCAGGGATGTTTTTTACAATAAACTCTTTTGTTGAACCTAAATCCATAATAGTGGTATTTTTATCTATATCTAAAAGGTTTGGTAAAAATGATATTATATTATCAACGGGAATTGCTAAAACAATCAAATCACACTTGTCTTTTAATTCTTGAATATTAACTAATTCATCAACTAAATTTAGTTCTAAAATCTCTTTTTTTGATTTTTCACTTCTTGCAAAACCAAAAACTTTTTTAGCAATGCCATATTTTTTAACAGCTTTTGCTAAAGAACCACCCATAAGTCCTAAACCAACTATTCCTATATTCAAGTTAACACCTTTTTTGTAAATTAATTAGAGATTATATCTTAATATTTATATAAAGTGAATTTAGCTATATTAATGCCTAATTATGAAATTAAGGAAAGTCGTGAAAAATAAAGTAATCCTATTTTCTTTGGCATGTGCAACAGCACTATGTGCAGATACAATACAATCTATAGAATATAATAATTTAAATAAGATATCTCAAAAAATAGTAGATGAAACACTTGATATGAAACCAGGTGATGAAATTAATGATAGTAAGATAAACGATGCTATAAAAAACTTTTATAAATTTGGCTACTTTGATGATATAGTTGTTATTAATGATAACGGAAAATTACAATTAAATTTTAAAGAAAAACCTTCAATAGCAAATATTGATATAAAAGGTTATAAATCAAGAACAGATGACATTGAATCATTAAAAACAATGATTAAACTGAAAAAAGGTTCAATGTATACTGAAAAAAGAGTTAAAGATGCTAAAAAAATATTATTAGACCTTTTAGAAAATGATGGATATATTAACTCAGTTGTTGAAACTGAAATAGAAACTATTAATGAACACTCTTTAAAGATTACATTTAATGTAAATAAAGGTGATGAAATCATTATTAAAAAAGCAAATTACTATGGAGCTAATCATTTAGACCAAGATGATTTTGATCATGTTACAGCAAATAAAGAAAAAGAAATTGCTTCATGGTGGTTTGGACAAAATGATGGTGAAGTTAAAATTGATCAATTAAAATATGATGCAAGAAGAATAAATGAATTATATTTTGAAAAAGGATATTTAGATGCTCAAGTTAAAGAACCTTTTTTAAATATTGACTTTGCCTCAAATCAAGCAAATTTAGACTTTTTTATAAATGAAGGTACTAAATATATTACAAATAATATAAAAGTTTATGTAGATGCTTCAATTGTAGATGCAAAAGATATTTACCCAGAATTAGATTTAATTATTGGAAATACATTTAATATCAAAAAACTTAGACGTGATCAAGCTTATATTAAAACTCAAGTAGCTAACAAGGGTTATGCTTATGCTGAAGTTAAGTTTGATGTTAAAAAAGATAAAGAGAACTCAAAAGTTGATATTGTATTTAATGTAATACCAGGTAAAAAAGTTTATATTAATGATGTGAAAATTTCTGGAAACTCTAGAACTCTTGATAGAGTAATTAGAAGAGATGTATATTTAGCTCCTGGAGATTTATATAATGATACTGATTTTACTGATACAAAATCAAAATTAGGTAGATCATCTTATTTCGAAACTGTAAAAGTTGAACAAAAAAGAGTAACAGAAGATAAAATTGATATTTTAATTGAAGTAGTTGAAGCAGCAACTGGAGCTTTAACCCTTGGTGGTGGATACGGCTCTTATGATAAAATTATGATAAGTGGGTCTGTAAAAGATTCAAATGTATTTGGTTCAGGTTTAGGTGTAGGAATAAGTGCAGATTTATCAGCTAATTCAAGTGCATTCTCTGTAAACTTAACAAACCCTGCTATTAATGATAGTAAATTTAGTGGTGATATTGAAGCACATAATACAGATACTGAAATTAGTAGAACTGTATATGATTTAGATAAAAACACTAAAGGTTTCTCTATTGGTGTTGGTCGAGAGATTCTTAGAAATTTAAGAGGTGGATTAAGATATAAACTTGATTTCATAAAAGAAGAATACACATATGATGATACTTCAACAGTTCCTGATGATAATCGATTTAAAGATGCAGATTATATATCAAGTTCATTAACTCCATATTTAAGCTTTGATAATACAGATAATTATCAATTGCCAAGAGAAGGTATTAAATCTGGTACTTCACTAGAGTATGCAGGTGTTGGAGGTGATTCTAAGTATTTAAAATCAACTTCATACCTTAAGTATTTCAATAGTTTAAATGACTATGCTGAACTAGATTGGATTTTTAGATTTAGAACTAAAGTAAGTGTTTTAATTGATAATGGACAAATAAATCAAGGTGATTCATTATATTTAGGAGGTGTCAAAAGTTTAAGAGGATACTCTTCTTATGCATTCCCTTCAAATACTGATGGATATGTAACTGAACCATATAAAAGATCTTGGGCAAACTCTATTGAAATGAGTTTCCCTTTAATTCCAAATGCTAAAATGAGATGGGCATTATTCTATGATTATGGAATGATTGGTGAAGATAATTTTAGTGATATTGCAAGATCAAGTACAGGGGCAGTTTTAGAGTGGATATCTCCATTAGGACCATTACAATTAATTTTTGCAAAAGCTTTAGATGCAGAACCTGATGATGATACATCAACATTTGAATTTTCACTAGGGAGTAGTTTCTAATGGTTAAGAAAATGGATTTATTAAATAGAAGAATAACAAATGCTGAAGCATTAGATTTAATTCAAAATGCTTCATTATTAGAATTAGGTGAATTAGCTACAAAAAGAAAACTTGAATTGCACCCTGATAAAACTACATCTTTCATAGTTGATAGAAATATTAATTATACAAATGTATGTTGGGTTGATTGTAAGTTTTGTGCTTTTTTTAGACATGGACGTGATGAAGACTCTTATGTATTAAAATTTGATGAAATTGATAAAAAAATTGATGAGTTATTAGAAATTGGTGGAACACAAATCCTTTTCCAAGGTGGAGTTCATCCAAAACTAAAAATTGATTATTATGAAGAATTAGTTTCTCATATTCATACAAAATATCCTCAAATTACAATTCATGGTTTTTCTGCAATTGAGATTAAGTATATTGCAAAAGTATCAAAAATCACTATTTTAGAGGTTTTAAAAAGACTTCAAGCTAAGGGGTTAAGTTCAATTCCAGGAGCTGGAGCTGAGATTTTATCTGATAGAGTAAGAGATATTATTGCACCAAATAAAATGGATAGCCTTGATTGGATTGAAGTTCATGAATTAGCTCATTCAATTGGTATGAAAACAACAGCAACTATGATGTTTGGAACTGTTGAAACTGATGAAGAGATTATTGAGCACTGGGAATTATTAAGAGATTTACAAGATAGAACTGGTGGATTTAGAGCATTTATTATGTGGTCTTTTCAAGGGGCAAATACAACTCTCTTAAAGGAAATTCCAGATATTAAACCACAATCATCAAATAGATATTTAAGATTACTTGCTGTTTCAAGACTTTACTTAGATAATTTTATGAATATGCAAAGTTCTTGGGTAACACAAGGCTCTTACATAGGTCAATTAGCTTTAAATTTTGGAGCAAATGATTTAGGAAGTACTATGATGGAAGAAAACGTAGTTAAAGCTGCAGGAGCTTCTAATCGAATGAATCAAGAAGAGATGATTAGGTTGATTAAAGATGTTGGAGAAAAGCCAGCAAAAAGAAACACAGCTTATGAGATATTAGAGAGGTATTAAACCTTTGATTAAAAAATTTAAAAAATATTTATTTGCATTAGTAATTTTACAAGGAAGTTTAATGAGTGCTAGTATAAAGCATATAGAAATACAAGGAATTAAAGTTCCAGTAGTTTTTGAAAAACAAGATAGTTTACCAATTTTAAATTTACAACTAGTTTTTCAAAACTCTGGTTATATTCAAGATAAAGAAAAAAGTGGATTAGCTAGTTTTTCATCTAAGTTACTAAATGAAGGAACAAAAGATTTAGGCTCTACAAAGTTTGCACAAAAGTTAGAAGAGAATGCTATTTCATTACACACTTCAAATGGTTTTGAAACTTTTGTAATAGAGTTATCAAACTTAAAAGATGTATCAAAAAAATCAATTGAACTTTTAGCTAAGTTAATTAAATCACCAAACTATAGTGAAGACACTCTAGCTAAATTAAAAACTTTAAAAACTGGTGAATTAAAAAGAAAATTAAATGATTTCGATTATACAGCAAAGAATTTATTAAAAGAAAATCTTTTTAAGGGTACAGCTTTAGCAAACCCAAGTTCTGGTAGTTTAGAATCAATTGAAGATATAAAACTTAAAGACATAAAGACCTTCATTAATAATACAATCAATCTAAATAATTTAATAGTAGTAGCTGGTGGAGATTTCACCTATAAAGAATTTGCTAAATTAATTCAACCCGTACTCGATGTTTTAAAACCAGGAGTTAAAAGAGAGTTAGAAGAGATTAATTTTGTATCTAAAGATACAGAAGAAACTCTTATAAAAGAAACTCAACAAGCTTATATCTATTTTGGAAGTTCTTATAAAGTAAATGCTTCTGATGAAAATAGATATAAAGCAAAAGTTGCATCATTTATTTTAGGTGGTTCAGGTTTTGGTTCAAGATTAATGGAAGAAATTAGAGTAAAAAGAGGATTAGCTTACAGTGCTTATGGTTCTGTATCTATTAATAAATCACATTCTTTCTTTAGTGGTTATTTACAAACTAAAAATGAGACAGCAAAAGAAGCTCAAGGTTTAGTAAAAGAAATTATTCAAGAGTTTGTAAAAAAAGGTGTTACAAAAGATGAGTTAAAAGCTGCAAAAAACTTTTTAACAGGAAGTGAACCTTTAAGAAATGAAGTTTTATCACAAAGATTAAATAAGGCTTTCACTCTTTATTATAGAGGTTTAGATCAAGATTATCCAAAAAGAGAATTAGATTTAATTCAAGATTTAAAATTAGAAGATTTAAATGAATTTATAAAATCTCATAAAGAGATTAATAATTTAACATTTGCAATTGTAAGGAAATAGTTTGTTAAGATTTGCACCAAGTCCTACATCTGATATGGGGATTGAAAGTTTAAGAGTTGCTATATTTAATTACATAGTAGCTAAACAGTTAAATGAAGATTTAGTAATAAGAATTGAAGATATTGATAAAGAAAAAAATATTGAGGGAAAAGATAAAGAGATTTTAGAAATTTTAAGTCTTTTCTCAATTGATTATTTAACAGCAGCACATCAAAGTGATTCTTTAAAATATCATCAAAAAATGGCTATGCAACTTCTTACAAAAAAGAAAGCATTTTCTTGTTTTTGTGGAGATGCTAAGCTTAAAGAATTAGAAGAAGAAGCAAAGGCAAAAAATAAACCTTTTGTATATGATGGTTTTTGTGCAACATTATCTGATGAAGCTATTTTAGAAGTTAATGCACCTTTTACAGTTCGAATTAATAAACCAGAAGAAAGTATTAAATTTAATGATATTTTAAAAGGAGATTTTGATATAAGACCTGATGAAGTTGATGCTTTTAATATTTTAAAACATGATAAGACTCCAACATATGATTATGCTTGTGCAATTGATGATATGTTAATGGATATTTCATTTATAATCAGAAATGAAAAATATATATCAAATACAGCAAAACAAATACATATTAGAAACTCTTTAGGATATACAAAAGAGATTAAATATGCACATTTAGCTAATATTTCAAATATTCCAGATTTTGCATACTCTGTAAAATCTTTAATTGATAAAGGTTTCCTACCTAGTGCAATTGCAAACTATTTAGTTCTTTTAGGAAATGAAACTCCTAAAGAGATTTTTACCTTAGAAGAAGCAATACAATGGTTTAAACTTGAAAATCTTTGTAAAGAAACAATTGATTTTGATATAGAAAAGCTAAAGTTTATTAATAAAAAACATTTAGAGCAAATGGATGAAATGAGATTATCAAAGTTATTAGGTTTTGCTGATTTAGATATTGGGAAACTTGCTAAGCTTTACTTAGAAGAAGTTTCTACATTAAAAGAGTTAAAATCTAGAATAAACTCTATTTTTGAAGAAAAGACTACTTGTAAAGGTTTTGAAAATGAGTTTACAAAGATAAAAACATGTTTACAAGATGCTTCATATTATGATGATTTTAATGAGTTAAGTAAATATATTACAAAAGAAACTGGATTAAAAGATGAATCTTTAACTAAACCTTTAAGATATCTTTTAACAGGAGAACAAACTGGACCTGATATTTCAAATATCTATGTATTAATTAAAAACTATTTAGGAGAAATTGTAAAATGATAGATGCTTTCACTACTTCAGTACTTACTGTAGTTTTAACAATAATATCTTTATATAAATGGGTTATTATAATCTCAGCTCTTTTAACATGGGTTAGACCAGATCCTAATAATCCTATTGTACAGATGTTATATAGATTAACAGAACCAGCTTATGCTATGGTGCGAAAATATATTCCTACAATTTTTGGTGGGATGGATTTAGCTCCATTAATCTTAATTTTTGGATTAATGTTCTTAGAGATTTTCTTAAAAAATTTATTCTTTTAGTAGAATATTATGAAAAAAATAATAGCTTCTTTAGTTTGCGTTATAGCTTTAAATCTTAACGTAAATGCAGAAGCTGTTAATATCACAGATAAGGGTTTTAAAGTCACTCTTGATTGGCTTGATGAAAAACCTCAATCTTATGCAAAAGACTTCTTTATTATTCAATACCTAAATCAAAAAAATATTAGCGAAGAAGATGCCCAAAAAGCTTATGATATGTCTAAAGCTAAAACAGGACGAGTTAAAAAAGTCTTTACTAAAAGATTTTCTAAAATTCCAAATAAAGACTTAAGATGTTATAGAGCAAAACCAAAAGAGTTACTAAATGAAGACTCTAGATGTATTGCTTTAGGTTTAAGTATTTTTGATGCAACTACAATGTCAAAAGAAAATTTAAAAATTGCAATTGACAAAATTAAAGACTACCCTACTTTAGCAAATGATTTAAAAGTATTTGCTTCAGATAATCCTTTTAATGCTCTAATTAATACAAATACAAGTAGATTTTATAGACTGTTTTTTAATGTAGGTAATAGTTTTCGTAAAGATATTATAAACAATATACTACCTGAGAGTTTTATTGATAAATTATCTAATGAAGATATTTTTAATAGATTTATAGCTTATGTTGTACATCGTGATGGTTTTGAGAAATTACAAAAATCTTTATTCAATATAAAAAACAATAATAAAATTACAAATCAAACTTTTTTTTCATTAGCTTTAAATGCAATTAATCACAAAGAAGAAGCGGTTGCTTTAAACTATTTAAATAAAGCATATAGTAAATCTTATTTTCAATCAGATAAAGACAGAGCTCTTTTTTGGATTTATTTATTAACACAAAATAAGACTTTCTTAGATCAAACTGGACAAAGTTGGGATAATAACTTGTATTCTTTATATGCAAAAGAGTTATTAGATATAGAAGTTGAAAACATATATTATGATATTGATATTCCAAATACATTAAGTTCATATAATACATTAGATCAGTTTGAGTGGATAGAAGTTGAAAAAGATACTAAGAAAAATCTTGATGATGAGAAACTTGCAAAATATACAAAACTATTTACAGACGCTTCAACATTACCTCATTATGCTTATGTTTTAGAAAGACATTCTAAATATAGAAAGTCATATTATATAAAACCTTTTAGAAATGTCATGAAAAACTATGATATTAATAGACAAGTTTTAATGTATGCAATAGGAAGACAAGAAAGTAGATTTATCCCCTCTGCAGTATCATTTGCAACTGCACAAGGTGTAATGCAAATTATGCCATTTTTATCAGAACAATTAGCAAAAGATTTAAAAGAACCATACAATATATATGAGCAATTTTTACCAGAAATAAATCTTAGATTTGCAAATAAACATCTTAATACTTTAGAAAAACAGTTTGATAAAAACCCTTTATTTATAGCATATGCGTATAATGGAGGTCCTGGTTACACTAGAAAACAGTTTAAACGTGGTTTGTTTAAAAATAAAAATAGATTTGAACCTTTTATGAGTATGGAACAAATCTCATACGAAGAAACTAGAAAATACGGGAAAAAAGTTTTATCTAACTATTATATTTATAATAATCATTTAAATAAAGAAAATAAAGTAACTTTATCTTCTATTTTTCAAACTCTAATTTGGCCGAATTAGAGTTTTTATCATTTAAACTAAGAGTTAGGTTATAACTATTTTCTACTTCTTCAAACTTTACAAGATAATATTTACCCCAAGTATTTTTTGATAATATATCCTTGAATCTTTCATCATTTATAGAAAGTTCTTCTATTGATTTAGGTTTTTGTTCATTTAATTTAAAGAAATAATTATTTTCATTTATATCTTGTGTTGCTGAATCAACAAAATATATAGATGTTACAAATACTTCATCTTTTGACTCAAATTCTTTAATATCCGTATTATTTAAGTATGTTCCCCATAAAAGAACTTTTTGCTCTTTATTTATAATTACATCAGCTTTTTTAGTATATTGCATAGCTTTAGCTTCAACTTCGCTTTTGTCAAAATACTTTAATGCAGTAGTTGATGAACATCCTATTAACATACTTGATACTATCGCTAAAGATAAAGTTTTGTACATATATTCCCTTTTCATTTTATAATTTACTATTTTAATTTTTCTGCTAGAAGTTGATTTACAACCTTAGGATTTGCCTTACCACTAGTGCTTTTTAATACTTGACCAACAAAGAAACCTAAAAGTTTTTTATTTCCTGCTTTAAATTTTTCTATATTATCAGGATTTTTTGTAATTACTTCATCAATTATAGTTCCAATAATAGCAGGGTCACTTATTTGTACAAGGCCTTTATCTTCAACAATCTTTTCTGGGTTTTCTCCGCTTTGTGCCATTTGCTCAAATACTTGCTTTGTAATTTTACTTGAAATTGTACCTTCATCAAGAATTTTAATAAGCTTTGTTATTTGTTCTGCTGTAAATTTAAGTTGATTTATCTCTTTGTCTTTTAATTCTCTAGCAACTTCCGTAACAATTATATTTGCTAAACTAATAGGACTATTTAAAGTAGACAAACACTCTTGATAAAAACTTGAAAGTTTTTCATCTCGTGCAAGTATATTTGAAACTTCAGCATTTAATCCAAGTTCATTAGAATACTTTTCAAATAATACTTCTTCTTTTCCACTCATAGCTGTAACTTCTCCAACTACTTGTTCATTCTTTGCTTGTTTTTTTATTTCAGATTTTACATTATTCTTTGATTTTGATTCTTCTTTTTTTGTTTTTTTACCCCAAGAATCTTTAAGCCCAACAATTTTATTAAATACAGGTTTTTCATCTCTATAATCAATAGGATCAGCGTAAAAATATCCTTGTCTTTCAAATTGAAATCTTTCATCTATTTTTTCTTCTATAACAGCTGGTTCAATAAGTGCATTTTTTATAATTTTTAAAGAATCAGGATTTAAGTCCTCTATTCCCTCTGGTGCTTCATTTTTAAATAGTCTATCATAAAGTCTAACTTCAACTTGTCTTGCGTCTTTAGAACTAAGCCACTGAATTGCACTTTTTACTTTAATTCCACTAGTATCACTTCCACTTTTTGAATCTGGATAATATTCTGCTTTAATTTCTGTTATATTTCCATTTTCATCTTTTATAACTTCTTTACAAGAGATTATATATCCATGTCTTAGACGTACAGCTTGTGTAGGAGTTAAACGGAAATATCCTTTCTCAGGATTTTCTAAAAAATCATCTCTTTCTATATAAATCTCTTTTGAAAAAGGTACTTTTCTTGTTCCTTCTTTTGGAACATCATGAGGATAATATGAGGCATCAAGCTCTTCACTACCTTCATAGTTTTCTATTGTAACTTTTAGTGGATCTAAAACACACATAACTCGTGGTACTTTTTTATTTAAATCATCTCTAATAGAAAACTCAAGTTGTGCAACATCAACCATTGAATTAGCTTTTGCAACCCCAATTTGGTCACAGAAGTTTAAAATAGACTCTTTTGTATAACCCTTTCTTTTATATCCAGCAATTGTAGGCATTCTAGGATCATCCCAACCATCAACATGTTTACCTTCAACTAATTCTAAAAGTTTTCTTTTACTCATAACTGTATAGTTTATTCCAAGTCTTGCGAATTCATGTTGATATGGACGTGGTAATTCTAGTTTTAATGTATCTAATACCCAATTATAAATATCACGGTTATTTTCAAATTCTAAAGTACAAATAGAGTGTGAAACTCCTTCAATATAATCAGATAAACAATGAGCAAAATCATACATTGGATAAATACACCATTTATCACCTGCTCTAAAATGATGTGCATGTCTAATTCTATATAAAAGTGGATCTCTTAATTTCATATTAGCAGCGCCCATATCTATTTTTGCTCTTAATACATGTTCTCCGTCTTTAAATTCGCCATTTTTCATTTTTTCAAAAAGGTCTAAATTTTCTTCAATAGTTCTATTAGCAAATTCACTTCGTACTCCTGCTTGAGTAACGGTCCCTCTATTTTCTCTCATTTGTTCTTCATTTACACTATCAACATAAGCCTTATCCATTTTAATAAGTTCAATTGCATAATCATATATTTTATCAAAATAATCAGAAGTAAAACGTACATTTTCTCCCCAGTTAAAACCTAACCATTGAACAGCATCTTTTAGGGCTTCAACATATTTTGTATCTTCTTTTGTTGGATTTGTATCATCCATTCTTAGGTTACAATGACCATTAAAATCAGATGCAATACCAAAATTTATACAAATAGATTTAGCATGTCCTATATGTGGGAAGCCATTTGGCTCAGGTGGAAACCTAGTGATAACTTTTTTATATTTACCAGATTTTAAATCCTCATTTACTATTGCATGTAAAAAATCTTTATTTTCACTCATTATTATTAAACCTTTTGATTTTGAAACTTTTATAAGAGTTATATTTTAGCAAATTAGAGCTTATAAAATCTATGATTTGGGTATTGTAATAATAAAATATATCACCTATATAAATATACTTTAACCATCATTTAGATAAAATCCGTTTTATGAACAAAAAAAGATTAGTAGTGGCCTTCTCTGGACCCTCAAACAGTGGAAAAACAACAGCAATAGTTAAAGTATCAAATATACTTCAAGATAGAGGTTTTAAAGTTTGTATCATTAAACATGATCCAAAAGATAAAGCTATGTTTGATAGACCGGGAAAAGATTCGTTTAAATTTGGAGAAACAGGTGCAGATGTTGCAGTTGTGAGTCCTAATAAAACTACTTTATTAAAAAAACAAACTTCAACAATTGATGAAATGATTGAGTTATTTGATGATTTTGATTATTTATTAGTTGAGGGTTTAAAAACACTAGATTTACCTAGAATTTCTATTTTTAGAAATAGTTTAAATGAAGATTACTTTAAAGTAACAGATGCAATAGCTAGTGATGACACTATTAATGACGGTGATATCCCATCAGGAATTGATAAGTTAAACCTAAACTCTCCAGAAGATATGATTATCTGGATTGATAAAAACGCAAAGAGAGTATAAATATGCAAGATATAATTAAAGCAATAGAAGAAGCAAGTATTAAGATTAAAGAGTTAATAGAAACTGGTGATACTGGTAAAAGTGAACAAGAGAATTCAACAGGTGATACTCAATTAAAACTGGATATTGCTAGTGATGTAATTATTGAAGATATATTTAAAACTATTCCAAGTATTAAAGCAATTGTTTCAGAAGAACAAGAAGAGATTGTTAATTTAAATGAAAATGGTGAATATTTAATAGCATATGATCCATTAGATGGTTCCTCTTTAGTTGATGTAAATTTATCTGTTGGTTCTATTTATGGGATTTATAAAGGTAATTTTGATGCAAAAAGTATTATAGCTTCTATTTATGTTGTATTTGGTCCTCGTGTTGAAATGGTTGTTGCAATTGATGATGTTAAAATGTATAGATTAAAAAAAGATAAATTTGAATTTATTCAAACTATTACTTTAGATGAAAAAGGTAAATTAAATGCACCTGGATCTACACAAAACTGTTGGGCACCTTTTCATAAACAATTAATTGATGATATCTTTAATGATGGTTATAGATTAAGATATTCAGGAGGAATGGTTCCTGATTTACATCAGATTTTACTTAAAGGTGGTGGATTGTTTTCTTATCCAGGAACTACAGATAGACCAAAAGGTAAATTAAGACAATTATTTGAAGTATTCCCTTTTGCATATACTTATGAAAAAGCAAATGGTCAAGCTGTTGACGGTTTTAAAAGAGCATTAGAAGTTGAAACGACACATATCCATGATACAACTCCTTGTTTCTTTGGATCTAATACAGAAATAAATAGAGTTTTAGAAGTTTACAAAAAGAATGGATAAAACAAACGACATAGTTATTGATGAGTGGGAAATAAAACTTGATCAAAAATTAGTTGAGATAAAAGAGTGTCAAACAAGTAATTCCTTAGAGTCATGTACTCCATGTGATAAGTTTTTTGACTGTGAATTAAGAAAGAAATACGTTGTAGCAGTTTATTCCTCAATGAATAAAGGTGCCGGCGGTGGCTTTGAATTTTAATATTATAATTTATAAAAGAGGTAAATAATGGAAGAATCTTGTAAAAATGTTTATATAACAACACCAATATATTATGTAAATGATGTAGCACATATAGGACATGCCTATACAACAATTATAGCAGATATGCTAGCTAGATATTCAAGATTAACTGGAGCGAATACTTATTTCCTAACAGGAACTGATGAGCATGGTCAAAAGATAGCACAAAGTGCAGAAGCTAGAGGTAAAACTCCAAAAGAATATGCAGATGAAGTATCTGGAAAGTTTAAAACTTTATGGGATGACTTTGATATTACTTATGATAAGTTTATTAGAACAACTGATGAAGAACATAAAATTGGTGTACAAGCAGCATTTCAAAAAATGTATGACAAAGGTGATATTTATAAAGGTGATTACGAAGGTTACTACTGTGTATCATGTGAGACATTCTTTACTGAAAAACAATTAGTTGATGAGCAATTTTGTCCTGATTGTGGAAAACCTACTAATATTGTAAAAGAAGAGAGTTATTTCTTTAAATTATCAGCTTATGAAGATAGACTACTTAAATGGTATGAAGAAAACGAAGACTGTATACTTCCAAGATCTAAGAAAAATGAAATTGTAAACTTTGTCCAAGGTGGATTAAGAGATTTATCGATTTCTAGAACTTCTTTTGATTGGGGTATTAAACTTCCTGAATCAATGAATGAACCAAAACATGTTATGTATGTTTGGCTTGATGCCTTAATGAACTATATTACGGCACTTGGTTATGGAACTGATGAAAAAGAAATGAAACATTGGCCAGCTTCAACTCATCTTGTTGGAAAAGATATTTTAAGATTCCATTCTATTTATTGGCCAGCATTTTTAATGTCTTTAGATTTGCCATTACCAAAGCATATAGCAGCTCATGGTTGGTGGACAAGAGATGGTGAAAAAATGTCTAAATCAAAAGGAAATGTTGTAGATCCAAAACTTGTAGCTGATGCTTATGGTTTAGATGCCTTTAGATACTTTATGTTACGAGAAGTTCCTTTTGGTCAAGATGGTGATTTCTCACAAAAAGCTTTAATGGATAGAATTAATTCTGATTTAGGAAATGACTTAGGTAACTTATTAAATAGAATTTCTGGAATGAGCGGTAAATACTTTGATTTTAAAGTATCTTCTGTAGATGTTAAAAGGTTCCATCAAAAAGAACTTGATGAAGTAGAAGCAATTTTAGATAATGTTGAAGAATACTTATATAAGATGCAACTGAATAGATACTTAGAAGATATTTGGAAAGTATTAACAATTGCAAATAAAGCAATTGGTGATTATGAGCCTTGGAATTTAATGAAAAATGGTAAAGAAGATGAAGCTATGGCTTTAGTTGCTTTAATTACAAATATTATGGCTAGAGTTTCACTTCTTTTAGATTCAGTAATGCCTGAAAAAATTGGAAAAATTGCAACTTCATTAGGAATTATTATAAATAATGAAACTTATACATCTTTAATAGTAAATAAAGAATTAATTGCTGATACAACTATTACAAAAGTTGAACAATTATTTCCTCGAATTGAAGAAGTTCTTTTAGAACAAGCAAAACCTGCTGTTGTAGAAAAAGCTGTTGCTGAAGTTAAAGCTTCTAAAAAAGAAGAAAAAATTGAAGAAGATGATAATTTAATTACAATTGATAAGTTTTTTGAAACATCTTTAAAAATTGGAACTATTGTAGAAGCCGAAGAAGTGCCAAAATCTAAAAAACTTTTAAAATTACAAGTTGATTTAGGTGAAGGAAGAAATAGACAAATTTTAGCAGGTATCAAAGAATTCTACAATGCAGAAGAACTAGTAGGAACACAAGCTTGTGTTGTTGCAAACTTAAAACCAGCAAAACTTATGGGTATGCTTAGTGAAGGTATGTTAATGGCTGCAAAAGATGAAAATGGTTTATCTTTAATAAGACCAGAAGCTCCAAAACAAATCGGAACTAAAATAAGCTAGTGAAAATAAGCTCGATTATAGATATTATTGATGGAAAACTTTTAAATTCTCCATCAATATCTTTTATATACTCTTTTAAAACAGATGTATCAAAAGTAAAAGAAGGCGATCTTTTTATAGCTTATAATTTGGACGATATCCATATTGCTATACAAAAAGGTGCTTTTGCAATAATATTAGCAAATATTTATCCAATAACAGATAATGAAATAGCATGGATAAAAGTAGAGAATCTTAACACTTCAATTATAAAACTAATTCGATATAAACTTGCACATTTCAATTTAAATGCTTTTTATAGTAATGATATTAGTTGTGAATTTCTTAAAACACTTTCTTCAATATCGAATAAAAATATCAAAATTCTTCCTAAAAATTTAAAGAACTTTATTTCTACTCTTGAAAATGTAGATGATAAAACTTTTTTAATTTCTAATGATGATAAAATATTAAATAAAATATATCCGAATAATACAAGTTTTGAAAATGAAAATTTTATAATCTCAAATATATTAGAGCATTCGCTTTTTGAAACATCTTTTACTTTTAAAGATAAGTACTTTCAAAGAGTAAAAATACCAAGTATATATATTGAAAGTTTTATAAGAGTATATGAATTTTTAAATATAAGTGAACTTGATGATTCTAAGTTAAAAAATTCTAATCTTTTTAAAACAGTATTCTTAGATAAGAGTTTAAATATTGTTGAGTTTGGAAAATCTGATAAGTTTCTTATCTCTTCAAATAACATATCTTTAGTAGAAAAAGAAGTTGATTATTTAAAAAGTAAATTTACTTATGGAAAGATAATTTATATCACTTCTTCTTATATTGATTTTTTACCAAAAGAGCAAATTGTTTTAAAAGATATTTCTGAATTAAGAAATACATTAAAAAACAACTCTTTTAATGCTTCATATCTTGTTGGATTTGAGTTTAAAGAGATTAATCAAATACTATCAAAAGAAGAAAAAGAGTTAACTCTTTTCTAATTTTAATATTTTTAATATATTGTTCCAAATGTACTAATCACTTTTCCTACAATTTTTATATCAGAATTATTTAATACTTGAGATGGATAATCTTTATTATCTGAAATAATATCCAAATGACCATCAACTCTTTTCTGTATTCTTTTTACAAATAAACCATGAACTGTAGTAAAAGCATATATCCCATCTCTAGAACAATCATTTTTTGACTTATCTAAAAATATAATATTATCGTCATTTAGTGTAGGTTCCATTGAGTCACCTACTACATTAATCGCATCAATATTTTTTAAATTATCTTTTCCTCCTAATCTATCTATAAAATATGAAGGTACTTCTAATGATTCAAAATCATCAGAATTTTCATATGCTCCGCCACCAGCACTAACAGTAACTTCTGGAAAATATTTTATCCAGTATTTATCAGTACTATCAACAAGAGAACCTGGACTTTGATTGTAAAGAAGCCAATTTATTGATATTTTCTTCTTTGCACAAAAATTAAGTATATTTGAATATGGAATTTTCCCTCTATTCTTCATTGTTGCAAAATTTGCTTGTGATAATTCTAAAGAATTAGCAACATCTTTATCAAAAATTTTACCATTTACACCATCTGCACTAAGTATATCTTTTAACTTATCTATGATTTCACTTACAATAAGCATTTTAAATCCTTTAACATAGTCTTTACATAATTATATTACAAAATGCAATATTTTTCAAGTATATTTGAAAAATATTATAGAATTTGAAATATTAAATACAAAAGGATACAAAATGGCAAGAAAAATTATTGAAACAAGAAATAACGTTATAAATTTTTTTCATAAAGTTGACACTTTAATTTACCAGTTTGGCGATAAAGTATTATAAAAAAAACAAATTTAACAATTTAATAAAAATAAAAGATAACTATAAATGTTAATAAAGCTACTTTAATATATTATTACATTAATAATCACACTGTGGTAATAACGGAGACTGTTATGGAAATAAACTTAGTTACGGAAGCATTGAAATTTATGGCATTAGGGATGGGAGTAGTTTTCTCATTTTTAATTATCTTAATTTTTGTGCTTAAAGCTCAAGGTGCATTGTTAACAAAATATTTTCCTGAAAAGAAAATAGAGCCAGTAAAGAGGCCTAATACAAATGCATCATCGAATGAAACTGCAAAAGTAGCTGCAATCGTTGCAGCAGTACAGCATCATAAAAATCTAAAAGGTTAATGTTAATGGCAAAAAAGTATATAGATGTTATGGATACTACATTTAGAGATGGTTTTCAGTCCGTCTTTGGTGGTAGAGTTTTAATGAATGACTTCTTCCCAGCTGTTGAAGCTGCGAAAGATGCTGGTATAACTCATTTTGAGTTTGGTGGTGGAGCTAGGTTCCAATCTTTATTTTTCTATTTACAAGAAAATGCATTTGAAATGATGGACAAATTCAGAGAAATTGTTGGTCCTGATGTAAACTTACAAACACTAGCACGTGGTATCAATACAGTAATGTTAGATACAGGTTCTAGAGAATTAATTGACTTACACGCAAAAATGTTTGCCAAACATGGTACAACAACAATCCGAAATTTTGATGCTTTAAATGATGTACAAAACTTAGAATATTCAGCTGAATGTATTAAGAAATATGGATTAAATCATGAAGTTGTTGTTACATTAATGGATTTACCTCCAGGATGTTCGGGTGCTCATGATGTTGCATTTTATGAAAAAACATTAAGACAAATTCTTGATAGTGGTGTTCCACATGATTCACTTTGTTTTAAAGATGCTTCAGGAACTGCTTCTCCTCAAAAAGTATATGAAACTATTCAAATGGCTAGAAAATTAGTTGGAAATGATACTCATATTAGATTACATACACATGAAACGGCAGGTGTTTCAGTAGCTTGTTATTTAGCTGCATTAGAAGCTGGAGCTGATGGTATAGATTTAGCTGCAAGCCCTGTTTCAGGTGGAACTTCTCAACCAGATATTTTAACAATGTTACACGCAGTTAAAGGTAAAAACTTTGACTTAGGTGGACTTGATATTGAAAAAGTATTAAAATATGAAGAAGTATTAACTGATTGTTTAAAAGATTACTTTATTCCACCAGAAGCTACACAAGTTTCTCCTTTAATTCCTTTTTCTCCAATGCCAGGTGGAGCATTAACTGCTAACACTCAAATGATGAGAGATAATGGAACTTTACATAAATTTCCAGAAGTAATTAAAGCTATGAGAGAAGTTGTTGAAAAAGGTGGCTATGGTACATCTGTAACTCCTGTTTCTCAATTCTATTGGCAACAAGCTTATGCAAATGTAATGTTTGGACCTTGGAAACAAATAGCTCCTGGTTATGGGAAAATGGTTCTTGGTTACTTTGGAAAAACTCCTGTTGCACCAAATGAAGAAATTGTTGCACTAGCAGCAGAAAAACTAAAAATGGAACCTACAACTGAAAATCCTTTAGATATTGCGGATAGAGATGAAAAGAAAAAAATCTCTGTATGGAAACAAAGATTAGAACTAGAGGGTATTGAAGCTACTGAAGAAAATGTTTTTATAGCTGCTGCTTGTGATGAAAAGGGAATTGCTTTCTTAAAAGGTGAATCACCATTGAATATAAGAAAAAACGATTCTTCATGTGAAAATGATAAAGAATGTAATTTAGGAGAGAATAATATGAGTAATGCAAATGGAAATTATACAGTTGTTGTAGATGGTCAAAAATTTAATGTATCAATTGCTGAAGGAAATGCTGATATTCAAGTAACACCTGTTACTTCAAGTGAAGCAGCTTCAACTGCAGCTCCAGCTGTTGCTTCAAATGGTGCTGAAACAGAAGTACCTGCAGTTGTAAATGGTGCAGTATGGAAAATGCTTGTAAAAGAAGGTGATAAAGTTGAAAAAGATCAACAAATTTTTATCTTAGAAGCTATGAAAATGGAAATAGATATTAATGCTCCAGTAGCAGGTACAATCACTAAAATTTTAGTAGGACCTAATGCAGCAGTTGAAGAAGGACAAACTTTAGCCATTATTGGTTAAAAGTTTTATTGGAATAATAATGAAAAAAAGTTTATTTTTAATTTTATTTACCCTTTTTTCTGTATTTTCTGTAAATATTTTTGCATCATCAACACATGTTGAAGTTACAGAAGAGAAAAAAGAGTATGCATCTAAATCAATGTCAGATTTAGTTGACTCGTTTTATAGTACAACTGGTTTAAAAGCAATTATTAATCCTCAAGAAGGATTAAAAGGTCCTCATGGTGAAGAATTAACAAAGTTTGCGCAAAGCTTTGGTAGAATAATTATGATTATAATTTGTTTTGTTTTATTCTACTTAGCTATTAAAAAAGGTTTTGAACCGCTACTTTTAATTCCTATTGGTTTTGGTGGAATTTTAGCCAATATTCCAATTGCAGAAATTGCAGGTGCTGATGGTATGCTTGGAATAATTTATAATATGGGTATTACAAATGGGTTTTTCCCACTTCTAATTTTTATGGGAGTTGGAGCTATGACTGATTTTGGACCATTATTAGCAAACCCTAAAACTGCACTACTTGGTGGAGCAGCACAGTTTGGTATTTTTGGTTCATTAGTTGCAGCAGTTTTACTTTCTCAATATGTGCCAGGTATTGAATTTACTTTAGAACAAGCAGCAGCTATTTCTATTATTGGTGGAGCAGATGGTCCAACTTCAATTTTTATAGCTTCGGCACTAGCTCCTGAATTATTAGGTGCAATTGCAGTTGCTGCTTATTCTTATATGGCATTAGTACCAGTTATTCAACCTCCAATTATGAGAGCGTTTACATCTGTTGCTGAAAGAAAAATAAGAATGAAAAGTGCAAGAAAAGTTTCTAAATTAGAGAAAATTGTTTTTCCTCTAGTTGTAGTTATGTTAACTTTACTAATTTTACCTGATGCTTCTCCTCTTATAGGTGCATTATGTTTAGGAAATTTTGCTAAAGAATCAGGAGTTGTTGATAGACTTTCTGATACAATGCAAAATTCATTAATTAATATAGTTACTATATTTTTAGGATTGGGTGTTGGTTCAAAATTAGCAGCAGAACAATTCTTAGTTGCAGAAACTATGGGTATTATGGCAATTGGGCTATTAGCATTTGCAGCAGGAACTGCTATGGGTGTACTAATGGCAAAACTTATGAACTTATTAAGTTCAAAAGAAAATCAAATCAATCCTTTAATTGGGGCGGCTGGTGTATCAGCAGTTCCAATGGCAGCAAGGGTTGTAAGTAAAGAAGGCCAACAATATGACTCGTCGAACATTTTATTAATGCATGCGATGGGTCCTAATGTTGCTGGAGTAATTGGATCAGCCGTTGCAGCGGGTGTACTTTTATCAATATTTAAATAAAAATTAATTAAGTAGGAAGAATTAAATTATGTCTGAAATTAAAGACTCTTTAGGTTTAGAAAATGTTGGAACGGTTAGAAGAAATCTTGATGTAGATACATTAATGAATCATGCAGTAGAAAATGAAGGTGCTAAAGTATCTTCAACTGGTGCTCTTATGATAGATACAGGTATTTTTACAGGTAGAAGTCCAAAAGATAAATTTTTTGTTAATCAAGATCCATCAAATAAATTTATTGCTTGGGGAGATATTAATAAAAAAGTATCTACTGAAGTTTATGAAGAGTTATTAGTTACTTCAAAAAAACAATTAAGTAATAAAGACTTATATGTAACAGATGTATATTGTGGTGCATCATTAGATTCAAGAAAGTCTGTTAGATTTATTACAGAGGTTGCATGGCAAGCTCACTTTATTAGAAATATGTTTATAGTTCCGCAAACTCAAGAAGAGTTAGATAACTTTGTACCAGATTTCACAATTTACAACGCTTGTAAAACAGTTGATATGGCTTATGCTAGTCACAATTTACATTCAGAAGTGTATGTAGTATTTAATGTTGAAGAAAATATTGCAATGATTGGTGGAACTTGGTATGCAGGTGAAATGAAAAAAGGTGTTTTCTCAATGATGAATTACTGGTTACCATTAGATGGTAAACTTGCAATGCATTGTTCTGCAAATATTGGAGAAAATGGAGATACTGCATTATTCTTTGGTTTATCAGGAACTGGAAAAACTACACTTTCAACTGATCCTAAAAGAGCTTTAATTGGTGATGATGAACATGGTTGGGATGATAATGGTGTATTCAACTTCGAAGGTGGTTGTTATGCTAAGGTTATTAATCTTGATAAAAATTCTGAACCAGAAATTTTCGGTGCTATTAAAAAAGGTGCTATATTAGAAAATGTCGTTTATGATGAAAATGGTGTTGTTGACTATTCTGATGGTTCAAAAACAGAAAACACAAGAGTTTCTTATCCTTTAGAGCATATCGAAAATCACACACCTGACATGAAAGGTGGACACCCTACTAATATTATCTTCTTATGTGCAGATGCATTTGGTGTTCTTCCTCCTGTTGCAAAACTTGATAAACAACAAGCAATGTATTACTTCTTAAGTGGATATACTGCAAAAGTAGCAGGTACTGAAAGAGGTATTACAGAACCAGTTGCTACTTTCTCTTCTTGTTTTGGAGAAGCATTTTTACCTTTAAACCCTACTGTTTATGCTGAATTATTAGGTCAAAAAATTGACAAACATAATGTAAATGTTTATTTTGTTAATACTGGATGGACAGGTGGTGCTTATGGTGTTGGAAAAAGAATGAGTATTAAAAATACAAGAGCTTGTATTAATGGAATTTTAGATGGTTCAATTGAAAACTCTGAATTTGAAACATTACCAGTATTTAATTTAAGAATTCCAAAAACACTTGTTGGTGTTGAAACAGAAGTTTTAAACCCTAGAAACACATGGGCAAATAAATCTGACTATGATGAAACTACTAAAAAATTAGCTGGTATGTATATTGAGAACTTTAAAAAATACTTAACTTTAGAAAGTGAATATGATTTCACAGCTGCAGGACCAACTTTATAAGATATAATTTTTCTAATAAAAGTTTACTGTTAGAAGGAGTGGATTAAATTTCACTCCTTTTTTTTAACTTAAAATAGGAGAAACAATGAAATTATCAAACTTTTTAGAAGATATCAAAGAAAATGAAAAAGAGGTAGTGCATTACTGTTGTAATCACTTATTATCAAAGAAATTTGATATTGAAAATGATTCAGTTAATGATGATGAGTTAAAAGAATTGTTTGTTAATTACAACAATTTTTCTAAACTATTAAATGATTCAGCAGGTATTATTTACAAAAAATACGAAGCTGATTTAAATGATGTTTATAAAACTATTTGTAAAAAATTTAATGAAGATTTTGATAATAAATATTTATTTGATTTTAGGCTAGCTAGAATAGTAAATCAAGAACCAGCACAATTTTTAGATATTGAAGATAAAGATACACAAGAAACTGTAATTCAAAAGTTTGAAGATAAGATTAATACAGTTTTAGAATCAAAATATTATAATGATAATAAAAGCATATTATCGGCAGATTTAATTCTTCCTCAAAGAACACTAGAACTAATTAAATCTGCTGCAAAAGCTTCTTAATTATTCTCTAAAGACTTATACAAATAGAGTTTTAACACTCTATTTGTATCTCTTCAATTATCTCTAATCCAAAACCATTTAATCCAACAAATGAATGTTTCCCACCACTTGTCATAAGTTTAATTTGTTTAATATTTAAAGAATTAAGTATTTGCGCCCCTATTCCATAATCTTTTTGTGATTCTTTTGATTGCATATCATCACTTAAGAATATTAATATTCCATTTTTTGATTGCAAGAAGTTAATTGTTTTTAACATTGAGTGAAGTTTTTCATCATTTAAAAACAATTTAATATCAGGAATCACCGTATGAAACTTAACATGTGTAATTTCACTTAATTCACCAAATACAATTGCCGTATGAATGTTTCCAATATGATCTTCAAACTCTTTTTTTATAGCTTTAGTTCCAAAAAATGTAATTTCTTCTCTTGAAATATTTTCTACAAGATTTTCATGGGATAATCTATATTCAACTAAATCTGAAATATAAATCTGTTTCATAGCATGTTTTTGTGCAAAAATATCTAAATCATCACGTCTAGCCATTGTTCCATCTTCTTTCATGATTTCACAAATTACAGCTTCTCCATTAAGACCAGCTAATTTACATAAATCTACACTTCCTTCTGTATGTCCAGTTCGTACTAACACTCCACCATCTTTTGCAATTAATGGAAAGATATGTCCAGGTCGAACTAATTCTTGTGCTTTTGAAATAGGATTAGCTAAAATTCTAATAGTGTCATCTCTCTCTCCTGCACTAATACCTGTTAATGCATCAACTGCATCGACGGATACTGTAAAAGCTGTTTCATAAGATGATGTATTTGAACTAACCATTGGATTTAAATCTAATTTATTTGCTGTTTCTTTTGTAACTGATACACAAATTAAACCTTTAGCATGTGTTGCCATAAAATTTACTTTTTCAGGAGTACTTAGTGCCGCAGCATAAACTAAATCACCTTCATTCTCTCTATCTTCATCATCAAGCATAATAACCATATTACCTTTTTGAATCTCTATAATCGCTTCTTTTACTCTTTGTATTGCATTCATTTTTCTTCTTTATCTATAGTATTTAATATTTTTATTATTATATCAAAAATATTGAAATTTAATCTAAAACCTCTTGACAAAAATATGCTTTTTTACTATAATTTCGGCACTTAAACGATTGGGGTATCGCCAAGTGGTAAGGCAACGGCTTTTGGTGCCGTCATTCGAAGGTTCGAATCCTTCTACCCCATCCACTAAGTAATATTTATTGATCGCGGAATAGAGCAGCACGGTAGCTCGTCGGGCTCATAACCCGAAGGTCACTGGTTCAAATCCAGTTTCCGCAACCAATTTAAATGTGTTAAGTCAAGGTAGCTCAGCTGGCTAGAGCGCTGGTCTCATAAGCCGGAGGTCGAGAGTTCAAGTCTCTCTCTTGACACCACTTTATTTATACACTTAATTCTAAAATTTAGAATTTATGCTGGTGTAGCTCAGCTTGGCTAGAGCAGCTGATTTGTAATCAGCAGGTCGGGGGTTCGAGTCCCTTCACCAGCTCCACTAATCAAAACTTTTTAGAAAGTTAAGATTAATAAAACTCCTACTTCATTAATTCATCAGTTTTTTCTTTTGTTCGATTATAAATACTAGAAGAAGTATCTTTTGTGTCTTCCCAGCTTTGAGAAGATAAATCTTTAATAACTTCCCATGCTGTTGAAGTGTCTTGTTTTATTCCAGTCCATGTTGCACAAGACGTAAAGAAGAAAGAACATAAAATTAAAAAAAAATATTTTTTCATTTTACTAGCCTATTAATTTGGATTTTCAAAAAATACATATGTAGAGTAATCAGATACTTCAAAGTATACTTTATTTTCATTTGCATCTTTTTTAAAGTTAAGATTTTCATCTAAAAAACCATAACCATACCTATATGCTCTTGATTCTGTCCCATCAGTTGAAAGAGCAGTTGAAAGCTTATCAATTTTTATAAATCTTTTTATTAGTTTCTCACCTGCGTAAACTTCCATAACACCATTTACGCCTGTCCAGTTTTGTAAGTATCTGTTTATTTTATTTTGTTTTTCTTCACAACCATTTATAAATAATGCAGTTGCTACTAGTGATATACTTAATAGGCTTTTTTTCACTCTATCTTCCTTTTAAAATATTTAGGTTATATTGTAATCTCTTTAATATCAGCAATTTTTCTAAATGCTTGATATACAAGTCCAATTGTATTTTTTCTATTTATTTTGATTTTTTCATCTTCATGATTTACAAAAACTTTTTCAAAGAAGTTATCAAGTTGTGGTTTCATTGCAAATAAAGCTTCTAGTTCTTCATCATAAGTTTCATATGATTTTGAAGTTACATCTTTATATTTTGAAACTAGTTCTTTTTCTGCATTCTCTTCTAGTAAAGATTCATCTATAGTTAAAGTAGAGTTAATATCTAAATCTTTAATAATATTTGCAACTCTTTTAAATGTTGCTGCTGATTCTTTGAAGTTATCACTTTGAACTATTGGATTTAAAGCACAAAGCTTTTGAGATATTTTATAGATATCAGTTTCACCACTTCCTAATACTGCTTTTAAAACAGAAGGATTTACATCAAAAATTTTAAATAATCTTTCATTAAAGAATTCAATTAATTGCTTTTTATCTAAACCTTTATAGTTTGACTCTAAATTAGCAATTATTTTTGGTAAATCAATTGCTAATTTATGTTCCATTGCAATTTTTACAATTCCTGCTGCTGCTCTTCTTAATCCAAATGGATCTTTTGAACCTGTTGGAATTTTCCCTACAGAGAATAATCCCATTAAGTTATCAAGTTTATAGGAAAGTGCAACAATTGCTGAAAATTTATTTGATGGCAGTTCTGAATCTTCACCATCTGGTAAGTATTGTTCTTTAAGTGCTGTATAAACAAGTTCATCTTCACCTGCAAGTTTTGCATAGTAGTAACCCATTAAACCTTGTAGTTCTGTAAACTCAAATACCATCTCAGACATTAAATCAGCTTTTGAAAGCATTACAGCTTTTTTCAATAACTCAATCCTACCTTCAAATATTTCTCTAGTCAATGTTTCTTTAAAGAACTCTTTTTCTAAATAAATTGCTATTTTCTCTTCTCTTTCAGACTTTTCATACATTGAACCTAAACCTTCAACAAAAGTAAGTTTCTTTAAACCTTCATTACTAAGTCCATTTGCTATATCATTTTTATAGAAAAACATTCCATCAGCAAGTCTAGGTCTTAATACTTTTTCATTTCCTGAAATTATATATCCAAAGTCATCAGTTTTTGAGTTTGAAACAACAATAAAGTTATTTGTTAACTTACCATCTTTGTATACTGCAAAATATCTTTGGTGCTCTTTCATAGATGTTACAATAACTTCTTCTGGTAATTCAAGAAACTCAACATCAAATTGACCTATTAACGCAGTTGGGTACTCAGTAATTGCAACTACTTCATCAAGTAATTCAGTATCAATGTCAATTTTAACGCCATGTCTTTGTTCAATCTCTTTCATTTGAGAAAGAATTCTTTTTCTTCTTTCATCTGGATATAAAATCACACCATTGTTATCAAGTTTTGCGAAGTAATCACCTGCGAAAGAGTAAGAAAATGGTTCATAAGAAACCATTCTATGTGCAAATGAGAAGTTTGATGACTTAACACCGAATAATTCACCCTCAACTATTTCTTCACCTAGAATAATTGATAATGATCTAATAGGTCTAATAAAACTATCTGTCCTATCTCCCCATCTCATAGACTTCCCAAAGTTAAGTGAAGACATAAATTCATTAACCATAGTATTTAATAAATCACTAGAGTTGCTTCCTTTTACTTCTTTTTTAAAGTAAAGAACCTCTCCTCTACCTTGGTCAATTTTATCAAGTTGGGATACATCAACACCACATTTTTTAGCAAAACCTAATGCCGCACCAGTAGGTTCACCATCTTTAAATGCTATTTTAATAGGAGCTCCAAACTGTTCTACTATTGAATCTTCTTGTGAAACTTGAAACTCTTTGTGCCATAATACTAATCTTCTTGGTGTATAATAAAACTCAAAATCACATAATAATCTATTCTTCTCTAAAATATCTACCCATTTTTTCTCAATATTTGGTAATTCTTTTAAAAATGGAATTGCTGGTAATTCTTCAACACCTATTTCAATTAATAATGGTTTATTCATTTATCTTATCCTTAACTTCATTGTTAGCTTTATTTTTTTCTTCATTCTTTTCTAATTTATCTGTATGTTTCTTTATTTGCTGTCTATTAAAGTTAATAATAAACATTGCTACCATAATTACGAACATTATTACTATGACTATATCTAATATATCTTTCACATTTATCCTAATATTTTCTTATATAAAGTATCTATAATATCTAAAATTCTCTTATTATTACGTAAATTATTTAAGTAGATTTTTATATATTATTCCATCTATTTCATTTAGTGCTATTTCTTCTATTTCATCACTTGTTTCAATATTAGCTAAAACTTTTGAATCAAACATATAATTGTCAGCTGTTTTTTGAATCTTTTTAGCTAAATCTTTTTGGCAAATTATATATTTTGCATTTAAACTATTTGCATATATCGCTTCTTTTATTGAACTTATCACTACTGCATAATCTAAGTTATTTTCAAAAGAATAAGTTAATAGACTTTCGTTGTAACGAAATGAAATAAGTGAATTTGCTTTTGTATTTTTAATCTCATCTATTGATGAAATATTAAAAATATCTATAAATGGTATAAGTTTATCCCCAATTAGTATCATACAGAACCTCTATTTATTTTTTAAACAATCTTTTGAACAATAATATTTACCATTGCTTAAAATTGATTCTTTTGTTGAAATATAAGTTTTACATGTTGGACATTCAACCATTTCATCTTCATATTTTATATCTTTCTTTTTTATAATAGTTTTTTCTCTATTTTTTTTAAAAAAGACTATGTATACAATAAACAGTACGAGTGCTACTGCTAAAAATTTTAAAATCATTATTTACCTTTTATATATAAATAGTTTCTATCATTTCTATTTACTATTTTATAGTTTTTGCTTACAGTTGCAAATTCTAATTCTTCATTTAACATACTACCTTTGTAAAATAAATAAGAAGCATTTTTATTGACTATATTTTTTGTAATATTTAAAAGTAATGATGTATTTGTGACAGCTCGTGATGTTACTAAATCAACTTTTAAATCTTTTACTTTTTCAACTCTATCACAAATTATAGTTAAATTATCAAGTTTTAATGATGCCTTTACAAAATTTAAAAATGCAACTCTTTTAATTCGTGGTTCTATTAAATAAGCTTTCATATCTCTATTTGCAATTGCAAGTAAGAGTCCAGGATACCCAGCACCTGTACCAATATCGGCAAAACTATCATAAGAGTCAATAAACTTTAATGGATAAATAGAATCTAAGATATTTTCATTAATGTCATTTAATCCTAATCTTCCTGTTAGGTTATGTATCTTACCCCACTGCTGTAAAAGCTTTGTAAAAACTACACAGTCTTTATAAAAACTTTTTTCAAATTTAAAATCATTTTGTTCTAGAAGTTCTTGTAAATTCATTACAGCATATGTCCCATGTGAGCTTTTTTTGTATTTAAGTAGTGTTCATTATATTTATTAATTTTAGTAATTGCTGGAATTCTCTGAGTAATTTTAACTCCAATACTTTTTACATAATCTATTTTATTTGGATTATTTGTAATTAATTTCACTTCTTTAATATTTAAATCGTCAAAAATATATTTTACTATTCTATAATCTCTTTCATCTTCTTTAAAGCCTAATTCAACATTAGCTTCAATTGTATTTCTACCTTGGTCTTGTAAGCAATAAGCATTTACTTTATTAAGTAAGCCTATATTTCTACCTTCTTGTCTATGGTAAATAACTAAACCACCTTCTTTTGCAATAAAATCTAAGGACAAATTTAATTGATTTTGGCAATCGCATTTTAAACTTCCTAATGCATCACCAGTTAGACATTCTGAGTGTATTCTTACATAAGGAGTATCTAATGCTTCAAAATTTTCACTCATAATTGCTAAATGTTCTTGATTCCCGTCTTTATAAGCTTTTATATTAAATTTTCCATGTTTTGTAGGTAGGTTTGCAATATTTGATTGTATTATATTCATTGTCTTTAAACCTTATATTGTTATAATTCACGGATTATAACCAAAAGAGGTAAATAGAATGTTTAAACGATTTAGAAGATTAAGAATAAATGAGACTTTAAGAAATTTAGTTCAAGAAACTACAGTAACATCTGATGATTTTATATATCCATTATTTGTAAGAGAAGGAAAAGGTATTAAAAATGAAGTATCTTCAATGCCTGGAGTATTTCAAATGAGTATTGATGAGATACTAAAAGAGTGTGAGTATTTAATAAGTATTGATTTAAAATCAATTATTCTTTTTGCAATTCCAGATGTAAAAGATTCAGTTGGTAGTGAGTGTTTATGTAATGAAAGTATTATTTCAAGAACTATAAAAGCTATAAAAGAAAAGTTTCCACAAATGTTTGTTGTAACAGATTTATGTTTTTGTGAATATACAGACCATGGACATTGTGGAATACTAGATCCAAAAACACAAACAGTTGATAATGACAAAACATTAGAAATTTCTGCACAACAAGCAATTGTTCATGCCAAAGCAGGTGCTGATATGATTGCTCCTTCTGGGATGATGGATGGAATTATCACAACACTTCGAACAGCGTTAGATGAAAATGGTTATGAAAACCTACCAATTATGGCTTATTCTACTAAGTTTGCAAGTGGATATTATGGACCATTTAGAGATGTAGCTGAATCAACACCATCTTTTGGAGATAGAAGAACATATCAAATGAATCCAGCAAATAGACTTGAAGCTATTGAAGAGTCATTACAAGATGAAAAAGAAGGAGCTGATATCTTAATGGTTAAACCAGCACTTGCATTTTTAGATGTAATTAGAGATATTAGAAATGAAACAAAATTACCTTTATGTGTATATAATGTAAGTGGTGAGTATGCTATGCTTAAAAATGCAGGAGCAGCTGGACTCATTGATTATGAAAGAGTTATGATGGAAACACTAATAGGTTTTAAAAGAGCTGGTGCAAATATAATTATCACTTATCATGCTAAAGAAGCTTGTGAATTAATGAGGAAAGCATAATCTAAATAAATGAGCAATACTTATCAAGAAGCAATTGAAAACTCTAATATAGTATCTAAAACAGATATTAATGGAATAATTACATTTGTAAATGATGAGTTTTGCAAAATATCTGGATACTCTCGTGAGGAACTTATGGGAGCAAATCATAATATTGTAAGACATCCAGATGCTTTATCTTCTAATTTTAAAATTTTATGGGAAACTATTCTTTCTAAAAAGTCTTATAAAGCTACTGTAAAAAATCTTAGTAAAAATGGCAACACTGTTTATCTTAATACTACAATTACTCCTATATTAGAAGAGAATGGAGATATTAAAGAGTTTATAGCTATTCGTTATGATGTTACAAAAGAGATCGAACTTCAAAAAAAGCTTGATGAGAAACAAAAACTTCTTTTTTGGCAATCAAGAATGGCCTCATTAGGTCAAATGATTGGAAATATTGCACATCAATGGAGACAACCTTTAACTGAATTAAATCTGACTTTATACAATATGAAAAAAGCTTCAAAAAGCAATAATGAAGAAAAAGTAGATGAATTATATAAAGATAGTAAAGATTTGATTTTAAATATGTCTAATACTATTGAAGATTTTACAAACTTTTTTAATCCACAAAAAGACAAGAAACTATTTTTTATAAAAGATGCAATAGATGAATCACTTGCAATTTTAAAAAAAGTGCTTGAAAAAGAGGATATTAAATTAAGTATGGCAATTAATAGTAATAAAGAAGTAATAGGTATTTCAAATGAATTATCGCAAGTTATTATAAACTTAGTACAAAATTCAAAAGATGCTTTTATTACAAATGATATTACGAATAGAAAGATTGAAATAATCTTGGAAGATGAAAAAATAGAAGAAAAAGATTATGTATGTATTTATATAAAAGATAATGCCTTAGGTGTAAGTAGTGATTGTATTGATAAGATATTTGAACCTTACTTTACAACTAAGCATAAATCACAAGGAACGGGATTAGGATTATTTATGTCAAAAATGATAATTGAAAAAAGTCTTAATGGAACAATACAACATTCAAATATTAAGAATGGTTCGTTATTTACTATATACATACCTCTATATAAACTTTTACAGGATAATGAATAAATGAATTTAAACTTATTAAAAACTTTAAAAATTTTAATAGTTGAAGATGAATCAAGATTAGCCTCTTTATTGAAAGAAGCAATAAGTGAATACTTTCACTCTGTAATAATTGCTAAAGATGGAGAAGAAGGTTTTAAAAGATTTAAAGTAAATAAGCCAGATATTATAATAACAGATATTATGATGCCTAAATTAAATGGCTTAGAAATGACTATAAAAATAAAAGAGCTTGATGAATTAATTCCTATTATAGTATTAAGTGCTCACTCTGATAAGGATAAACTCTTAAGTGCAATTGATGTAGGAATAAACAAATACTTTATAAAACCCTTTGACCCAGATGAGGTACTTGAACATATAAATAAAATTGCACCAACACTAAATAAAAGAAAAAAGATTAAATTAAAAGATGGATTTGTTTTTGATAATAATTCAACATCGCTATATAAGGATGGCATTTTGTTAAAACTTACAAAAAGAGAAAAAGAGTTTTTTTACTTACTTCTAAAACACCAAAATAAAGTTGTAGAAACTTTACTTATAAAAGAGACTATTTGGGATGAAGAAGTAAATGATGAAAGATTAAGGACATTTATTAAAAGATTACGTCTTAAAACGTCTAAAGATTTAATTGAAAATGCCTCAGGACAAGGATATATGATTTCACCAACTTATATCTAAATACTCTTTGTAGAGGTTTTAATCGTATATTACAGCTTTAAGAAAACTTGTAAAAGCAGTAGTTTAAAACTACTACTTCATTTTTTTCTTTCTTCTTTGGAAATACATCATAAATCCAGTGATTGTAAATAATGGCATTGTTAAAGCTGCTAAGAGCATTAGAATTTGACCTATTCTTCCAAAATACTCTCCTGTATGAATAGGTATTATACTTTTCATCAATTTTTCTTCTAATGGTTTTTTTGAAAACTCATCATGTTTTATAATTTCTTTTTTTCTTATGTCTAAAGAGACTTCATTTCTTGCTCTATAGTGAAGAGGTTCTTTTTTAAGATAGTAAAAAGTATAAACACCTTTTTTACCTTCAAATCTTAAATTAACACTTGAATAATCATGAATATTTTCTTTAAACAAGTCAAACATTTCTTGAACTTTTTGTGATGCTAATTCAGGTTTTACTTTTGTACTTTTAGACATTTGAGTCATAGGTTTTTTATCAGTAGTCTTCTTATAAGCTCTTTGTTCAACACCTGTTACAGAATGAAGAATATCACTAAACCAATGATAAGATAAAGACAATCCAGTTATTGTTGATACTAGATAAAATGGAATTACCCACATTCCAAGTGCACTATGCATAGTAGATAAAAAACTTCTACCTTTGTGTTTAAATTTAAAAGTAAAACTCTTGAAAAATGCTCTTTTTAACCGTGGCAGATAAACTATAATTCCACTTAACATTAATACAAATAGCCCTAAGGTACATGCACCTACTAATTGTTTTCCAAATTCTCCAGCTACTAGTCCTCTATGTACCATTTCAATAAATTTGAAAACTTTAGCACCTTCAACATTTGGTAAAATTTCAGAATTGTATGGATTAATATAATAATTAATTCCTCTTCGTCCAGCTTTTCCTTTTGCATTGCTAGCTATATTTATAACAACAGATGACGTAGGGTCACTATTTATTGTTAAGGCTCTAACTTTAGCCTCTGGGAATTTAATTTTAAAATTATCAATAATTTGTTTTTCACTTAATTGTGTAGCACTAACTTGAACTACATAACTATCTTTGTTTACTAACCATAAAATCTCTTTTTGAAAAGATAATAAAGCACCAGTAATCCCAATGACCATGAGGAAAATCCCCATAGTCAAACCTAAGTATAAATGTATTTTAAACCATAATTTTTTATGCATTATTGTAGTTCTTCTTAAAACTTATAAGCAAGTTCAAACTTGAAGTTTCTGCCTATTTCATAGGCTTTGTTTGTATTTCCTGAATATGCACCAAATCCAGTATGGTTTACATATGCTTTATCAAAAATATTTGCAATTCCAAAATTAAAAGTAGCATTTTTAATTACATTAGGAGTAAATGTAAAGTTTACATCATGAACTGCATATCCACCTCTTTCTCTTGTTTCTGTTTCACTTTTCCAGTCATTTCCTGGAACAAATTGAGCATTATAATTAGCCTTGAACTCTTTACTAACTCTATAATTTGCACCGACTTTAAATACATGAATATTTGCAGTTTGTGGTTCATATTTTATTCCATCTTTTTTTTGTTCTCCATCTGTATAAGTATGACTAGCAGTAATTCCAAATTTATCTTTATCATACGAGAACATTGTTTCAGTACCCCAAATTACAATATCACCTTGTGAAGCTAAAGCTTCATTTTTTGATGGGTCTGAGTAATCATCTACATTATATCTATATACATTAAAGCCAACAATTGCATCGTCTGCATTTAAAGTCTTTGTTAAGTTATAGTCAAAACCAACTTCATAATTGTGTCCTGTTTGAGCATTAGTATCAACATCTTGAACTACTGAAGAACCTAATGTAAGAGTTTCACCTAATGCAGGCCCTTTAAAAATTCTTCCATAGCCTGCTCTTAATGCAAGATTTTCACTTGCTTGATATTTTAATTTCATTTTAGGAGAAAGTTGCTCAAATGTACCATCATAAATTCCACCTAATTTATAATGATCGTATCTTGCACCTAAAGTAAGTGTTAATCTATCAAATGCCATTTCATCTTCAATATATAAACCTATATTATCAGTTTCACCACCTTCACGATTATTATCTGAAAAAGTACCTGTAGTAACATTTTCAGTAAGACCATCCGCATTTACTTCTTGTTCTTCATGTGTATAATCTGTACCATATGTTAATTTATGTAATCCAAGTAAAGAAGTATTTCTAAGGTCATAACCTTTACTAGAATTAATATATTCTCTATCTGGGTAATTTATAGTATCTCCATTGCTTACTTGTGTTAATGCATCTCTTTCCATATATTGTTTATTTGTATATACATTTGCTTCTACATTTACATATTCATTATCAGGAGTATATTTATAATCTAATGTATAAGTATCTCTATTAAGTGAACTGTAGTCTTCTTCATTTGTTTCACTACCAACTTTTTCACCAGAAATATTTCTATCTCCACCATCCTCATATCTATTGTATGCTATTTTAATAGTATTATAATCATTTGGTTTAATTACAAGTTTTGCTAAACCACTTTTTAATTTACTTTCTTTATTATTGATTTTTTCATCATTTCCTAAAGTTAGAGTTCCATCATTTGAAATTGAACCCATTCCTACAAATTCTACTTTGTCATTAATTTTTCCAAAAACAGCAACACTACCTTTTTTTCTCTCTCTAGCTGTTTCATATCCTAAAGAAATTTTTCCACCAAACACTTCATTTTCTGCTAAAAAATCACTTGGATCTTTTGTTTCATATTCAAATGTACCATTTACAACCCCTGGTCCACTTAAAGCAGAATTTGGTCCTAGTTCAACAGAAGTGATTTTTAATAATTCTGCATCAATTGTTTGATCACCTGCATGGTGAAATAATTCTCCACCAACCTTTGCTCCATCAATAGTGATATTTGCGAATTTATCTTCTAAACCTCTTACATAAACTTTTTGCCCATATCTAGAATTTCCTGCAACTGAAACACTTGGTAATGATTTTAAAACATCTTGTACATCACTTGCTTGTTGTTCGTCTAATTGTTTTGCTGATACAGATTTTACTTGTGCATCAAAGGCTGATGTATTGATTTGTATATCATCTAATTTTGTTTCTGCCATTAAAGATACTTGTGCAAGCAATAATGCTGCAGCAGTACTAGCCATTTTTATTTTCATAATATTCCTTGATATTTATATATTTGTATATTTGGCTGGCTATTTATTTAGGAGAATACGTAGATTGTTGCTAGCTATTTTATTTTGTTATTTTGTTAATATTAATTTGTTCGCTTTTGTAATTCTTAATTGATACTCTTGTCCTTGGTGAACAATAGTTATCGTATTTGACTGATTAAAGATTTCTTTTGTATTAATTTTCTTTTCTTTTTTTTCCATTTAAACTTTCCATTTAATTTTTTTAACTAATGATTAACAAAATGTGAATGGGATATTAACCAATGAAATCTTAATCCTTAATAAAACTGATAATTGTTATCAACACTTTAAAATAAAAATATTTTACAATTCTTTATCAATTAAGATAATTATTATCAATATTGTATTAATATTCTGATATGGAAAATAAAAAAAGCTTACTAATCATTTTTACATTAATTATTACAGTTCATATAGTTGTCTTTGCAAATTTAGAAATAAATGAAAAAGTTGTAGTTGCACAAGCTAATTCGAAACCTAACGTTTCGAAGATAAAGCTAAAAAACATTGTAATTAAAAAACCTGAACCGAAACCGCAACCTGTAGTGAAAGAAGTTATAAAAGCACCTGTTGAGATAATAAAACCTTTAGTGAAAACAAAAAGTAAAAATATTATAAAACATAAGAAGAAAAAGAAAAAAGTTGTAAAAAAACAGAGACAAAAAAAGACAGAAATTATAAAAAAAGTTGAAAAACCTATTGAAAAAGTTGAAATTATAAAGAAAGTAGAAGTAGCAAAAACTCCTGTTTTAGAGCAGGAAAGTAAAAAAAATATTCAAAAAAAAGTGCTTTTAGATTCAAGTCAAATTAAAGCATTAGAAAATGATTACCTATCAAAACTTAGATATTTAATTGAAAGAAATAAAATATATCCTAAAAGTGCAAAAAGACTAAGACAAATGGGAAAAGTTCATATTTCTTTTATCATTACGAAAGATGGATATATTAAAAATGCAAAAATATTACGTAATTCAAAATATAAAAGGCTCAATAAAGCAGCCATTGCCATATTGAGTAATATAAATAAATTTGAACCAATACCAAAAAAATTAAATAAAAATTCTTGGGAAATAACAGTACCAATTGTTTACGAAATTACAAGGAGTTAAAAGTATGGAAATTGATTTAATCAGTTATATTCAAAGAGGTGGAATAATAGTATATATACTAATTTTTCTAAATATTATAGGTTTTACAATTATGTTTTGGAAATTAGTAGTAATTACATTATCAAGAAGTAAAAGAGAAAAACTAGTAAGTGAAATAATAACTTTTGCTAAAGATAATTCTCAAGAGTTTAAAAAAGATTCAATTGAAAACTTTATTAATAGAAAGATAAGAAAATTAGAATTTGGATTAAATACTGTTAAAATAATTGCTTCAATAGCACCATTACTAGGACTTTTAGGAACTGTCGTTGGAGTTTTAAACTCTTTTGATTCTATTACAAAAAGTGGTTTAGGTGATCCTTCTATATTTTCAAGTGGTATTTCAATTGCATTAATTACAACAGTTGCTGGACTAATTGTTGCAATTCCTCATTATGTGGGTTATAACTATATTGTTGGAATATTAGATGATATTGAACTAAAAATCCAAAAAGAGGTTCTTAAAAAGATATGAAAAAAAGAGAAATAATAACTCCTGATATTACACCACTTATTGATGTTGTTTTTATTCTTTTGATATTTTTTATTGTATCTTCAGTATTTAAAAAAGATGAATTAGCTCTTGTTTTAAATCTTCCAACATCAAGTGCACAAGAAATTGAATTGAAACAAAAAGAGATAATTATTGAGTTAAATGATGAAAAGTTAGCAATATATGGAAATGAAACAACATTTGAAATTTTTGAAGAAGAGATTACAAAAATTGAAGATAAAGAAAGAAATATAATATTTAAAATTGATAAAGACGTAAAATATGAAAAAATAGTAAAAGTTTTAGAAGTAATTCAAAAACATCAACTTTTTAATATTTCACTAATAACTGATAAAAAAAATTAAAAGTTTCTCCATTGAAGATCAAGATTTTTTGATAAAATTTCTTTTTTATTAAAATTACTTTGTTCTTTAATATTCCCAATATTACTAGGTGTTTGCAGATAGTTTTGTAAATAATATGGTTTTTTATATCCTAAACTCTCTAGGACTTTAATCATTTCATTTATATCATATTCATTTAATAGACTTGAATGAATTGTAGTTCTTAATTCAAAATCAAAATCTATATCAATTAAGTATTTAATTGTTTCTAAAAACTGTTCATATTTATAGCTTTTAGTTATTTCATAAAACTTATTTTTCGGTGCTTTAAAATCAATAGCCATATAATCTATAAGATTTAACTGTACTAATTCTTTTATTTGCTTATCATTTGTAGCATTTGTATCTAGTTTGATTTTAAATCCAAGTTTTTTAATCTCACTACAAAAAGGTATTAAATCATGAATTGTTGCTTCACCACCTGATAATACTACAGAATCTAATAACCCTACTCTAGTTTTTAAAAACTCTAAACACTCATTTAATGAATAATTACCCTCTTTTGAATAAACTAAATCGTCGTTGTAGCAATAAAGACATTTAAAATTACATTTGATAAACCAAACTACGCAAGACAAGTGTCCTACGTAATCTGTTGTTGTAAACTTCGTAAGATTATATACAATTCTTTGATTCAACAAATTTTACTCTTTGATTATGTTCAGCTTTTTTGCCAATATTAAAACTCTCAACGGGTCTATGATAACCCATAACTCTAGTATAAACCATACATCTTCTTCTACTATCTTGATTTTTTTCAAGCAATTCTTGTTTGTTCATCTTTTAATTCCTTTTCTAAAATTTCCTCATCACACTTTGGACAAAACTCATGTTCACCATTTAGATATCCATGAACTTCACATACAGAAAACAGAGGTGTTACAGTTATATATGGTAATTTAAAGTTTGTAATACTATTTTTTACAAACTTTCTACAAGCATCAATAGATGATAACTTTTCACTCATATATAAATGTAATACCGTTCCACCTGTATATTTACACTGTAATTCATCTTGAAGTTCTAGGGCTTCAAAAGGATCATCTGTAAAGTCAACTGGCAATTGAGATGAGTTTGTATAATAAATATTGTCTTTAAATCCAGCTTGAACAATATCTTTGTATCTTTTCTTATCTTCTTTAGCAAATCTGTATGTAGTACCTTCCGCTGGTGTTGCTTCAAGATTATAAAGGTTTCCTGTTTCCTCTTGAAATTCAACCATTTTTTCTCTCATAAAATCAAGTATTTCATTACAAAATGTATTTCCAAGTTCACTTGATAAATCAATATTTTCACCAAAATAGTTTTTAATCATTTCATTCATTCCATTTACACCAATAGTTGAGAAATGATTGTTAAATCCTGGTAGATATCTTTGCGTATATGGGAAAAGTCCTCTATCATACATATCTTGTACAAATACTCTTTTTTTCTCTAGTGTAGATTTTGCTAATATCATTAGCTCTTCTAATCTTTTTAATAAAGCATTTACGTCATTTTTGAAAAGGTATCCAAGTCTTGCCATATTTATAGTAACAACACCAATACTTCCAGTCATCTCAGCACTTCCAAAAAGACCACCACCTCGTTTTAATAATTCTCTTAAATCAAGTTGTAATCTACAACACATTGATCTTACGTGACCTGGTTTATATGCCTTATCATTTGGTACTAGTTTTCCATTTTCATCTTTTATATATTGGCTACCAATAAAGTTTTGAAAATACGAACTTCCGATTTTTGCTGTATTTTCAAATAAAACATCAGTATTTTCACCATACCAATCAAAATCTTCAGTAATGTTTACTGTAGGAATTGGAAAAGTAAAAGGCTGTCCTGTTTTATCACCTTGAGTCATTACCTCATAATATGCTTTATTTATTAAGTTCATCTCTTTTTGAAAATCTTTGTAAGTTAGTGTTTCATCTATACCTTTTAATAAGTGCTCTTGGTTTCTTGTTGGAATTTGATCTTTTAAATCATCTGGAACTGTCCAATCAATTGTAATATTAGTAAAAGGGCTTTGTCCCCAACGTGCTGGAACATTTAGATTATAAATAAATGACCTAATTGCTTTTTTAATCTCAGGGTATGATAATTTATCTTTATAAACATAAGGTGCTAAATATGTATCAAATGATGAAAAAGCTTGTGCTCCAGCCCATTCACTTTGTAATATTCCTAAGAAATTTGCCATTTGACCAAGTGCTTCTCTAAAATGATTTGGAGCAACACTTTCAACTCGACCACGAACACCATTAAATCCTTCATCAAGTAAAACTCTTAAACTCCATCCAGCACAATATCCACTTAAGCAATCTAAATCATGTATATGATAGTCAGCATTTCTATGCGCATATCCTTCCTCTTTTGAATAAACCTTATCAAGCCAATAGTTTGCTATTACTTTTCCTGCTGTATTATTTATAAGCCCTGCGTGAGAATATCCTGTATTTGAATTTGCTTTAATACGCCAATCACTTCCATTTATGTACTCTTGTATTGTTTGAGTAGAATTTATATATGTTGTATCTGAATCAATTTGAAGTATTTGCTCTCTTTGAATTTTGTGTAAATGTCTATAAGTCATAAATGACTTCATTACTTCAAAATATCTTGCTTTATATAACTCTCTTTCTATTACATCTTGTATATCTTCAACTGCAACCATTCTTTTTTGTTTTAAAACTTCAATTACATTAAAAAAAATAGCTTGGGAATAAACTACATTTACACTTTTAAAAGCTTTTTTTATTACATCTTCTATTTTATATGTTTCAAACTTTTGTTTAACACCATCTCTTTTTAATATTTCTTCAATCATTTATTATCCTTAAAAATATTCGTAAGTATAAGTAAGATTTTCTTAATACTAAATAACGAAAAAAGTCACTAAAGTGTCATTTTTAGGGCTTCAAAAGCATAAAAAAGAACATTTTATTTTCAAATATTCCTATAAATAAAGTCAAATTTAAGTTAGTAATAATACGAAATCCTATAGAATATCAGCTTTTATTAATTACAGAGGAATCATTATGAGACATTTCTTAACATTAGCAGACTATACAAAAGAAGAAATTTTTGAGATATTAGAGCTTGCAAAACAAATCAAAGCAGAAACTAAAAATAGAGTATTCAAAGAATACATGCCTAAACAAACATTAGGAATGATTTTTGAAAAGAGTTCAACAAGAACTAGAGTTTCTTTTGAAACAGGTATTTACCAATTAGGTGGAGTTGGATTATTTCTTTCTTCAAATGATATTCAGTTAGGACGTGGCGAACCTTTAAGTGATACTTCAAGAGTAATATCTCGAATGGTAGATATGGTAATGATTAGAACTTTTGGACATGAAAAAATTGAAGAGTTCGCAAAATATTCAAAAGTTCCTGTAATAAATGGTTTAACAACAGAATATCATCCTGTACAATTAATGGCTGATTATATGACAATTCAAGAAGCAGGTTTAGATAAAGACTTAGTAGTGGCTTATGTTGGTGATGGTAATAATCTTGCTCATTCATGGTTAAATCTATGTGCAAAACTTGGATTTGAGCTTAGAATCGCAACACCAAAAGGTTATGAAGTAAATACAGATATTTTAGAACGTGCAGAAGAAATGGCTAAAGAATCTGGTGCAAAAATTGTAATAGGAAATGATCCAAAAGAAGCTGTAAAAGGCTCAACAGTAGTTACAACAGATACTTGGGTTTCAATGGGTCAAGAAGATGAAAAAGAACAAAGATTAAAAGATTTTGATGGATATATTGTTGATCAAGATATGATGACTTTAGCTCAAAAGAAAGCAATCTTCTTACATTGTTTACCAGCATATAGAGGTTATGAAGTAAGTGAAGAAGTTATGGAAGGAAGTCAAAGTTTAATCTTTGAAGAAGCAGAAAACAGACTACATGCACAAAAAGGTGTAATGGTTTGGTTAGATAAAAAGAGAAACTCATAATATGATTGATTTTAAAAAATTTGAAAAATATTCAAGACCAGGTCCTAGATATACTTCTTATCCTACAGCTCCAGAGTTTAGTGAAGAGTTTACTCAAGATGATTTAAAAGCTTATTATAAAAGTCAAAGTGATGATAGAGCATTATCTATTTATATTCATATGCCATTTTGTAGAAGTGCTTGTTATTTTTGTGGATGTAATACAATCTTTACTTCTAAAGAAGAAAAAAAAGTTGAATATATTACATACTTAAAAAAAGAGTTGAATATATTAAAAAATCATTTAAATACTTCAAGAGAAGTAACACAAATGCATTTTGGTGGAGGAACACCAACATTTTTCTCTCCAGAGCAATTAGAAGAAGTTATAAATGCTGTTAAAGAAGTATTTCCTAACTTTAGAGCTGATGCTGAAGTATCATGTGAAGTTGATCCAAGATTCTTTACAAAAGAGCATATGGATGTTTTAAAAGCTGGTGGTTGTAATAGATTAAGTTTTGGTGTTCAAGATTTAGATGAAAAAGTACAAAAAACTATTCATAGAATCCAACCTTTTGAATTAACTCAAAATGTAATTAAAATAGCAAGAGATGCTGGAATACACTCTGTTAATACAGATTTAATTTATGGACTCCCTCATCAAACTAAAGAGAGTTTTAAAAAGACTTTAGAAAAAATGATTACATTAGATACAGATAGATTTGCTGTATTTAATTATGCTCATGTTCCTTGGCTTATGAAAACTATGAGAAAATTTGATGAAACAACTTTCCCAAAACCAGAAGTTAAGCTTGAAATGCTTAAAGATACAATTGATTTCTTTACATCAAATGGTTATAAAATGGTTGGAATGGATCACTTTGCAAAACCAGAAGATGAGTTATTTAAAGCTATTGAAAAAGGTGAATTACATAGAAATTTCCAAGGTTATACTACAAAAGGTGGAGCTGATTTAATAGGAATTGGTTTAACTTCTATTGGAAATGGTGTAGATTATTATGCTCAAAATTTCAAAGATATTCCATCATATGAAGCTGCTTTAGATAATGGAGATTTACCTGTATTTAAAGGTTATAGATTAAGTGATGATGACCAATTAAGACAATTTGTTATTATGGAACTAATGTCTAACTTCTCTTTAAATATAAAAAGAGTTGAAGAACAATTTAATGTTAACTTTAAAGAATATTTTGCTGATGCAATTGAAGCACTACAAGAATTTGTAGAGGCAGAACTTGTTGAGATTAGTGATGAAAAAATTCAAGTATCTCAAACAGGAACAATGCTTATTAGAAATATTTGTATGCCATTTGATGCATATTTAAATAAAATACCTGAAGATAAAAGAAGATTTTCTAAGACTATTTAGTCTTAGCTTCTTTTAAATAAAACTCCCTATTTCTCGAAAGAGAACCTCCTTTTTATCAATTATTAACCAACATTTTAGTATATTTTATTTTTATTATAAATATTAAAATTTTTTAATCAAAAGGTTATATAAAGTGTCAATAAATAAATTTAATTATACAGCTGTTTCTGATGCCTGTGTAAAATGTGGAAAGTGTAAACCTGTATGTACAATCTTTAATATAAATCAAGATGAAACAACTAGTCCTAGAGGATTTATTGATTTGTTAGGTGCATATGAAAGAGATGAACTAGAACTTGATCAAAATGCAAAAGATATTTTTGAATCATGTTTCTTATGTACAAATTGTGTTGAAGAGTGTCCAATTGATTTACCAACGGATATGGTAATTGAACAAGTAAGAGCTGATATTGCTAAAAAATATGGAATTGCTTGGTATAAAAGATTGTTTTTCTGGCTTTTAAGACATAGAAAAACTATGGATATGCTTTCAAGAATGGGTTGGATGTTCCAAACATGTGCTTTAAAACTTGATAAAACAAAACAATCAGCTGAACCTAGATTTTCACTTCCAATAGTTAAAAAAGATAGAGTTTTACCATATGCAGATATGAGAAGTTTTTTAAATAAATATCCACAAAATATATTTGCTAAAAATAAAAAAGTAGAAGAGAATAAGAAAAATAAAGTTGCAATTTTTATTGGATGTATGAGTAACTATACTTATACAAATACAGGTGATTCTTTAGTAAAAATTCTTAAAAAACTAGAACTTGATATTATGATTCCTAAAAAACAATTATGTTGTGGAGCCCCTGCTTATTTTACGGGAGCTTTTGATACGGTTGATTATTTAACAAAGAAAAATATTGAATATTTTGAAACATGGATAGATGAAGTTGATGCTGTAATTATTCCAGAAGCTACTTGTTCTGCTATGATTAACCAGGATTGGGAACATTTCTTACATGACCAACCTGAATGGAAAGCAAGAGCTGTTAAGTTATCTAAGAAAATATTTATGGCTACAAAGTGGTTAGATGATAACACTCAATTAAGAGATCTATTAGCACAAAGTAAAAAAACTATCGATACAACTGTTACATATCATGACCCTTGTCATGCTAAAAAAATGCAAGGTGTTTGGAAAGAGCCACGAAATTTACTAAAACAAAATTATGTTTTAACTGAAATGAGTGATTCAAATAGATGTTGTGGATTTGGTGGAGTTACTATGCAAACTGAAAAATATGATTTTGCTAAGGCAGCAGGTCTTCCAAAAGCAGCAATGATAAAAGAAACAAAGGCACAAGTAGTAAGTGCTGAGTGTTCTGCATGTAGAATGCAAATTACAAACTCTTTACATATTTCAGATGTTGATGTACAGTTTAAAAATCCAATTGAATTAATTGCAGAGGCATTAGATTAGAATGCAAGAGTATTGGCAAAATATATACTCTAATTTTGAACCAGTTGCATTTAACTTAGGTCCTGTATCAGTTCACTGGTATGGGATTATGTATGCTTTAGCTTTAATATCAGCTATTTTTATAGCTAAATGGTTTATAAAGCATGATAAGCTGAATATTTCAAATGATTTATTTGATTCATATATTTGGTGGGCTGAGATTGGTGTTATTTTAGGTGCAAGATTAGGATACATTATTTTCTATGATACAAATGCAATGTATTATCTTACAAAACCATGGCAAATATTTAATCCATATGTAGATGGTGTTTATACTGGAATTTCTGGTATGAGTTATCATGGAGCTTTTATTGGATTTATTATATCCTCTGTGTTATTTTGTAGAAAAAACAAAATATCTTTTTGGTTTATCACAGATATTGCAATACTAGGAATTTCTGCAGCATATGTATTTGGTAGAATTGGAAACTTCTTTAATCAAGAACTTATAGGACGTGTTACTGATGTTCCTTGGGGAATTTATGTTGGACAAACTTTAAGACATCCCTCTCAACTTTATGAAGCAATACTTGAAGGTTTAGTCGTTTTTGCAATTTTAGTTTATTTTAGAAATAGAAAAACTTTTGATGGACAACTAGCTTTAATGTATGGAGTGTTATATTCTACTATGAGAATAATTGCAGAATTCTTTAGACAACCTGATATTCAATTAGGGTTTATATATAGTGATTGGTTAACTATGGGTATATTACAGTCGTCTGTAGTATTATTAATAAGTTTAATCGTGTATGTATTTTTAAAAGAAAAAAAGAGTAAAAGTAAAAAAATAGTTAACTAATGTTAACTATTTTCTTCAATAAATCCAGCTCCAATAGCTAACTCATTAATCTTATTTTTTAGTAAATCTAATCTCCAACCATGTCTATTAGCAAAGTTTTCAATTTCTACTTCTCTTTGTTCTGGTGTACAAAACACAAAAATTCTTTTTAAGAATGGTTTTGGCACTTGAATTGCAATTAATTGGAAATAGTTTTCTTTACAACTTCTAGAGCAAAAAGCTTTACTCATGGCTATCTTTTTTTTACAAAAAGGACAATGGGACATTATTTATAACCTTTGGATATTAATTTATAGAATTTAGCATTTGTGATATCTTGAAGAAATTTTGGGTCTACGTCATGTAAAGCTATAATATCTATCTCTTTATCATCCATAAGCCAAGCTTTTCCAGTGTCTTTTAACTGTTCAGTTTCAAACATCTGAATAAGTTCTTCTTTAGTAACGATCAATTCTTCCATATTATAACTTTTTTATTAATATTTTGCAAATCGATAATTTTAAGTATTCTTAAAATTATCGATAGTATACCCTTTATTAGAATGGTTTCTAATAATTTCATAATAAGTTTTTTGTCTAATTTTATTTACAATGTTTCTCATTGTATAAATTGACATATCCTTACCTTTCCAAACTACTTCTTTAATTGTATCATAATCAGTGATTTCACTTCTTTTTGATATTAATAGTTTTAAGAAAGCTTTTTCTAGTCTTGTAAAGTCAACTAATTGTCCACCAGTTTTAAAGAACTGATCTCTATACTCATCAAAGTAAATTCCACCTTGGAATTCTATTTTGTCCCCTCTTTTAGTTTGGTTAAGGCACATAATAACTGCTAATTTAATATCTTTTGCTCTTAATGGCTTTGATAGGAAAGTATACGCACTATAATTAATAGCAGTAACTATATCTTCATTGTCATCAGAATCAGAAATAACAATTTTTGGTAATGTTGGAGCTAGTTGGGCTAGTTCTGCACATAACTCAGAAAAACTTACTCCTTTAATATTTGTATCAATTATTACCATGTCATATGTATTTGAACATGCTAGTTCCATAGCCTCATTAATATTACTAGCTATTTTTAATTCTTTAAAATAATCATCAAATTCATTTTCTATTGTTTCATGAATTGTTTCATCACTACTAATAAAAAGTAGTTTCGCGTTATATAATTTTCTTATATTTCTTACTGTTTTTAACATTTTTATACTCTTTAAATATTGATTTAAGCCATAATAATAACAAAAAAAACTTAATATGTCAAAATATTTGTAGATATTTTACAATATTAAGCTCTTCTTAAGATTATTTTAAATCCTGCCAAGAACTTCCAATTGTGCTAGATACCTTCAATGGGACATTTAGTATATAAATATTTTCCATTATCTTAATTAGGTTATTTGTTATTTTTTCAACTTCATTTTCTTCAATTTCAAAAATAAGTTCATCATGAATTTGCAATAACATACTCACTTTATCATTATTTTTATATTTTTTATAAATTTCAATCATTGAAAGTTTTATTAAATCAGCTGCACTTCCTTGAAATAATGTATTTACAGATTCTCTTAAATAAGCTGCTTTTTGCATTCCATTTGCTGCATCAAAATCGAACAATCTTTTTCTTTTTAAAAGAGTTTCGACATAACCATTTTCAAAAGCAAACTCTTCAATTGATTTTAAATAATCTTTTACACTTACAAATGCTTCAAAATATGATTCAATATAAGTCTTTGCTTCTTTAGTTGTAATTCCTAAAGTATCTGCAAGTTTTTTGCTACCCATTCCATATAATAAACCAAAATTAATAGATTTAGCAATAGACCTCTTCTCACTAGCCTGTTCCTCTCCAAATATTTTTACAGAAGTTTGATAGTGAATATCTTCACCTGAATTAAAAGCTTCAACTAATGCTTTATCTTCGCTAAAGTGTGCAAGAAGTCTTAATTCAATTTGTGAGTAATCAATTCCAACAAGTTTATAACCCTCTTTTGGTATAAAAGCAGATCTAATTTCAGCTCCAGCTTGTGTTCTAACTGGAATATTTTGTAAATTTGGATTTTTAGAGCTTAGTCTACCAGTTGCTGTTCCTGTTTGTAAGAATGATGTATATATTCGATTATCTGGATTTTTAAGCCCTAGGTCTAATAAGGGTTCAATATATGTAGATTGTAGCTTAAAGGCTTCTCTATACTTTAACAATAAAGGAATAATTTCATGAGTATCATATAGCTTGTGTAAAACTACTTCATTTGTACTATATCCTGTTTTTGTTTTCTTTGAAGGTGGCAGTTTTAATGTTTCAAATAAAATGCTTCCTAATTGTTTTGGAGAGTTTATATTAAACTCAGTTCCCGCAGCTTCATATATTTTTGATATTAAATCTTGGATAGTTTTAGTATTTGATATTTTTAAATTTTCAAGTTTTTTAACATCAACTTTTATACCATTTTCAAACATGTTAGCTAATACGTAAATAAAATCAAACTCAACATCCTTTGCAAGTTGTAGTAAACCTTTATTCTCTTCATCTTCGAACTCTTCTAAAAGTTTATTATAAAGCTTTAACGTCATTAGCGCATCTTCTGCTGCATATTCACAAGCTTTTGATACTTCTACATTTGAAAAATCTTCACCTTTTTTAACTATATCTTTAAAAGCTATCATTTTATGATCAAAGTATTTCTCAATTTGAAAATCTAAACCTACTCTTTGACTCGTATTTAAAAGCCATGCTAAAATCATTGTATCTGCATATAGTTTTAATTCAATACCTAAATTAAATTTTACAATTTCATAATCATATTTAAAGTTTTGAAGAACTAATTTAAAAGTATTTAAAATATTTATTGCTTTTTTAGCTGCATTTTCAGATATTTGCTCTGGAGCTCCTAAATAAAAGTGAGAAATTGGTACATAATACGCTTTTGTTTCTTCATATGAAAATGAGAAACCTACAATTTGTGCATTTATAGTATCAACACTTGTTGTTTCTGTATCAAAGGCTACAATTGAGTCTTTTGGAATTTGATTTAAAACTTTGAATAGCTCTTTTTCATCATTCAATAAGATATATTCAGTTTTTAATTCAACTTTAGGTTTAGGTAATTCTGTTTTGTAGTTTAATCCTTCTTTATTAACTCTTTCAACTACTCTGTTTAGCCCATATTCCAATAAAGTATCAGAAATTCTTAATATTGGATTTTCTACAGGTAAATGAAACTCTTCTAGGTTATCAATACAATGACAATCTTTTGATAAAGTTACCAGCTCTTTTGAAATATAAGCTAACTCTTTTCCTTCTGTTAAAAGAGTTTTCCATCTTTTTTTTTCAATATTTTCTAAATTTGCATAAATATTATCTAAATCATTATATTGTTCAATTAATGCTTGCGCTGTTTTAGCCCCCACTCCTTTTACACCAGGAACATTATCAGCACTATCACCTAATAGTGATTGATAGTCTGTAAATTGTTTAGGATAAACACCATATTTATCAAAACAAGTTTTTTCATCAATTATAGATTTTTTAATTGGATCAAATAAATAAATTCCATCTTCAATTAATTGGTATAAATCTTTATCATGAGATACCACTCTAACTTCAAGACCTTTTTCTTTTGCATCTTTTGCAATTGATGCAATAATATCATCTGCTTCAAATCCTATTTTAATTGCAGTTTTAAAATCCATTTTCTCAATCCATTCAATGGCAATTGGAAGTTGTCTTAATAAATCTTCTGGAACATCAGGTCTATGTGATTTATACTCTGTATAAATATCACTTCTAAAAGTAGGACCTTTTGCATCAAGAGCAAATACTATATAATCTGTTTCAAAATCTTTTCCAACATTTGATATAAAATTCATAAATCCAGTTAAAAGTCCAGTTGGAAATCCATCTTTTGATTTTAAGGGCGGTAGTGCATAAAAACTTCTAAATAAGAAGCCAAAGGTATCAATAACAGTAATCGTTTTTTTCATAAAATTCTTCTTTCATATTCTTCTTTAAAGATTTTATAATATAATATATACACTTTAAATAAGGTTTGATAACCTAGAGGAATATATAAATGATTATTATCCCAGCAAGATTAAATTCAAGTAGATTTGCAAATAAAATATTAGTTGATATTTTAGGTTTACCAATGGTAATAAAAACAGCAAAACAAGTAAGCTCATTAGACAAAGTCGTAATTGCAACAGATTCACAAAAAGTAATAAATTTAGCACAAGAACATGGATTTGATGCTGTTATGACATCAGTTGACCATAATAGTGGAACTGATAGAATAAATGAAGCTGTGAATAAGTTAAATTTAGATGAAAATGAGATTATTGTAAATGTACAAGCAGACGAACCTTTTATAGAAAAAGAGGTTGTTCAAGCAGTTATTGAAAGAGTAAAAAAAGTAATAGAAAAAAACGAAGATACAATGATAGTTTCATGTCATAAAGAAATTTCTTCAGAATTAGCAGATGATCCAAATCATGTAAAAGTAATACTTGATGAAAACTCAAATGCAATTTATTTTTCTCGTGCAAAAGTCCCTTACCATAGAGATCATTATGAAAATTCTTTATATAATGGACATTTAGGAATTTATGGATTTACTAAAAAATCATTAAATAAATTTTGTTCATTAAAAGCATCCAAATTAGAAAATATTGAAAAACTTGAACAATTGAGAGCAATTGATAATGGATATGAAATTGCAATGGTAAAAGTTCAATCAAAATCTTTTGGAATTGATACACAAGAAGATTTAAACAATGCATTGAGAATTTTTAACTAATAACTTTATTAAGTGCTCTTTGTAAATATAAATACTAAGTTATTTTAAGCTACTTTATGTAAAACTATATATTAAATCAAAAAAGAAGTAAGGAAATGGATGCATTTTAAAGTATTGATAGCTGATAAAGAATTTAATTCTTTAGATAAATTTGAAAGTTATTCAGATAAAAAGCAAAAAGATATAATTATTGATTTTTCTATTGATACTAAAAAAATAATTAATAATATAGATCATATAGATCTAATTATTTTAAGTACAGAAATAAAAAACTACATAGAAATAATTAATAATTGTATTGAAAATAATACTTATATAATTCTATTATCAGATAAACTTATTGATTTAAATGAGGACTCAAAATATGTAGATTATGTATATAAGCCAGTAAATACTAAAAAGTTAATGCATAAAATAGAACAATATACATTTATAATAAAACAAGAAATTGTAAAAAAAGAAGAAAATGAAATTACAAACTCTATTATAAAGAATATAACTAATCCACTTTTTTTAACAGATGGTAACAAAATACTTTTTGCAAATGATTATTTTTATAGTTTAACAAAATGTACTTCCTTAGAAATGATAAATAAAAAATATCTTCAAATTGGTGATATTTTTACTAAGCATAAAAATTGTTTTAATAACAGAAATAATGATTGGCTAGAAAAATGTTCAAAAGAGACTTTAAATGTTTGTATTTTAACTAATAATGGCGAAGAAAAGTTTTATACCTTACAAAAAATCCCATTGTCTCATAATAATACAAATATAATACTATTAAATGATATTAGTCATGAGTTTAATCATAAAAAAGAGTTATATAAACTTTTATATACAGATAGATTAACTAATTTACATAATAGGTCAATGTTAATTACAAAATTACAAAATGATAAAAATTTATATTTAACTTCTCTTTGTATTTTAGATATAAACTCCTTTAAAGAGATAAATGATTTTTATGGACATAAACCAGGAGATTCAGTATTAATTAATTTAGGTAATCTAATTAAAGATAGTATAAAAAATTATCCTGATTTAAAATTATATAAATTTCCTTCAGATACTTACTGTATTACAAATCAAAAAGATAATAATAAAGAATTTATTCAAGTTATTGAAAAAATCTTAGAAAAATGTGATAAAACAGTATTTCATTTTGATCAACTTGAAATTGATGTTAAATTAACAGCAGGTATATCTTTTTCTAAAAAGAATAATAAATTAATTACTGCTGATATTGCCTTACAAACAGCAAAAAAAGATCATAAAGATTATATGGTTTTTTATGAAAAATTAGATAAATTACAAGAATATGAAAATAATATGTTTTGGACTAAACAACTAAAATCTGCTTTTGCAAAAGATAATATTGAAGTTTATTTCCAACCTTTAATTAATAATAAAACTTTAAAAGTTGATAAATATGAGTGTCTTGTAAGATTAATAGATGATAAAGGAAAAGTAATAGCACCTTTTTTCTTTTTAGATATATCTAAGAAATCAAATCAATATACAAAATTAACAAAAGTTGTTATTGAAAAATCTTTTAAGAAATTTGAGTATCTTGATTTTGAATTTTCTGTAAATATATCGTATGAAGATATTGAAAGTCCAGATTTTTTAGATTTTATTAAAGATATGTTAAAAAAGTATAATATCTCAAAAAAGGTTGTTTTTGAGATACTTGAAGATGAAAATGTTAAAGACTATAGTCTTTTAATTTTATTTGTTGATCAAATAAAAGATTTAGGCTGTAAGGTTGCAATTGATGATTTTGGTTCAGGGTACTCAAATTTTGAGCATATATTAAAAATGAACATTGATTATTTAAAAATTGATGCTTCATTAATTAAAAATATTGCTACTGATAAAAATTCATATAAAATTACAAAAACAATAGTTGAGTTTGCTAAAACTTTAAATTTACAAACTATTGCAGAATACGTTGAAAATAAAGAGATATTTGATCTAACTAAAGAGTTAGGAGTTGATTATTCTCAAGGATACTATTTCTCAGCGCCAATAGCAGATCCTAAGCTAACAGATTTTAATAATGGAATGAATAATGAATAAAGAAATATTAGAAAATGTCTCTGTATTATATGTAGAAGATGAAAAAGATGTACGAGAGTTTACAACAAAACTTTTAGGCTCACTAGTTCAAAAAGTATATTCAGCAGAAGATGGTTTAGATGGACTAGAGCAATTTATAGAAAATAAAGATAGTATTGATTTAATTGTATCAGATATTAATATGCCAAGAATGAATGGTCTAGATATGTGTGCAAAGATTAAAGAGATTAATAAAGAAATACCTATAGTAATTACAAGTGCTCATAATGATCCAAGTTTTTTGAAAAAAGCTATAAATGTTGGTGTTAGTACATATGCAATGAAACCAATAGATTTATATCAATTAGTTGAAAGTATGATAAAAGCAATAGAACCAATATATTTAAAAAGAAAACTTGAAAATTTAAATATATCTTTAGAAACTAGAGTTGATAATGAAATACAAAAAATAAAATCAATACTAGATGCTCAAGATAATATTGTTATTTTATCAAACAGCACAAGTATTAAGAATGTAAATAAAAGATTTTTAGAGTTTTTTGAAGTAGATTCAATAGAAGAATTTAGTAAATTATCTGAGAATATATTTGATAACTTTATTGATGAGTATGGTTTTATTTCAAAAAAATCACTTGAGGGTCAAAAGTGCTATTATGAATATATAAAAAATTTAAAAGAAGTTAATAGAGTTGTTAAGATTAAAAATTCAAAAAATGAGATTCGAATTTTCACAATTAATATTGATAATTATGATGATAAAAATGAATTTTATGTAATATCTTTAACAGATATTACTCAGTTAAAAGAAAAATCTAATTTATTAGAGTACCAAGCTTCTCATGATAACTTAACTGGCTTATTTAATAGAAATAAATTTAATACTTTATTTGGAAAAGAAATAAGACGAGGTCTTAGATATAATAACCATTTATCACTTGTTTTATTAGATATAGATTTCTTTAAAGTTGTAAATGATACCCATGGACACCAAATTGGCGATCAAGTATTGAAAGAAATTGCTTCAATAATTATGCAAGATGTAAGAGAACACGATACGGCAGTTAGATGGGGAGGAGAAGAATTCCTTATATTACTTCCAGAAACTGATCTTGAAGGAGCCAAAATTGTTGCAGAAAAAATTAGAAATTCAATTTCAGAAAAACCATTAACAAACAAGAAATTAAATATAACAGCAAGTTTTGGTATTACTATTATGAATGATAAAGATACAGAAGAAAGTTTTATTGCTAGGACGGATGAGGCTTTATACGAAGCTAAAGAAAATGGAAGAGATAAAGTAGTATCTAAGATATAGTTACTACTTTTTTAGAACTAGAAGTTGAAATTTTCTCCTAAATAATGCTCTCTTACTTTTTTATCTTGTCTAATCTCTTCACTTGTACCACTTGCAAGTAAAGCTCCTGCTTTCATTACATAGGCTCTATCACAAATCTCTAAAGTTTCTCTTACATTATGATCTGTAATTAAAACTCCAATATTAATCTTTGTCAATTGTGCAATAATCTCTTGAATATCTTTTACAGCAATTGGATCAACTCCAGCAAAAGGTTCATCTAGTAATAAAAACTTTGGGTGAGAAACTAAAGCACGAGCAATTTCAGTTCTTCTTCTCTCCCCTCCACTTAAAGAGACACCTTTTCTTTGTCTAATTGGTTCGATATTGAATACTTCAAGTAACTCTTCTACTCGTTTGTGTTGTTCAGCTTTATCATCTGTAATAATTTGAGCCGCTAACATTAAATTATCTTCAACAGATAAATCTTTGAAGATAGAAGATTCTTGAGGTAAATAACCTATTCCTCTTAATGCTCTTTTATGTAAAGGAAGATTTGTAATATCTTTATCATCAAAGTAAACTTCACCTGATGTTGGTTTAACTAAACCACAAACTGTATAAAAAGTAGTAGTTTTCCCAGCCCCATTAGGACCTAATAAACCAACAATTTCACCAGAATTAACTTCTAATGAAATACCATGTAATATTTGTGTTTTTTTTATTGCTTTTGTTATATCTGTAATTTTTAATTTATGCATTTATTTTATATAACCTTTTATTATCACTTTTTTCAATTTCTACTAAAATTACATTATAGCCATAATCAATTAAAAGATTTTGTAATTTTTCATCGCCCCACTCTACAAAGTGTAC
>Ga0193956_1000023_pt1 | contig 67097 bp, 69 predicted proteins | sample BB_7_MG_FD_140358 | JGI IMG/M metagenome (GOLD analysis project Ga0193956, IMG submission 140358) | Microbial mat bacterial communities from the Broadkill River, Lewes, Delaware, United States - BB_7_MG | ecosystem: Environmental > Aquatic > Freshwater > River > Microbial mats | place: USA...
TGATATAAAAAAACACATAAAAAAAAAAAAAAAAAAAAAAAATAGAAATATAAAAAAAAAAAAAAAAAAAAAAAAAAAAAAAAAAAAAAAAAAAAAAAAAAAAAAAAGGAGCTATAAATGAATAGTGTACCAACTATAAACAAATATTATAAAGTGGTAGCAGGTAAGTGGAAAGGTAATATGTTCAAAGTACTGGATATCGGTACTAAGTGTATAGTTTTAGACAGAATTATACACTGTACACACCTTAAACATATGGAGTCTGCAGTTACTCTACATAACTCAAAATACAGCCACTTAGTACAAATCACTAAAAAAGATATGCCAACAGGCAACGAGTACTACAGCGAACAAACTAATAGACATACCTTAGGGTAAAGATAAATAAAGGAAGTAATATGAACAATATAATACCTGCCCTGGCGGCAATCTCAGTTGACTACTACAAGGTTAGTCATAGGAAAATGTTTGCTCAAGGCACTGAAGTAATCTACTCTGGTTTCACTCCTAGAAGCTTCTCTCGTTTCAAGGCTACTACTAGGTTCGATAACAAGATGACTCACATCGGTACTCAGCTAGTTATCAAAGACTACCTAATCGACGAGTGGAATGAATCATTCTTCAATCAACCACTTCAATCCGTACTTGACGCATACAGTAGACACATGAAGTTCACTCTAGGCCAAGCTGCTGCAGAGACTGAGCACATCGAAGCCTTGCATAACTTAGGCTACTTGCCTATCTGCATCAAAGCACTACCTGAAGGCTCTCGAGTACCTGTTAAAGTACCTGTGTTCACTATAGTAAATACTCTTCCTGACTTCTACTGGCTTACTAACTACCTTGAGTCAGTAATCTCAGCTGAATCTTGGAAGATAGCTACTGTAGCTACTACTGCCTATGAATTCCGTAGAGGGTTCGAATACTGGGCTAACATAACTGGAGCTAACAAGGACTTCATCCAATTCCAAGGCCATGACTTCTCGTTCAGAGGAATGTCTGGTAGGCACGACGCTATGCGATCTAATATTGGTCACTTATCTTGCTTCACTGGTACTGACACTGCTCTTGCAGTAGTTGGTGCTGAGAAGTGGTACAACGCCGACATCGAATCCGAGTTAGTTGGTACATCAGTTCCAGCTACTGAACATTCAGTAATGACCCAGATGATCGCCCACATCAAGCAATCTTTAGATGACAAAGGTGAGTGGTACTCAGGTACTTGCTGGTATGATATCGAAGGTCTTCAATTTGACCAATCTCATACCAACACTCAACGGCTTGCTGAGTTAGCTTACATCATCTACCTTATCACTGAGCTGCACCCTACTGGTATTATCTCTATCGTAGCTGATTCATTCGACTTCTGGTACTTGATGGAGTATGGACTTACAGTTCTTAAGCCTTACATCGAATCCCGTAAGCCTTGTGCTCTCGGTCTTAACAAAGTTGTATTCAGACCTGACTCAGGTAACCCTGTTGATGTTATCTGCGGGTATAAGACGCCATTTGTAATGGAAGGTCAAAAAGTAGAGGTCATAGCAGACTATTCTAGTACCACAGTGGCAGAGGCTAAAGGTGCTATGCAGTGCCTTTACGAGACTTTCGGCTCAACTACTAACGAAGCTGGCTACGAAACTCTATCACCTTACGTTGGTCTTATCTACGGCGATTCTATCACTCTTGAAAGACAAGAAGCCATCCTATCAAAGCTAGCTGCTAAGAAGTATGCTACTGATTGTATAGTCCTTGGCGTGGGTAGCTACGAATATGGTATGAAATCACGAGATACTCTAGGCTTTGCAATGAAAGCAACTTATTCTGAAATCAATGGCAATCCTATCAATATCTACAAAGACCCAAAAACTGATAATGGAACTAAGAAGTCAGCTAAAGGCCTACTTGCTGTAGTATCTGACGAACAAGGTAACTTTACACTTAAAGACGAATGCTCTAAAGGCACTGAGTCACTTGGCTGTCTACAACCTGTCCTCAAAGACGGTAAACTTCTACAAGAAACTAGCTTAGCTGAAATAAGAAGTAGGCTATGGAACTAAGTGGACCACTAGGCGAGGCTATCTTAGTAGTATCCTGCCTAGGCGCTTTCTGCTTCTGGGCTACTCTTCAGGAGCACGAGTAGCCTTAGTCCGCAATGACATTAAACTAATTTGAATCTCGAGAATCAAATGGATTCCCGTCCATGTCCGCACAGCCTGTGCAACAAATCCCAACCCCCTAAAGGAAAACATATGGCAACAACATTACTAGATCAATTAGCTGCAGAATTAGCTGCAAAAACAAAGAAAAGCACAAAGAAAGCTGCAAAGTACGCATTAGAAGTAAACGGTAAAATGATGACTCAAAAACCAACTACTAAGAAAGAATTAAAGAAAGCTGTTCAAGCTATCATAGTTGCAAACCCATCTGCTAAAATCAACTTATACACATTAAGTGGTCCAGTTTCTATGGACTTACCAGTTGCAGGTATCGATGGAGGAGCAGAATAATGGCTGAATCTACATTTGACATCTCACAATTAGTTGCAGAAGTAACAGAAGGTCAAGACACATCGTTAGACCAATCAGTAAAAGTGTCTAGTGGCAAGAGTGCTACTGCAAAGGCGGAATCGGGCAAATAACCCGATCTCCTCGGCCGTACGTAAGTACAATCACATATAGCCATTGAGGCTATACTGAGTCTACTTTGTAGGCTCTACTATAATCTTAAGGAACTATAATGTCACATAACTACTACTACCATAAACTTAAACCATCTATATCTGAATGGGTCGAACAACAAGGCCCTAACTACGAATTTCTTCTTCATCCTGACTTACTTGTACCATCTTGGTATAGATACACCGGCTACGGTATATTCTTACCCGCCTTTACTAAGGAAGCTAGTAGTAATCCCGACTCTAAGGTCAACATCCCTCTTAGGTACATCGACACTGATCACGAACCTACTACGGATATACCTGCTCCTATTGTTTATTACCACACACACCGGGACACCAATGTAACTGTTAGCTTCGAGAGAGGCTGGAGGGATGGACAAGACGAATTTCATAACTATGAGATTCGTGGCGTAACTGTCGGCGCTTACATGTTCAAGTACCTCAAGCCTGACCCATCTTTACTAACTCAACCTGAACTTGACAAGTCTATCCGTTGGTCTGATCCGCAAACTGTCCGAATCGACTTCCATTCGAACTACATCAAGGAGCAAATCCGTACTCGTTACGCTTTCCTTCATCGACCATCATCTGGTGTTCTTAATCCTGTAGTCGATACGTACTTCCCACAGATGTACTACAACTTCGGTCATGAAGTAGGCTTGAAGCATAAGCACCAGCTGCCAACTACTGCTGTAGCTATCTCTCCACTAATAGCTAACGCCTTCAACATCAAGCAACTATCATGTGAGCAGATGTGTCAGGTACTTGGTTTTGACAAGAAGTCAATCCGTAAGCTAATCTCTGATGTCAAGCGTCATAAGTACTCTTTCGCATTCATCGGAGCAGGTGGTACTTCTATTAATACTGCTCATTGGTTCTCTGAAATGTGTAAAATGGTTAATATTTCCAACATGTTCGAGCGTATCTATTGTTTCGAGAAGGATACTGCTGAAGTATCTAACTTACTTCGATTCCCTATCGACCCTCGTACAATCACGTCTAGTAGCTCACACAAACTGGACCTAATGGCACCTATCGTTGCTAACTTGACTAATGGTTTTATAGGGCGTGACCATTACGTTCCTACTGCTGGCGGGAACTATCCTTGGGATTTATATATGTCTCCTCAAAGTGATAATCGGAAAGTCCGTGACAAGCACATCCTATATGGAGCACCTACTATCGAAACTCGTGACGACCTATCGAAGTACGGTAACTTCATTTGTGCTACTCACGCCAACACGAACTGCTCAATCTGGCTTAACCCGAAGCAGGAACTTGAGAACTCAGTCGAATCATACGGAATGATCCAACTTGCTCCATTCTTTATGAACCAACTTCGTATGGCTATCAAGACTCTCGAGGTACTAGCTCCAGGCGATCTTGACTTACAACAGCAAGACGTCCAACTATTCAACTATCAATTCGATGGTACTATCGTTGGTAAGCCTGACAGAACCTACAACTGGCAAATCGAGCAGGACTCTTTAGTAGCTACTGAAGAAACTGCAATCCTAGGAGGTAACTAATGTTTGACCCAACTAAGAAGTCCTTTTTGGACTGTGTACTACAAGCTGAACTTGAGGAATTCTCTACAACTTGCTCTACTGACATGATCTCTACTCGTGATCGTGAGGAGTTCATCGACGGAGCAGTTCTTACTAAAGTCCCAATCAACCGTCAGTCTATAGCTAACCTTACTACATCGCAAGGCTTTATCTGCAAAGAAGACTACCGTGACTCTAACTACTCTCGTCCACAGGACCGCCACTTACTTGATGATGTTACTAACCAAATCATTAACATCAAGCCACAACCTTTCGACGACTGTATGAAGTTAATCTCTACATTCCGTCAGAAAGCTGGTAAGCACTTCTATGGAGCTCTATTACGTGAGAAGGGCAACAAGAAAGTAATCATGAATCCACTTCATATTCTTACTTCTCTTTCTATCATCGAGAACCTTGCCGAAATCCGAAGCAAGCAGTACTCTACTATCATTTACATACATAGCAACAAAGACGAAATGGACAACATCTACAACACGCATCAAGCCGACGAAGATGAAATCAACAAACAGATCGACTCTATCATGCAAGGCTTTGCTTCCAAAGTGGACAACCAGATCGACGGCTCATCCAAAATCGTAGACGGCGGAGTCGAAATCACTTACAGAGTAGCTAAGGATCCTGACGAACATCGTAACTACGAGCACTACTTAGTAGCTCACCAGTTAACGACTAAGTCAGTGATCGCTCCAACTTACGGCACATCTCTACTTGAAATGCGTCCAGGCCAACGAACTGAGGGTATCATCGTATCACCATTCGGTTCAGCCAACATAAGTCACGGCTCTGATAACTACTCTAATTCTCCTCGCTACGGATCAGTATGCTGTGGCTCTCTTGACAACAAGACAATGCGTGGACTCAGATCCTTAACTCACTCTAACCTCAGTTCACCTTATGTTAGGAGTAACCTAAAAGCCGGAGCGTTGGCTTACGCTGATGTTATGTCTAACAGAGCTTTCGACCTCTACATTAAAACCAACATTATTGACTCTTTCGATACTTCTAACACTGAAGCCTTTGCCCTTGCTAACAAACCTAAGTACTCTCCTGAGTTACTTGCTTGTGAGGTCTTAGCTGACTTCATGAGGATCTACAAGGAAGAAAACCCTGAGACGTACTCTGCATCAGTTTGCTTAGACGCGTTTAAAGAAATGAACGACTACAAGGAATCATTACATGAAGAACAACCAAACGAACCAGGCAACACCGGTCCTTTCTAATATCAAGGACTTCTATACTCACGACAATCAAGGTATCATCCTTCTTAACCACAAGTCAATCCAAGCTATCTATGACCAATCAGGCCCTTTAGCTAACTCTTGTGAGTTTCAAGTACACTACTGGACTCTCAACCTACGCTTCCGTGCACCTGACAACTCTCTACTTGACATCGCCATTCCTACTTGCTACTTCAACTACGAGCAGCTTGTATCAGGCGGTCACATCGACTTCGAAATGGAGGACGTGAAGGACTACTCTGCTAAACTTGAACCATTACACAACATGAAAGTAAACGAACTACTAGCTACTAACATCATTCCGAAGCTATCGTCTATCTTCTCTGTTCAATTCCAAGCTATGTCATCTGACATCAACTCTATCCACAAGCACCCAGGCGGGTCTTCTCGTCAAGCCTTCTCTGATACTGACTTAATGAAGACTCCTAACAACCTCGGCGTAGTCTTTCCTCTCGAATCTGGCTCTGATGACACGCCTAACTTCGCTGGTATCATGGCACTCGACGGTAAGGAGAACAACACTGCTCATTACGAGTACCGTGTAGTAAACGGAACTCTCGGTACTGACATTGAGTATGTTAAGGGTATGTGTACAGCAATCACTGTTAAGCCTACAGAGCATCCATCTGCCGTAGCTTCTCTATTTGGTAAGTCCGTAACAAGTCAATCCACTAGACGCTACTCTGGTGGTGCTTCGGCTCATCCTCTATTCGATGAAGTACAGGACCTAGCTGAGGACCTATACCTTAACTTAGGTTTCGAAGCAAACGTCGCAGCAGTTAGGCCTGAAAACGTTAAAGCCAAACCTCGCTCTACTACGAAGTCTACTACTACTTACCCTGTAAAGACTAGCGGAACTGAAGCACTTACTAAAGACGAACTTGAGAAATTCCAAGTATGGGAACTTAATCAACTACTACGTAACCTTAACTACAAAGCTGGCACAGGTCAAACTTTCGTATGGGGCTACGACAAAGCTAACATCATCTCTTCTATCATCAAACTTTACGAAGTACTTAAGCTTGAAGCTGAACCTGATCCGATCGTTCCTGATGAGGCTCCTGGCAACCTAATCCCGGATGACCCTGAGGAGCACTACAAAGACGTTGTTATCCATGACAAGAAAGCCTTACAATCTAAGGCACACCTAGCTCTCTATACCATTTTAGGCTCTCTATACGTTTTGTACTATCAATCGCACTTAGAAGCTGACGTCAACGAGTACGAACACGACGAATTAGTTGATGAAATCATTACTATCCAAGACGGTATTATCGACGAAATCAACTCTCACAAGCAAGCTGGAGTTATCTCCATTGACAACTACTATGAATAAGGAGCTACTATGAATAAGCAATCTGAAGTACACTCACTTCCAGCCGGTACTTACACAGAACACACTATTCCGAAGCGAAATGGCAAAGTTCGAAAGATCTGTGCACCTGACGCTGACTTACTTAGGTATCAGCGCTCTAAGCTACCTCACTTATATCGTATGTTCAACATCCGAGCCAACTCTAACGGAGTAGCTGACGTATTCCACGGCTTTGTACCTGACAAGAACTGTGTTACAGCAGCTCGAGCTCACATAGGTTACGATATGACTCTTATGATGGACATTTCTGAGTTCTTTGATTCAGTACAACGATCTGCTTTACCAGCTGGCTCGATAACGGACGACTCTTCTTTCTACCACGCTGAAGGCAACTACTGTGCACAAGGCTATGCTACTTCTCCTATCTTAGCTAACATAGCAATTATCCCTATTATCAAGGAAATCAATGATTTTCTAGATACTTGTCTATTAGGTGACTTTGCATTTACTATTTATGCTGATGATCTGCAAATCTCGTTCAATTACGACCCATCAGGTGAGTACAAGCGGAATGTTGATGACGTCATCGCAGTAGTCTCAGCTTGCTTCACATTAGCTAACTTTCGAATCAACTCGAACAAGACTCGTCTACGTCACGCCAAATACGGCTATCGTCGAATCCTTGGTATCAATGTAGGTCAAGATGAAATCAGAGCTTCTCGTAAGACTATGAGGAAATTGCGTGCGGCAAAGCATAGTGGTAATGGTCCATCAGCAGGAGGACTTTCTACGTGGAGCAAATGTTACCCACCTAAGTCTGTACAAGAATCCGAATTCAATCAGTAATCCTGGTCTGCCTAACCAACCATAGTCCCAACCCGCCCACAACGACTCATAAACTTGAGGGCCTTCTCAGTATTCTGTACTGAGGGTATATAGAATTCAGTAAACCACTACTCCTATGATGACGTATCGTCTCTATTAGCTTGGGAGTAGTATAGTTTACTGGCACGCCATAGGGCTCTCTCTCAGCCTCCGGCTGAGAGAAAGCCCATCGGCCAGCCAGTAAACATGCATCACCTTCTGGTGATTTTGGTATATACCTTCTGTACAGCGTACTCGTAATGTTTTCCGTTGAGGATACGTAGACTTCTTAATTAATTTGGCAGTCTATAGAGTCGTATCGACCTTCTCAAATAGGACTACCAACAATTAATTAAACACATTGAATTATTTCGTAGAAATAATACGTCGTGGTTAATTAATCACCTTCTACAGGATCTAGTATCCTGGATTTTTGGTACGTATCCTCTACAGAGAACATTACTCTATATTTTGCAAGAAGTATGTGGACTAGTAAAGTAAATAAGTTCACTTACAGTGTCGTTTCGACCTCGTTATATCGAGTGTTCATAAATTTACTTTCTCCCTTACCAGGGACGTCCCTTTTGCCGATAGGCAACGGGGCGTACCAGGAAGGACGAAAGTGAATCTTATTTTTTGCACATGCTTCTCGCAAAGTATAGATTATATCAACCTAAAAGGAACCCCCATGAGAAAAATACTCCAAGCCGACACCGAAACTCTTCGTGACTACGGTGCATTCGAATCACAACAAGCAGGTATCCTCGACAAAATAGTCGATGCCATCCCTTTCCAAACTGTACCATACCGCATGAAAGCAGTCATCGCTATATCGGAAATCATCTCTTTCGCCTCTCAATTCAAGCGTAACATAGCTCACTGGGACGACATCGAAGTTCCAGTAAACACTATCGGCTTCGTACTATGTGGTTCAGGCGGTGGTAAGGATAGCTCGAAGAAAGCTGCCCATAAGTGCTTCGCTCCTGGCTACGAATTAATCGAATCCAAGCGTAAGCAACTCAACCACTCACAAGCCAAGGAAGCTGCTCGTGAAGCCGGTGAGGAACTATGGGAGAATTTCGATATCTACAAGGAATTCCTCAAGTCAACTCCACCTTTATCAATCGCTCCATCAACTGGACCAGGCTACCTTGAGCACATCAACGACATCGGTGAGCACTCTATTGGAACTGGCTTCTTATACACTGGTGAATATGGTGACGAGCTAGCTACTAATGGCGAAATGGTCAACATCACGCAAACTCTTTCTGAAGTATACGACCTAGGTGACAAGGACGTTAAGTACACTAAAGGAGTCGAATCTCGATCTAGGGAAGTACGTGGTCAGTCCACATCAGCTCTTATGGTTTCATCTCCCAATTACATCCTCTACGACGCAGCCACTCAACATAAGTTCAACATAGCTTTCATGACTAAGCTAGCTCGTAGAGCCTGGTTCTGTTTCGTACCTGAAATCATCACTCCACCTGACTTCGAATCATCTGCCGAACGTCGAGCTCACACTCGTGCCATCAAGGAAACTTCTCGAGCAGCCCGTAAAGCAGTCGAAGCTGGTATAGTAACTGTGACTAACCACAACATCCAGCACCTAAGTAAGCCTCTAACTTGCTCTGAGGAACTTGAAGACCTATTCGAAACGTACCTTAGCTACAATGCCGAACTAGCTGATGCTATGCCTAACAAGCACTCTACAGCAGTCTTAATGAGACGTCACTTCCAATGGAAAGCTCTCAAACTAGCCGGTGCATTAGCTATCTTCGACCTATCCGATGAAATCAAAATCGAGCACTTCATCTATGCCATCCGTTTCTGTGAAACCTTAGCTGACGACATGGGTGCATTCGAAGCCGAACTTGGCAAGTTGGACTACGAACGTTTCGCTGATTACATTCAAACTATCATCGACACCGACGGCGAAGCTACTATGCCTATCCACGAAATCAAGAAGAAGGGCTTCATCGGCTCAGTATCGAAAGCTCGTCTTACAGAGCTTATCAACTCAGCTGCTTCATACGACCCTAACGGTGTTTACAACCTAATCGAGAACGACACTGCAATCCACTACCAAGCAATCCAACAAACTGAAGCCATCACTCTATCATACAAGTCAGTGGACAACCAGCCTATCTTCGATGCTGTAGCTCTAGGCGACTCTGCTGCAATTACGAAAGCTAAGAACCTAGTTGCCTCAACAGCTAACAAGGGCCTCAAGGTAATCGAAACCGAATTCGACGACCTATCTGAACTACTTTCAGGTGACTTCGCTTACTCTCCGTACGTATTCAAGGATGGTATCCGTCATAAGGACAACATCATGTCCGGTACTAAGTTCTTAGTATTCGACGTCGACACCTCTGACATAACTGCCTCTGAAGCTCACTTCATCTTATCCGACATCAACCATCACATAGCTCTTAGCTCTGATGCCTCTAACGAATTCAAGTTCCGTGCTATCATCGAACTTGACTCATCAGTCGACATTGATCCGAAGATCTGGCGTGAGTTCTACACTTTCGTTGCTGAGGACCTCGGACTGCAAATCGACGTACTAGCTCAATCACAGCTATTCTTCGCCTACTCTGATCGTCCAGTCTTATCAACTACTGACGCGGATCCTTACCACGTTCGTGATGCCATCATGCACGCTAAGGAAGCAGCTAACAATAAACCATCAGTAGCTCGACCTCTCCCATCTGCACAGAAAGCTGCTCTCATAGCTGACCCTCTAACGACTTTTCAGTCTGCATTCGAGTGTACTAACGGCGCAGGTTCTCGTGAGCTAATCAAAGCTGCCTACTACGCTAAGGATCTAGGTATGAGCAACGAAGCCATTGAAGCTCTAATGTGGGAAATCTCTGACTACTGGACTGAAGCCATGGATCCGGAGAGAATGCGTACAACGATTCTGAGTCAGGTGAGAAGATGGTAAATAAAGAACTCTTAAAGGAACTCAAATGAAAAAAATGACCACACTGTATAAACAACTATTCGAAAACCTACCAAACAATAAGGGCAGAATATTTTCAGGCCTATCTGAAGATACCAATCCAGAGAACGACTGGGTGTTCATTGATCCTACTACAGTAGCTTATCGTAAATTAGACGGAGCTTCTGCTGCTGTTATTAACGGTAATATCTACAGTAGGTATATGTCAAGGCAACGAAAGAATACTCCTGCCCAGATACCTATAAATGGTATACCGGCTCAACCTAACATAGATGAAGCTACACAAACCCATCCTTATTGGGTTCCTGCAGAGGCTAAGGGCCAGGGTAAACACCACTACAATGCTTTTATTAATCAACCAGATCTACCAGACGGCACATATGAACTAATAGGGCCTACAGTAAACGGTAATCCAGAACAGGTTGCAGTAAATACTCTAGTAGCACATGACGCCGCCCATTTATTGGTACCACTTCCAACTACTATTACTAGGGAGTCGCTAAAAGAGCTAATATTATCAAAACCTTGGGAAGGTCTTGTGTTCAGGAACAGTAATGATAACATGTGTAAGCTAAGACGTATAGACTTTTCTAAGGAACTCGACCAATCGCCTGAGAAGTGAATCCCTCTTCGGAGCTAGTAGCCAATGCTACTGTAAGATTCGGGCAACCTGGGCTTATCCTTCTGATGGATATAGTACCAAGCAAGGAACTCAACAACCTTGGTACGCAATACTGTATGAACACTCATATAGTATTCCTTTCAATCTCCTCGGAGTTGACTATAAAGCCGAAGTACACATAGTCTGGTACTTCTTTACGCACTCGCAGGTTGGTGTCTGTTTGAATCCGCTAGTTCGATTCTAGCCGTGTGCACCTACTACGCTACTCTAACTGACCATGTCGGGTACTTTATGAGCTGAGTAGCTAGTCCTTTTTGCAGGCTGATTACCTGCCACAAACCTAGATGTGTATCCTAGGAGGTAGTGCTATAGCTGGCAACACCACAACCAAGCCACTAGGGGGTTTGAAAACTAGTTAGCTTAGCCTAATCAACTGAGTGTCCATCCCTACAGGAGCTGGATGAACCTGACTAAAGGTGCGATTCCTTAGTCCTACTGAATAGTAGGCACTTCAGAGTCATTATGCAGATAACGCTTAACTCTGATTCAACCCTCGGCCTCTATTAGTTATACGTAGTACCGCGTTTAGTGGTATCTACCGCTAATCTATTAAGCCGTCGATGAGACTCTAGCTCAACGGTAGAGCTCCGTTCGAATAAAACGGAAGTCACTGGTTCAAGTCCAGTAAGTCTCTCAGCCAACTGGGCTTTAAACAGCGTAGACTAGAGTTCACATCGGTACACGAAATAGCCGTTAGTAGTCTTAAACTTTTGAACAAGCAATGAGTACTTATGAAGCACAGACTACCTACGGGTATGTTCTAAGAAGCCTGGAAGAAGGCTGAGATGCTGTGCTTTAGTAAGTATTTACATCAGGTCAAGCAAATGCCCTTCATCAGCCCCACGCCAGAAAGACTGGATTTAAAGGGAGTAGTAAAACAATACGTGCTGCGACAACGTACGGACAGGATAATCCGTAGCGGTAAAAGTTGAGCATCACTCAGTACAGCACATTAGGTTGTGTCTTTGAACGTACAATAAAATGACAAAGCAATAAATTTATGGTATCTATATATCCTGACGCAGGCCCTGTGTAGATACTAGTAAGTTTATAAAGGAGCAACAATGAAAAAAGAACAAGCCATACATAATGGTGCAGTGTACACACGAACTGTAGTAGACAAACCTAATCTACTTATGCATACTTACATACCACCTATACCTTCTGAGTTAGTAGACATGTTGATTTGGGAGGAGCAACAATGACACCCGAGCTAATCAAACAGCACATAGCTAATATACCCAACCTATCTGACTCGGAACTTGTCCACCATCAAAAGTGCTGTACAAGCCACGACCAAGCCAAGAAACTGAAAGCCTACAAAACTGCTATCGAAAAGGAACGACGCAAACGTGGTCGAATCAACCTAGTAGCTGACGTAACTCCTCTCGACGAGCAAGTTGCTGAAGCCGAAGCACAAGAAGCCTACCTGAAAGGGGAATCATGACACTCGAACAAATCGCGCAAACTGAAGCCAAGTACAACGTTACTATCCTATACGTAAGTCACTCTGGTTCACACCTATACGGAACTAACGGCCCTGACTCTGATGAGGACTTCAAGGGTATCTACATTCCTAACCAATCTGACAGGCTGCTGGGCACCGATATACCTTACATCAATCTTGACACTAACCCAACCAACCAAGCCAATACTCCTGATGACATTGACTGCCACCTTGATTCTATCCACAAGTTCTTCCACTTACTAGCTAAGGGTGAAACTGGTGCAATGGACACGCTGTTCTCTATGTGGTCTGACTCAGTAGTATTCTCTCATACTAACTTTGTAGACTGGTGCAAAGCTAACTACCTCCAATTAATCACTTCTAACCCTCACGCATTTATAGGATACGCCATATCACAATCAAAGAAGTACAACATCCGAGGTGAACGCTACAATGAGTTAGTTAAGTTTAGTAGTAATTTTTTCTCATCTTCTTATCTAGATGACTATGGACATTTGAAGCTTCATAATGCTAAGGCTTACATACAAAGCAAACTAACTTACGGTGAGTACAAGCACATCAAGTACGTACAAGCACCTGCCCCTCGTGGTACTACAGGTAATTGGACTTACCTTGAAGTACTAGGTAAGAAATTCGCTCCTACTATAACTCTCGAGTACCTGCAAGGCAAGCTTATCGACATGCAAGAACAGTACGGTGACAGAGCTCGCAAAGCAGTTGACAACATCGACTGGAAGGCTCTCTCTCACGCCCTACGCGTAGTTCTTGAAGTACGTGAACTTCTGTCTACTAACTTCATTAAATTCCCTCTAGCTGACAAGTCGTATCTTATGGATATCAAAGCTGGTAAACTTCCAGTTGACGACGTTATAGCCTCACTCGAATCATACATCGGTGACGTTGACGAACTGCTCAAGTCTACTACTCTACCGGCTAAGCAGAATACTGACTTAGCTAACTCTTACACCTTATCGCTCTACAAGGAACAACCATGCAAATCTACCGCGTAGGTGGGTGTGTCCGGGATTACCTCTTAGGACTAGCTCCAAATGACACTGACTACGTCGTAGTCGATTCTAACCGCCATGAGATGCTCACTGCCGGTTTCAAGCAAGTAGGTGACTCGTTCCCTGTTTTCCTTCATCCTGACACTGGTGATGAGTATGCCTTAGTACGCTCTGAGCGTTCCACAGGAGCCTCATACGTCGATTTCTCATTCGAGACAACTTTTACCGAAATAGAAGAGCTGGTACGATTAGAAAAAGAGAGACTTTGCGGTATGGATTAAGTACTTTTTAAGTAGTGATTTGGTACAATCTTTTTTATGAAAGAATTAAACCAAAATGACTATCCATTAAAGATAATAAAAGATTTAGGTATGGTAGGACAACTACCAAAACGGAAAAGAAAGGCTATGTTTGCTTGCTCTTCTTGTGAAGCTCCTTACGAAGCTAATGCAAGTGATGTTAGGCAAGGAAAGTCTTCAAGGTGTAAGCCTTGTACTGTAAAGAATAGAGCTAATAAGCAATCTACTACCTTAGAGAGCTTTGTAGAAAAGGCAAATAAGGTACATAATAACTACTATAAGTACCATAAATCCGTATATAGAGGTACTGATACTAAACTTATAATCACCTGTCCAGTACACGGAGGGTTTGAACAACGACCACACCAACATCTAAGAGGTGAAGGGTGTAAAGCCTGTGGGTACGAAACAGTAAGTAGAAAAGGCAGAGTACCTTTCAGTACTTTTGTAACTAACTCTATTAATAAACACGGAAACAAGTTTACTTACGATGAAAGTACGTACACTAAATTGTCCAGTAAGACTAAAATTACTTGTCCTACACATGGGGACTTTTGGCAGCAAGCTGATATGCACTCTAGAGAGGGTCAAGGATGTCCTGCTTGCAGTAAAGGAGGCTTTACTATAATGAAACCTGGTACCTTATATTACGTGTATTTTCCTGACTACCAGGTCTACAAGGTAGGCATTACAAACGGTACTATACACAGACGGTTTATGATGGAAGACATAAAGTATGAAGTGCTATTTCAGCATAAGTTTGATAACGGCAAAGACTGCAGCGATGTAGAGACGTTATTACTAAACAACTATAAAGAGTACTCCTATAGAGGAGATAACATACTAACAAGTGGAAATACTGAACTATTTACCACAGACATTTTTAAAGGAGAATATCGTGCAATACAATCAGACATTTATAGAAACGATCGCTCAAGCAAGCGTAACGTATCCAGATGCGCCTATAGGCCTTCTAATTGATCTGCACCGTCGGTGACCTTACAATCAATTCTATGGCTATGGATTCTGATGACAACATCATCGACCCATTCGATGGTCAACTCGACCTAGCCAAGCAAGTACTTCGTCATACCTCTGAAGCCTTCTCCGAAGACCCTGTCCGAGTACTACGCCTAGCACGCCTACGAGCTCGCTTTGGTCCAACTTGGCGAATCCACTCATCTACCAAGCTACTGGTAAACGGAATGCTATCTCAACTAGCCACTCTCCAACCTGACAGAGTCTACGCTGAAGTATCGAAAGCTATGTCTCAGCCCAACTCGCACTTATTCTTCAAGACCCTCGACGAACTGCAAGTCCTTGACGTCATCTTCCCTTCTATCGCTAAGCTCAAGTCTTACCGTGAAGGCTCTGTATGGCACCAGGAACCTAACGTCTTCGAGCACACTATGGAGATGCTACGTCTAGCCGACAACGAATCACCTACTATCAAGTTCATGATCCTCTACCACGACATAGCTAAGCCAATCTGCCGTAAACGCTACGGTTCGGGCTATGGTCACGACTCAGCGAAACTCGCAGAGCCTCTTATCGACATCAAGCTGCCGAAGAAGATTCTACACTACGTCCTATTCCACATAGAGAACCACCAACGTATCTTCCTTCTACCTGAAATGACTCCGAAGAAAGTAGTCAAGCTAATCAAGTCATTTCGTAATGACTCCGCACTTCTAGATGCCGTTCTATCTGTATCTCAGTATGACAAACTCGGATCAATTCGCATAGCTGAGCCATCGCCTGTCTCATTTACTAACTTCCTGTTAGCATTCGATGCAATCAACTCCTACAGCCCACTAGCTTGGATCAACTCACAAGAATCTCAGCCTAGCCCTGAATCTATCAAGCAGCACATCCACCGACACAGCATCTCACTTGTAAAGGAACTACTATGAACCAAATAACTATCGACGGAGTAGAGTACAACCTCGTTCCTATCCCGCCTGAACCTAAGTTCAAGCTACATGACATCGTTCGTCATTACGGCTCTGACTCTAATAACCGTGAAATCACCCGTATTTGCGATGACCGTTACTGCTTGGATGATAGCTCATCTTACATCTTATTCTCTAACCAAGACGCCTACTCTCTAGTTGGCTTCGTGGAGCAGAAGACCATCTTACTCGCAAAGGATTCACATGGCTGATATAACTAAATGCCGAGGTACTAACTGCAAGGACAAGCAAACTTGTTACCGCTTTACTGCCGAACCTAACCCTTACCGTCAATCGTATTTCATGAACGTACCTGGTCACGACCGAACCTGTAATAACTATTGGCAGGTCTCATCATGACACCATGTATTCTAATCGCTCGTATGCAGCCTATGCACCTCGGCCATCAGCATCTAATCCAGCAAATCATCGACCTTGGCATGCAACCTGTCCTATTCCTTGGTGAAGCCACTGAGCTATCCGACCGTAACCCATTCGACTTTCATACTCGTCATGCAGCTATCAAGCGTGTCTACCCTGACATACCTATGTACTGTCTCCATGATTCACCTGACTCTTATGACGACTGGTTTGACAACTTCATGGAAGCCTATGATCTAGTACATCAAATCTATGGTAAACCTTGTATTGCAATACATGATAAACCTGAGGACCGTACCAACTTCACATTCCGTGGTATCGACTACTTCAGCTACAACTACTCCGAGTTATTCCGAATAGCTGGCTTACCCTTAGTTGAACTCGAACCATCCGACATTGACATCAGAGCAACTACAATCCGCTCTGACCTAACAGCCCACAAGGATTTCCTCGCATTGGAAATCTATGACTATTTTAAGGATAAACTATGAACCATTGTGATGTCTGTGGTAGGAACTATTTTTCAGCTTTCTGCCCGACTTGCCAACGACCACTATCAAAGGAGCGTCCATGGACTTCTCTTACACTGAGGTAACCCTACCTGATGACGCCATCTTCAAGATCAGCCCATCACAAATCGACAAGTTTTTTAGTAGTAGTGTAGTCTGGTACAAGGAGCAAGTCCTTGGTCAGAAAATCTTTGACTCCAGCTCGAGCACAGTATTAGGTACTATCATTCATGCAGTTGCCGAAGCCTACGCTAAGTCCGAGTCTACTTCTCGTGACGAAATCGAGGAGTACTTACTCACAGTCAGTAACCCTGACGTCGATAAGAACCTAATCCGTGACCTCTACCCTATGATGGCAGAAGCCCTCATCAACGAGTACGTATCTACTAACCCACCTACTGAAGTCGAGTACCAAACTCTCGCTCATGTAAAGGATGGCGTTTACGTAGGCGGAACGGTAGATAATAGAACCGGAGGTAATCCAGAATACTACTGTGGACAAGAAGCGATGGATTACTTAAGTAGGTTGTAAGAATATAAATGATATACTTATAAACAAAGGAAAATCATGTACACTATATACAAACACACAAATACAATAAACAACAAAGCCTACGTAGGGATAACTAAACATACTATGGAGGTAAGATGGAAAGGTCACATTCATGCATCCGTATCCAACAAGTCCACAGCCTTCACTAACGCAATCCGCAAGTACGGTAAAGACGTATGGAGCCATGAAGTACTGGAAGTAGTTACTGATGAAGACAAGCAGGAACGAGAACGGTATTGGATATCATATTACGATACGTACAGCTCAGGTTACAATAGTACCTTAGGTGGTGACTACTTTGACGGATATTCTCCTCCAAAAGGAGACGCCTCACCATTTGCTATAAAAGAGGTATACACATTCTACCATAGAAGCCATCCTGCTTTTACTGGGACTATTACACAACTAGCCGACGAGTATGGACTTAACAGATCTTCAGTGCGTTCTCTGGCACACATTAGGACTATTAGATCACTAAAAGGCTGGGTAATGGATCCGATACATTTATATTTTAGGGTAGGGCTTGCCAGAATTAAGGCACCGAACGTTAAGCACAAAAGTGTAAAATGTAAAAGTAGTACAAAAAAACGTGAACCTTACTATAAACTTTGTCCTATATGCAACTCACGAAGTATAGCTAAGGTATCTAAATCATGTATTGATTGTAGGGATACTTCTGGTAGCAGGAACAGTATGTTTGGTGTAAGACAGTCACAAAAAGCCAAAGACGCAGTAAGTAATCGAATGCGTAATAAAGTAGCCGATCAGACTTTACGTTCCTGGGTACATAGTGATCACGGTATAATAAGTAACGTACGAACTATAGACCTACGTGACAGACTCCCTCAAATGAATCTAAGTATTAGCAGCCTTAAGAAGGTTACTGACGGAAAGCAAAATCAACACAAAGGATGGTACTTACATAATGAAGTACGAAATAACTAAAGAAGACTACGAAAGGCTGGTAGCTGCTGGGTACTCTCACGATTGTGAGATAAGGTACACTTCACCTTCCACAATCACTGACTACAAAAACGTATCAACTAAACCAAAAACAGACTCTATACCATTCGGGTACAAAATTCAGATGCTAGCTTATGCCTACGCTGATAGGGAACGAGGGATAAACACAGACCGTATTCGTTTAGTTTATACTGTCCGACCAACTAAGACACTTCCCGTAAGAGTCTTCGTGGTGAACCATATGATTCAAGAATCTGACTGGATTTTAATTGAGAACACTCTCAACCTAATCGCCGAGAGCGTGTTAGCTGTCCGAAACGACCCATCAATAACACACCTCGTATTCAAGTCTATGAATCTAAAACAACAATAAAGGAACAAAACAATGAGTAAAAAAGGTGTAAAAATCTTACTAACAGGCTTATCTAACTCAGGTAAAACTAATGCTTTCAAAACACTAGACCCGGAAGACTCTTTCGTAATCTCTATCGACGGAAAAGTATTCCCTTTTGCAATCCCTCATGCCAACTTCTCTGGTTTCCCTGACATCGAGTCATTCATCCATGGCTATACTGATGATGAAGGAAACCATGTTGACGGTATCTACGATAAAATCAAGAAGTTCCATGATGCCAAAGGTTATTACCCTCGTAATGTAGTAGTTGACACAGTATCTAGAATCTTCCAGATCATAGCCGACAACTGTGCTAGGCAGTATAAAGGCTTCGACACTCATGCTAACATCTCTAAGCAAATCGCAGAATTTAATAAGTTCTTAGAAGTTGATTTAGTTGGTAGTGGTATGAACGTAGTATCTACTACTCACGTTACGCTTAACAGCGAAACTGGTATGTACGAAGACGCTGCGTCAGGTGCTTACAAGAAGTCTGGCGGAGCTATCTCTGTTCATGACAACGTGTCATACTTCAGCGTTAAGTCGAAGAAGTACCACGTAACTCACAGACAAGCTGGGCTACCATGTAGAACTCTACTAACTAAAGAGCAATTACCTGACACGCAAAACGCTGATGAGTACTCTCTAGCTGACCACATCAAAATCCTAGAGTCACAGCACGCGGAGGTTGATGCATTCGTGCTTTAACCAACTACTAGGCAGCTAACACAATCTCTGGTATCAACCAAATTTAACGTACACGCGTAAGACCTAAACCAAATAACTAACAAGGAAACAATCACATGAATTTTAAAATCAATAAATCTGCAGCAGCAGTAAAAGAATCTTCTGGTGGATCATACATCAGCTCATCTGGAATCTACGACATCACTATCGATTTCGCTTCTCTAGACGTAACAAAGAACGGTGCCGAATCGGTTAACTTCAATATCGAGTACAACGGTAACAAGCAAACTATCTATGGACCATACGTTCAAGCTGGTAATGGTGATCCATTAGAAATCGGATTAGCTTTAATCAACAAGATCTTCGTAATCGCTGATGCACCTGAAGGTGAACCTAACATCGAAGAAGAAGAGCACAACGTTGGTAAAGACAACAAGCCTCAAGACTTCGCAGTATTCACAGACTTATCTGGAATCGAGTGTAAAATTAGACTACAAGAAGAGTACTCTAGAGTACCTACTGGTAAAGGTTACCAAAATGAAGGTGAGATTACTAAGAGATTAGCTATCAAGAACTTCTATACATCTGACGGAGCATCTGCTGAAGAGTACATCTCTGGTGAGAACATCGGTAAGAAGCTATCTCAAGATATGAAGTACGCTGACAATGTAACTTACAGAGACTCGAAGAAAGGTGCTAACGATGCTCCTACTCCTGATGAAGTACAAGCTTGGAAGGATGAAAGATCAGGCAAAGCTCCTGCTAGCTCATCTGCAAAAGCCGACAGCAAACCAGCTGCTAAGAAAAGACCAGCCGGTGGCTTATTCAACTAACATTTAGGCCTACCCTGGCCTTTATGTTTTATTGAGAGTATATAGACTTAAGTTATCCTACATACCATAGAGTCGTATCGACCTTGTTAGATCGGTATGTAGGCAATAAACTTACTACGCTTCGCTACGTAAGTTTATACCTGGCTGCAGTTTTCGGGCGCCTAGAGATCCCTCAGATACATCCAGATTTGGTATATACTTTCTACAAAACATAAACAAAGGACCACAATGACATTATACGATATGTATATCTGGCTTCACATGAAGCTATTCCCCGCTCAACACGACACTATTCTCAATCTAGAGCATCAAACCGAAGTACTAGAAAAGAAGAACCAACTACAACGTCATTCGTTACAACGCTACGAAGACCTCCTAGCTAACAAGAACGCTCAAGCCGTTACAGCGCAAACTCTCTACGTTACGGAACATGCAATCCAACGCTACCGTGAACGAATCGGCCACAAAGGTACTAACGACGAAATTCGAAAGATGATCTACAAGTTAACACTACGTCACCTAGCTACTCTCGACAAGTTGGAAGACGGCAAGTATGACCTAAACGACATCGCCCAAGCCCGCATAAAAGACAACACCGTAACTACGGTCATAAAAAGGAAAAAGTAATGAAAGCAAACACTCGCAAAATCTCCAACACTCTAGTTAAGTATGACCTTGACCGTAACACGACAAAAATCAAGATGACTCTTCCAGCTGAACTTAAGTACATTCGCCTTAAGCAATCGAAGAAGTCTATCTACACTAATACAACCCTTAATGTAGTCGACCTAACTCCACTTACTCTCGAATTCCTACTAAAGAGTGGATTCGCAGTACAACACGCTACAGTAGCTCCTGCTCCAACTTACTGGTACACTTTCCGCACTGATGACAACCAACCTTTTGTCCACCCTACAGCAATCACTGTATCTGAAGCCGAAGGCCTAATCGCAGTAGGTGGGTTCGAAGTAATAGCCAAAACTAAACTGAAGTAGTCATTAGGCATCTCCCAAGTGTAAGCCCTATCATCTCCAAGGAGTCATATGACTAACTACATCAAGAAGCATTACTTTATCTCCACTGCAGTAGCTTGCAACAAGGACCCTGAAGCTATGCTTGAACAATTCCACAAAGATGGCCACTCTATCAAGATCCAAGCCGTTAAGCTCAGACTAAAGAAGTACATCACCAAAGGCAAGATCCCTCTCGATTCAGGTAACTCTGTATCTCTAGGTGAGCAGCTGAAGGGTACTTCTACTCTCTATGCCGAAGACGGTTCTATCAAACTACAGTGGGTTAAGTCCGACGTAGATGCTGAAACTCGTATCAACGCCATCGAAGCTACCATCTCTGAACTAACTTCATCAATCCAACCTGTAATTGAACTTCCTTCACCTACCCTAACCGATCCGGACCTAGCTACCTTGTACATCTCTAACGACTTGCACCTAGGTATGCTAGCTACTCGTACGGAGACTGGTACTGATTGGGACCTCGATTCAGCTATAACGACTCTCAAGTTAGCTTACGACCACCTATTCGCTACTTCACCTGCTTCACGTGTAGGTATCGTAGTCGACCTCGGTGATTTAACCGAAGCTGATGGCCACCGTAAGGGCACAACCAAGTCAAGCAACGCAGTAGACCTATCTACTACCTACCCTGTAGTCCTACGTGCAGCCTATGAGTCGTTCATCTACGCTATTAACTTAGCTCTCCTTAAGCACGAACTTGTCTACTTCTACAACATCGGCGGCAACCACTCTACTGAGAACGCCACATGCATCCGTGAAGTAATCAAGCAAGTCTACAAGGACAACCCTCGAGTAATCGTCGAGGACTCTGCTTCAACTATCAAGTACCACCAACATGGGCAAGTTCTATTCCAGTTCTTCCATGGTGACTCTATGAAGATGAAGCAAGCAGGAGAAACCATGGCAGCTGACTGTCAGGACATCTTCTCATCAACTCGTCACCGATTCTCTCATGCAGGTCACACTCATGTCGACTCTGTGTACGACGGAACACTATGTCGTGTCGAATCTCATCGTAACCTCCCTCCTGTGAACGCATGGGCAGCGGACCACGGTTACCGACGAGGCGTAGGCACAATGAAGTCGATTAGCTATGATGCATCACTTGGTGAAGTATCTAGGTCAATCTACAACGTAACAACTTAGTGTATACAGACTACTCTTCGGAGTAGTTTAGTATATACTACAAAAGGAAAAGAAATGATAAACAATGAGCTATTAAGCGTAGTTTTAGATGTAAGCAGCGGTTGGTTTATAGATAATACAACAATCAGTGGTAGTCAAGTAATAATAGACTACGGTAAGCATGATGGAGATTTTGATAAAGATGTATTTAATATTTACGAGCTAGCTCACAAGTGTAAGGAGTGGGCTAACAAAAACGGCGCTGACATAACAAGTACTAATCGTCAAGGTACCTACTCCAAGAAAGCCCTTGCGCTTGTTGATGTAGACTGGAGACCTGATGAGCGTGAAATAGTTGAAGCCGCTACAGAGCCTGTGAATGGATCTTACAGCAAACTAGCTAATTAAGAGTACTATAAGTATACTTAGTATATAATATGTACACTAAATAAATAAGGACTACTATGCCAAAACTACTAACAAACGATGAGTTCATTACAAGAGCTACTGCTATACATGAGGGTTTTTATACCTACCAGAATACTGAGTACGTTAATGCACAGACCAAAGTTATAGTTACTTGTCCGGTGCACGGGGATTTTCACATAAAAGCCACTAATCACACAGTACAAAAACAAGGCTGTGCTGAGTGTGCAGGTAATACTAGGCATACAGTATCAGAATTCGTAGAAAAGGCTAAGGCTGTACACGATAACTATTACAGTTATGATAAGGTAGTCTACACTAACTCCCATACGCATGTCACAATTACATGCCCAACGCATGGAGACTTTGAACAGAAACCTTATGTACATCTACAAAACCATGGATGCCCGGCTTGTGGTACTATAACCGGAACTCTTAAACAAGTAGGGAGCCCTAATGTGTATTCATATTCCGGATGGGAGCAGACTGCTCTATCATCTAAAACATTTGATGGTTTTTCTATGTACATAGTATTTTGTAAAAACTCTACAGAGTCTTTTATAAAAGTAGGTAAAACATTCTCCAAAGTAAGTAGACGTTTTAGTAGTTTTAAACAACTACCATATGAATGGGTACTTCTAGACCAGGTATATGGCTCGGCTGACTACATAAGTAAGCTAGAAACTGCTATGCATACCAACTTACGGGAGTTTAGTTACATACCTTCTAATACCTTCGCAGGGTACAAGGAATGTTATAATTTAACAGAAAAGGAACTTAATGAGATTAAGCAAAGAACAACAGACGATATTAGAACATGTAAGAAGGACTGAAGGCCTCATTATGGTAAGTGCCGTATCTGGTAGCGGTAAGACATCAATGCTTTCGGCTATAGTTGAGGATATGGAACCATCTAGTGGTTTGTATATTTCATATAATAAAGCCATTGCAGATGAATCTAGGAGTAAATTTCCTGAGTCAGTGCAGTGTCTAACAACCCATTCTATGGCCTACCGTAACACGGTCCCAGTCTATCAACTCAAAATCGGTTTCTTTAGCTATCGTAACATCAAGGACCGAGCTGACTACGACGTCAAGCTATCTGTAGTTGACACTCTACGTGACTTCTGTCTATCTGAATTCGTATCCGTAGCAGACTACTGTAAGCACCACGACGTATCCAAGTATGTAGCTGTTCTAGTTACTAAGTACATCAACCTCATGGAATCAGGTCAAATCGACGTAACCCACGAATTTTACCTCAAGTACTTTCACATCCTCCTAGCTACCAATCACCTCGAATTTCCTACTTTCGACTTAATCATGTTAGACGAAGCCGGTGACTTGAACGCGGTAACTCTTGAAATCTTCAAGCTACTACCAGCCACTCGTAAGATTATGGTAGGCGATCCCTTTCAGAACATCTATTCATTCAACGGAACTATCAACGGCTTCGAAGCAATGAAGCATGAAGCTACAGCTATGCCAATGACGCAGTCATTCCGTGTAGCTGACCATATAGCTCTCCGTATCGAGTCCTTCTGCCAATCTCATCTCGACCCTGACATGAAGTTCCGCGGAGTCCAGTACGACGACCAATCAATCGAGTCTTCTGCTTTCATTTCTCGTACCAACTCAGCTCTCATATCTGAGATGATTGACCTGAACAAAGCAGGTACTCCCTACAACCTAATTCGACCAGCCAAGCAAATCTTCCAGCTACCACTGATCTTATTATCACTGAAGCCACGTGGATTCATTTCCAACCCTCAGTACAAGCACCTCCAGGACGACGTTAACGACTACTACTCTGACCGCTCCATAGCGGACTCTGGTCGTTCACTTCTATCCTACCTACTTCAGTGTCACCCTGATGATGTTAACCTCAAGTCCGCAGTCAATCTAATCCTCAAGCACAGCCCTGCCGCCGTACTCGAGTGCTACAAAACTGCCGCATCGCATGAAGGAACTACGCACCCTTTAACCCTGATGACCGCGCATTCTAGCAAAGGCTTGGAAAGAGACCACGTAACCATCGCAGATGACTTCAACCAGCAACTCGCACCACTAATCGACATAAAGCCTGAATACAGAGCACCTGAAGACCAGGAGCTTTTTCGTTTATATTATGTGGCGGTATCGCGCAGCAAGAAGTCTATATCCAACGCTGTGCACCTTTAGAAGGCTTAAGTGGTTATTAAGACTACATACGATATACTTAAGTAATCTAAAGCAAGGAATAACAAACTATGAGAATTATGAAAACAACGAATCCATATGAGCAACTAATAACTACTGTACCTAAGCGTATGTATTGGGACCAATGTAGCAACTCACGAATTAGAGGCCACGAACAGCCTGCCTATACACGAGACGAATTGGTTGCTTGGGTAACTAACCAACCACACTTTCAAAAACTATACGACGCTTGGGCAGCCTCTGACTATGATAGTGACTTACGTCCATCATGCGACAGGCTTGATAACAGCAAAGGCTACTCTTTCGATAACATTGAATTAGTTACATGGCTAGAGAACAAGCAACGAGCTAATGAAGACGTCAAAGCAGGTATACTAGCAGACACCCACAAACCAGTCCATCAATATACATTAGACGGTATTTTTGTAGCGTCATACATCTCACAAGGAGAAGCTGAACGAATTACTGGAGCTAATCAACAAAACATATCTGCATGCTGTAGAGGCTTATTGAATCACACTAACAGATTCCAATGGTTCTTTGACCTTCAAGACCACGTTAAACCTATAGAGGCAAATAATGATTACTCTGTACCTATATACTGCTATAACAGTGCTACAGGAGACCTTGTAGACATATATCCGTCTATCGATTTCGTAGTTGACGACAACTTTGATGTAGGTAAAGTCAGGTCCGTAGTTCGTGGTGAGTACAAATCCCACAACGAGCACTACTTTAGTTTTGAGCACCTATCTCCGGACAATATCCCTACATGTACCTACCTACCTACTAGTATAGAGCAGTACACCCGAGACGGTGAACTACTAGCTGCCTATCCTTCTATGAATGAAGCAGCCAGGCAAACAGGCTTACGTGCAGGTAATATATCTAAGTGCTGTAATGGCATAGCAAAATCTGCAGGAGGTTTCATATGGAAAAGACCGTAAGAAGTCTATACCCAACGCAACCCACTTATAAGGAACCCACATGCAAGCACCAATCGAAGTAGACTACTCCTACTCATCTGTACCTTACGTCATTATGAATAAGCTTAACTCTCTTCCTGACACTGTAGCATGTGACTTCGAAGCAGCCCTTCGCTACACGCCCGAACACCTAGCTGAAGTGCAGGCCTACCTCGATGCTAACCCTGACTTACCTAAGTACCAGCAAACTATCCTACGCGCTAAGCTCAAGGCTACTGCCCTATCCCACCCCTATTACGTGTGGGTAACTCATCTATCAATCGCTTGGTCTGAATCCGAATCATTCGTAGCTATCCTTGACAAGCAGTTAACTCGCGACCTAGTATTCAATTGGCTCGTAACAACCGACCGCAAGCAAATCTGGCATAATGCTACCTACGATTTTAAATTCATTCACTACAACACCGGCAAATTTCCTAAGGACTTCGAGGACACTCAACTACTAGCTAAGACTTTAGTCAACCATGTTGACGTATGGCGAGCTAATACTGGCCTTAAGGAACTTGCAGGCCATCGCTACGGATCTTGGGGAGTATCTTCTGAGCTCTTCACCTTAGCTAACCTGCATGATGAAACCCTACTCAAATACGCGGCAACTGACTCATGTAGTACATTTTGGTTGTGGGAGGCAATCAACCGAAAAATAAAGGAGGAATCCACATGACAAACGATCAACTACAAGAGTCTGAGCTTTACGGTGAAGTTAACTATGACTGGATTAGTGGGCTGCAGGCTACTAGAACCGCTACGACTCGTGGTATTATTGACAGTATAGCTAACCCTGTACGTGGTGCTCCTGTATTCAGGCGACCATCTGCCATCCAAGCTCGTAACTTAGCTTCAGGCCGAGTAGCTCCAGTTCGTGGTAACACTACTCAAGCCCGTAATCGTAACATCTACAAGCTACGTGGTGTACTTAGTTCAATCATCCCGTTAATCCCATCTGACATCTACTCTGACGACTTCACTCGAGCCGATGTGCAGTCTCTTATTGACTCAGTATCAACTGCCCTCGACCGTAAGCGTAAGCACGACTACATCTGTGAATCTTGCCTCAAGTCAATCAACAACGGCAAGTCAGCTAAGTCAACTGCACATAACCATGCAGGTAATGCTTGCTATAAGTGTGGTGCTCATGGTCCACTAGTTTTCCGTGTCCACAAGGACCGACTAGCTCGACTTGAAGCTCAATTAAGGAGATAACATGATAAAACAAATTAAACAAATACTATGTAAGCACGAATTCGCAGAAAAATCTGTAAATGTAGGCTACTACGATGAGGAGCGTTGGAAAGAATGTACTAAATGTGGGTATACTGAGGACATATCTATACCTCCGTGTGACCACTGCAGTACTGAGCCTAGGGACATATATGACTCGCTAGATGGATGTGAAGCTTGTAACCCGTTCTATAGTAATAGATTTGATACAGTGAGTACTAAATGAGTGTCTACTCACCTCACGACCTGTTACCCGCCCCTGTTCCATCCTCTGAGTCACCTGCCTCTGATTACTTCTACCACGAAGTCCTCAAGCACCTAATCCCTGACACAGTCCGCTTAATGAACAACGGTATCCCAATCGATATGGACAAGGTGGAAGCCCTCGAAGCAGTCCTCGACCAAGTCCTTGCCGAAGTCGATGCAACCTTAGCTGCCAACCCCATCATCCAGCGCTTCCAAGCAGACCAGCACTCTCGCTTAGTAGAAGCATACGTAGCTGAGCAATCATCCAAGATGAAGCCTCCATCCCACTTCATCAAGCCCTTCAAGCCGAAGGACATGACCCACCGTTCCTATTTCATGAACGAATTTGCCCAAGCTAACTCCCTTCAGCAGCCTTCCGAGCTAATCCCGGATACCAACTGCCCTAAGTGGACCGCTCGGCAAGTCAAGCCATTCGCTGACTCTCGTCCTACCCTCCAACGTCTACTCGACGGAACTCTCGACGAGTCAACCCCCTTAGTCCAATCCGCAATGCTTTCACTAGCTACGGACAAGTCAGCTAAGTACAACCGTCGTTACGAGCTCAACATCAGCAACTCACGCGAACTCGAGCTACCTCCATTCAATCCTGCCTCACCTGATCAGAAGCACGCTCTCCTAACCGACACCCTCGGCTACGAATCCGAGAAGCTATCTGATGCCTACAAGGACTACGATCGCAAGATGAACAACGCAATCCGGTATAACAACCCTACGGACCACATCATCGAACCCAAAAACAAGTACTCCTGGGACCGTGACAACGTCGAATCCTTAATGAAGATGACAAACGATCCTGACTTACAACAAGTACTGCAAGCCTTCATCGACCATTCGTTTTCTGCTATAGTACGAAACAATTTTGTTCAAGCTTTCTATGACTACACCATTGATGGAGTGCTTCATGGAAACTACAAACTATTCGGCGCTAAATCCATGCGTTTTACGTCGAATGCACCGAACATGCTTAACCTACCTAGTACTAAGTCAATCTACTCGAAGCCTATCAAACAGTGTCTTATTGCACCACCCGGCAAGGTAGTACTAGCTATAGACTACGGCGCTCTCGAGGACAGGGTAATCGCCTCTCTAACCCAGGACACCAACAAATGTAGTGTATTCCTCGAAGGCCTCGATGGCCACTGTCTGAATGCCTACGGGTACTTCAAGGAGGAAATCGCAGAGCATATGACTCTAACGAACGATACGGTAACCGACGTAAAGGAGTTCTACCACTTAGTTGAATCAGGTCACAAGGAACTCAAGGCAATCCGTCAGAAGGGTAAGCCTGCAACGTTTGGCCTATCCTACGGCTCGTTTCCCAACAAGGTAGCAGCTACTCTCAAGATCCCTCTATCCGAAGCCGAGTCAATCTTCAACCGATACCACAACGAGCTGTACCCTGGAATCACGGAATATCGTGAATCCTATGTATCTCGTACAGCCTCGGACAACGGTAAGATCCACATGGGACTAGGTTGCTACATCAAAACTAACAACGCCTCGAAGGACATTCGTACCCTCCACAACGCAACTTGTCAGTTCTGGTCTATTCTTACCCTCCTCACTATCAACAAGATGCACACCCTCATAGACGAAGCCAACTTACAAGACAGAGTCCAGTGCATCTCAACGATCTACGACTCTATCTACTTCATTGTAGACAACGACGCCGACCTAATCAAGTGGGTAAATGACCAGCTAGTACCAATCATGTGTACTGACTTCATGGAGGACCAAACAATCAAGAACGAAGCAACCGCAGAACTAGGACTCGACTGGGCAGATATGACCCAAATACCTAACAATGCAACCACTAAGGAAATCACTGAAGTCCTTAACTCATTATAACCTTCGTATCGCCACCTCTCTCCGAAGTGCCGACGCGGTACCAATCAAGTCGATGTAACAGAAAGCTCAGACGAAGCCTAGACGTACGCTTAGTCGCCTACAGTAACAAAAAGCATCAACCCCAAACCAAATAAACAACAAAGGAAGTCCAAACATGGCAAAAACAACATTCAATAAAGCAGCATTAGTAAACACAGTAGCAACTGGAGCAATCTTCAATCAAACAACAATGACAAGAGCTGAAGTAACAACTAGATTAGCTGAACTTGACGTATTCGAAACAAAAGCATCAGTAGCTCCAGTAGTAGCATTATTAGCTGACTTAGGTCTAGTAGGTAACAAAGTACCTAGCAAGTCTGACGCATCTAACATCGTAGAAACTATCATCTCTACAATCAAGTCTGAAGTAGCTGCTGGTAACGACGTGCAAATCGCTGGATTAGGTAAGTTCTACCCACACACTCAACCTGCATCATCTGGTGAGATCAACGGTGTAGCTTACCAATCACCTGAAAAGCAAGTACCTAAGTTCAAAGCTGGTGACCAATTCAAGGCTGTAGTAGCAGGTGAGTAACATCATCTTCTCTCTTCTTGGCCCAAACTTAAGCCCTAATTCAGTATTATTATTGTATAATACTGCAAATAAAGGAATAAAATGGAAGAACTAAAACAAGAAGACTTTAAAGTAGAGCTGATTAAGGATTTGGGTATGATATACCCTACTCCTGGTAGCAAGACTAAAGCAAGATATGCCGAATTTAAATGTCCGCACTGCGGAACTATATATAGAGCTACTGTGAATAACGTTAAACGAGGTAAGTCATTACAATGCAACCCTAATTGCGATCTATACAAAATACCTGGCGGTGAACTGACACAAAATACACTTAGAGAGCTATTTGACTATAACCCTCTTACTGGGCAGTTTCATAGAAAAGTGATATTTGCTAGACGTCACAGCGTAGGGGCCTTGGTAGGTGTTCGGCATGCTAAAGGCTATCTTAAATGTGGAATCGGCAATAAAGAATACACACTCCATAGACTAGCCTGGCTGTACCTTTATGGACGGATGCCAGAAATTGTAGATCATATAAACGGGGACAGGCAAGATAACAGACAAGAGAATCTCCGTGAAGTTAATCCTTCTGAAAACTCACGTAACCAGAAGTGCAGTAAAGCAAACACATCCGGGTTTACTGGAGTAGGTTTTGATAAAGCTAGACAGAAGTGGAAAGCAAACATTGTAGCAAACGGTAAACCTATAAGTAAAAGATTCGACACACTGGAGCAGGCAATAGAACAAAGAAAGGCCTGGAACTTACAATACGATTACCATGAAAATCATGGTAGAAAGGAGGAACCCTCTTTATGCTAAACTTTACTTTACCTATATATTGGACTAAGCAGTTTAAAACTAAGCCAAATAAGACTCATCTGGCTGGCATGAATTGGTTTCGGTAATGCATATTTTACGGACCAGAACAACTTCAAGCAGGAGTTCACAGAGCTAGTACTCAACCAAGTTGGTACCTCTGATGCTCTCCACAAGTCGTTCTCTATGCACTACGACCTCTACTATAAGTCAGTAGCTTGTGATCCATCCAACGTAATCGCCATGATTGAGAAAGTCTCTCTAGACGCCCTCAAGCATGCTGGTTACATCAAGGATGACAACGTAAGGCATCACCTCTCATCATCTTACAACGTAATCGAAAGAGACAAAGAAAACCCACGAGTAATCGTAACATTTATACCAAAGGACTCTGATGAAACTACCAATCGAGACTAAAAACCCTCTATTCGGCCGCTACCTTTACCCTGAGGCAAAGGAGATCATGGAGCTACAACAGGACAAGGGCTGGACTGCGCAAGAAATTCCTGTCGACAAGGACACGCATACTTATCGTCACGTCCTATCAGCTCCTCAACTAAACCTAACTACTACTACACTTCAACTTTTCGTCGAAATCGAGCAGAAAGTAGGTGAGGTTTGGGAAGTTATCGCCTCTTGGTTTCCTCACTCGGAAATTGAAGGCTGCTGTTCTGAAATTGCCCGAATGGAAAAGTCGGTACATGCATTCTTCTATCAGAAGATGTCCGATGTACTTAACATTGACCCAGAAGAAACTGCTAAGATTCAGCAAGAAGTTTCAGTACTAAAATCTAAGCTTGAATTCCTAGCTCGCATAACGTCAAACCTATCTGAAAACAAGCCTCTATCACTAGCTACTGTAGCTATGATCGAACAAGTTTTACTTTTTAGTAACTTTGCTATGCTAAAGTCATTCAAATCTAACGGCCACAACCTTATAACTAACACTGTAACAGGTGTTGACTTCGTAGTACAAGACGAGGTAATGCACGGAAACTTCGCTGCATACCTATTCAAGACGTATTTACACGAAGCTAAACAATATGGATTAGCTATCGACTCAAACGTACTTGCTAACGACATCAGTACTCTAGTATTTGAAATCGTAGCTCACGAAGATTCTGTAATTGACTACACATTCGCTGGAGTAGATTCTATCAATGACATTACTGCAGAGCAACTGAAAGTATTCATACGATCTAGAGCAAACGACACTCTCGAACTACTAGGTCGCGACCCTGCTTTCGACTTATCTGAGTCTGCTAATCCTATTGCCGAGTGGTTCTTCCAAGGAGCTAATTCAATCAAAGTGCATGACTTCTTCGCTGGTGGAACTAACCAGTACAGAAGGTCATGGAAATTCGACGACTTCAGTCGTATACCGCACATCCAAGGAACCACTGATGAGTAACCACTATGCATCAACCCAAAACTTCTTTAAGCGATTCGAAATTGGAGATAAAACGAAGGTATAGGAAATATGGCTACACCGGAGCTCCTGTGTTTAGGTATACAGGAAACACCGAAGTACTCACTAAGAACCCTAGACCTCTAATCAAATAAATAATAGGAAATAATATGAAAAATACATATACAGTACAGATGGTAAAGCATTGTAACTATGTAGCCTTTGTGGAAGCCTCCTCGCAGGAAGAGGCAGAAGCAAAGGCAGCAGAAGCTACCGATGACTTTACCTGGGAAGAAATGGATGGCCCACAACCTACAGAAATATGCGCTGAAGATGGCAGCTATCTAGAAGGTGGTAGTATATGATAGTCCCAGTAAACAAATACGAGAGGCTTAGTACACACCGTAAGCAACTTCAAGCCGACAAGCTAGCTCCTGATTGGATGTCTACAGCGTCTTATCAACTCCTATCTGGCCAAGACTACCTTGACACTGCCGAAACTCCGCATGATATGTATGAGCGTATAGCAGTTCGAGCAGCTGAACTAACTGAGTTCGAAATCCCTACTTATCTAGGCTACGCTGATTGGGCCGATGCATTCTTCGACATTATGTGGAAGGGTTGGCTTTCTCCATCTACTCCTGTCTTAACTAACATGGGTAACGACCGAGGCCATCCTATCGCATGCTCTGGTACCTACGTAGGTGATTCTATCCGTTCTTTCTATCAAGCTAGAATGGAAATTGCTCAACTAACACAACGTGGTTACGGTACATCATGGTGTCTTGACCCTATTCGTGAACGAGGTTCTCTTGTATCACGTGGTGGAACGGCTAACGGAATCATGCAGCCAGCTGCTGGTATCGTTCAGGACATGAAGGATGTATCACAAGGAACTCGACGAGGTAACGTAGGTCAGTATCTTAACGTACTCCACAGCGACTTTGACGAACTTTGTGACCAACTTCTAGCTGACCACGATGGCTGGAACATCGGTTGGACTATGACTGACGAGTACAAGAACCTATTCCGTACTGACGCAGATCGAGCTGACTACATCTGGAAACGTATCCTACGTACTAAGATGACCACTGGTAAAGGCTACCTGTACTTCTTAGATAAGGTAAACGCAGCTCGTCCACAAGTCTACATTGACAAGGGTTTCTTCGTACGTCATTCCAACTTATGTGCCGAAATCGCTCTTATGTCTGACAAGGATCACTCGTTCACGTGTGTCCTATCATCTATGAATATCTTCAAGTACGACGAATGGAAGGACACTTACGCTGTTCAAATTGCTACTATCTTCCTAGATGCAGTAATCTCTGACATGCTAATCAAAGCCAAAAAAGAGCCTGGTTTCGAACGTATAGTTGCCTTCACTGAGAAGTCACGTGCTATCGGACTAGGTCAACTTGGTCAGTCATCATACTTCCAAGCCAAGTCTTGGGAATTCGGTTCATTCGAATCAATCCAGTTCAACCAAATCGTCATGAAGCACTTAGACCGTGAGTCTTTAGCTGCTTCTAAGCTACTTGCCAAGATGGTGGGTGAACCTGAGTGGATGGAAGGCTACGGCGAACGCTTCTCGCATCGTCTAGCTCTTCCTCCTACGAAGTCAACTGCTATCATCCAAGGTGGCATTAGCGAAGGAATCGGACCAGTATTTGCCAACGTTTATGAGCAAGACACAGCTGGTGGTACAGTATATCGTATCAACCCTGTTCTTCTTCCAATTATGAAGGAACGTGGACAATACAACGAAGCCGTAATGAAGCGTATCTCTGAAGCCCAAGGTTCAGTGCAAGGCGAATCATGGCTATCTGACCACGAAAAGAAAGTATTCCGCACAGCTTTCGAGCTTAACCAGGAAACTATCCTACTAATGGGTTCTCATCGTCAGCGAATCATGAATGAAGGTGGAGGAGGCCAAGGCCAATCTCTTAACCTTTATTTCCTAGCTGAGGAGTCTGAAGTGGAAATCTCTCGTCTACATAATCTTGCTTTCGAGGACCCTTACATCCAGTCTCTTTATTACGTTCACTCGCTCAACGAAGAGTCTACATACCAAGTCGATAAGTCGGAATGTGTTGCCTGCCATGGGTAGCCACATTGACGCACAACAACCAGCCCACACTTGTGGATGCTGTGAGGTGGACGACTGTCCTGCATGTAACGCCGACATGGCTCGAATCATGAGCCAAGTAGGTTCATCTAGCAGCCATATCCAAGTAGACGACGACAGACCATCTGCTCAGGTAGGTGGCACACACTACTCTAGCAAGGGTATCCAACCTATCGAATACATCAATGCCAACAACCTTGGCTACCATGTAGGTAACGTAATCAAGTACGTAACTCGCTACAAGGACAAGAACGGCCTTGAGGATCTACTCAAAGCTGAGTGGTACATCCAAGACCTAATCAAACAAACCAAAGGAAACTAATGGAACAACTATTTGAAATAGAGTTACCAAAAGACAAAACTAGTGTATGGGACAACTACTGTCCTGTAGTACAAACGCCAGACGGAAGGCAAGTTCATATCTTCTTAACAGACGGCATCGAGTCTCCGTCTACTTACAACGAAGTATACTTCAAGCTACTATCTGCACAAGTAGGTGACAGCATCACTGTACATATTAACAACCCTGGAGGCTACTTATCAGCTGCTAACATGCTATACACAGCTATGAAGAAGTGTAAAGCAACTATCCATGGTGTACTGTCTGGTACAGTCGCATCAGCTGCTACAGTGCTTACTATGGCTTGTGATACTATCGAAGTAGCTCCTTATACTGAATTCATGATACACAACTATAGTGGTGGTGTTCACGGTAAAGGTAAAGAAGCCAAAGACCAAATGGACTTCGTTAACAACGAAATCAACGAATCATTCAGAGAATACTACAAAGGTTTCCTGTCTGAAGAGGAGATTTCTGATGTCATAGACGACCACGACATTTGGCTAAACAGCCGAGAAGTTTTATCTAGATGGGATACCAAGAAGGCACAGTCATGAGTGTACATTTTTCTAGTGAAGACATGACATGGTCTACACCTCAATATTTCTTTGACGAATTAAACTCGGAGTTTAATTTCACACTAGATCCTTGCTGCTCTGAGGCAACTGCTAAGTGTAGTAAGTTCTATACAGAAGCAGATGATGGACTTAGTAAAGATTGGTCAAACGATGTAGTTTTCATGAACCCTCCATACGGAAGAGAGATTAGATATTGGGTAAAGAAGGCTTACGAAGAGTCTCTTAAAGGGGCTACAGTAGCATGTCTTATACCTGCAAGACCTGATACTACGTACTGGTGGGACTATATCCACGAAGGTAAAGCTGCCGAGTTAAGATGGGTAAAAGGTAGATTAAAGTTTGGTGACGCTGAAAACTCAGCACCTTTCCCTAGTGTAGTCGTGGTGTATAGGCCTCCAAGTGTAGGAGTTACCAATGAGTAAATATCTAACCTTGGACACAAACATCCTCCTTCTGGATGCTAACAACCTTACTATTCTAGCTAACGACGAAACTACTATAGTTCTACCTGAAACCGTAATCAACGAACTCGACTCTAAGAAGTCAGTACCAGGCGAACTCGGCTATCAGGCACGTTCATTTGGTCGTCTAATAGCTCGTGGTACCATCATGGAAGTCTTCAAGCAAGGCAACCTAGTTATCACTCCAGTAATCCTGGAAGACGACACTCATGTTCACATTGCTTCAGCTTCTAGCTACTCTTTCGACACTACCTCTGTTGACCCTAGCACTCTAAATGACCGCAAGATCATCGATGTAGCTCTGGAGTACAACAAGTACTACGAGTCAGTAACCTATATGTCTAACGACGTTATGTGCCGCATTACAGCTCTTTCATTAGGTCTTAATGCAATTGACTTGAAGATCACTGAGAAGACATCCTATGAGTTCCTGAAGGAGCTGGATATACCTTCCGACGTATTTTCATCACTGCACAACACGCCAATCCACGAAGTCAACCCTGACCATCAACCTGAGAACTTTAACTATCGCTTCCACTGCCCTGAATTAGGCTATGACAAGCTAGCTACTATCTCTCGTTCTGGCCTAATTGATGTAATTGGCAAGACAACCGAAGCTGAGTTACGTCGTCAAGACGTCTCTCCAGTCAACTCCGAGCAACTCTTACTATCCAAGGCTATCTGTGATCCGTTTATCGACATCATAGTTTGTGACAGTAAAGCCGGCTCTGGTAAGACAATCACTGCCCTATCCAACGCAATGAAGCTAATCAAGCAGAACAACCCATTCGAAGGAATTCTGTACATACGAGCCTCTATTAATGACGTTGAGCAGATCGAGGAAGTCGGTTTCTTACCAGGACTCGAAGAGAAGTTCTCTGGGTTCTACTTACCATTACGTGACTCACTTGAGTTCATTGCCCGCTCTAACAGCAAGCAATCCAAGCTCAAGGGCCTCGAATACGAGGAATTCATCGAGCAGCAAGTCGACAAGCTAATGTCTGACTACAATATCACCGCAATGACCGGACTCAACCTACGTGGTCGTACATTTACCAACAAGATCATCATCATCGACGAAGTACAAGGGCAATCTAAAGCCTCACTTCAGAAGATGCTAACCCGTGTTGGTAAGGACTGTAAGCTAATCCTAACTGGTTCCAATAACCAGATCGACTCACCTTACGTAACTAAATACAACAACGGACTTTCGGTACTACTCAACGAGTGCCTCAAACCTCAGGACCTTATTAGCCTTTACGCTATCAAGCTCTCTCGAGTTATTAGGTCACCTATGGCTGAGTTTGCCGAATCCGCATTCACCAAATAAGGAACACACATGACAACTACACACGTAGACGTACCATCTGATTTCAGCCAGGCAACAACTCAAATGCAAGTACATCTAGAACATATAACACCGCTACATATATGTAGTGATGCAATTCGACAATGTTGGCAATCACAAGGTAAGTCTGACTCATATGAATTAGTACCATCAGGCGCTATTGAGTGCGGACCCAATGACCTAGCTCTAATCGATCGTATCGGTAACAAGTACAAGCATGCATCCACATTGGAGCATATCACATGTAACTTTACTATCGAAGGTGTAAGTCGTGCACTACTTCAGGAACTAGCTCGACATAGAATAGCCAGCCTATCTGTTAAGTCAACTAGGTACACCCTTAAGGAGCTGAAAGACGAGGATTTAGAGTACGGAATGTCTGATAAGTACTTAGTACGAACTGGTATACAGGAAGTTGACATGCACTCTTACAGGGCTTTATGCAACTTGCAGAGCTTACTACGAGAAGGTGTACCTAACGATAAAGCTAAATATGCCATGCCTGAGGCCTACAAGACATCTCTAGCTTGGACCATCAATGCTAGATCACTACAAAACTTTCTAGCACTACGTACTGCTAAGTCAGCACTATGGGAAATCAGGCAATTAGCTAACTGTGTATTTGGCGCGTTACCCGAAGAGTATAAGTACATATTTGACCACTGTATCAGTACATCGAACTAGTACACGCAATGAAAACATTAAGGAATAATTAAATGAAAACAAACGAACTAGAAGAAATCTGGCAAGGTATCATCGACGGCTTTAATGAAGCTATCGACGAAGCCAAAGCCGCGAAAGAAGCTAACGAACCAACTACTGTAGAGGAACTTGACGAGGCTATCCCTGATATCCCTAACCTTGAACCTGAACAACTGCTATTATCGAAGCCTGAAGCAGTAGCTAATCAGTGTCTTGACGTAATCGGCAACACACTTAAGCAAAAAGCTCCAATCTCTAAGTCTCAAGCAGACACTATGTTGAAGCTTGCTCAACTACGCATCATGGTACTTAACTGTGGTTCATAAGAAACAACTGCTGAATCTCTTCGAAGACATCACACGCATTAACGACGTCGTATGGAATAACCCTCACGGCAGCTATAGTGCTAGCAATGCAGCAGCCTTAGTTATAGAGGAAGCACTCGAGAAGCTGCCGTTATCTGACAAGTTGGCTAATCAACTCGACTGTGGCAATACACCTAAGCTACTAGCTCGTACTATTGTCCAGTTAACTACTGGTGATAACACTGATGGCACTACTAATGAGGAAGTAGCTCCTGTTGCAGCATTTGATTCTAGTCTTGATGCTATATACATTGAGATCGGTAACATGCACATGCAAGGAATTACTCCTGAGCAAATGGTCGACGGCCTTCAAGTTGTCCACGACGCTAACCTTATGAAGGGTGGTACGAAGGACTCACAAAACAAGGTTATCAAGCCTGATCAGTGGGAGGAACTATTCGCTCCTGAACCCAAACTCCAAGCAATCCTCGACGAGAGGTAGCTTTACAGAGCCCACATCAAGTGGGTTCGCTAATACTACTTAATCTGTCAACGCTCTCATGTGAGCTACCATCTGTGGCTCTAGTATGTTACCTAGTATCGTACTAACTCCTGGTGTATATAACCAACTATCCGGGCTTCTACTTAGGAACGACTTCTCTAGTGGATCTTCGAAGTTAATCCCTGTACTAGCTATGAATAACTCCTGTCCTAGTATCGCCAATGCCAGCCTAACTGGTCTGCCTCTAGCCATATCACCTAGCGCTTTCTGTATTCTTATCGCATACTTAGTGAACGCTACCATCCCCATGTCATTCATGTACTGCAGTACTCTACTATCCGGTTTCGCGTAGTTCACGTATGCATCCCTAACCTGAGTAACTAACTCCTTACTCAATCTCTCAACTTCACCATCATTCATCATTCTATTGTTAACTCTGGCAAACTTAGCCATCTCTTTTTCTTTACTCAACGTATACTGTGCATATCTAGCTACGAAGTCACTGTACGCAGTAGCCTTTGTTACTATCTGGAACAAGCTCGTCTTCTCATTCACGAACATCCAGTCTATTCCTGTCTTAACTGCCTGTGGTGCACCTTCTAACTTGTCATCAATCATTCTAGTCAATCTACTATTTGACTTGAAGTCTGTTAACCCCACATCCTCTACTATGTGACTGTATAAGTTAGCATCGAATAGCGGCATAGCTGGATTTGTCTTCATCCCATCTATTACTCTAGCTTGCTCATCTCTCAATTGCTGATTTTCCGGGTCTATCGACAACTCTGCCATCAATTCAGTCAATCTCTCTTTACTCTTCAAGTAATCTCTCAGTGCTTTCACTCCATCTAACTGTCTCTTAGCTATCTCCCATGGGAAGTGTCCGTATTGTACTGAGTACATCATGTTACTCACTATGTTCCCCATTATTACCGGTAGCATTCTAATAATCATATCCACTTTGAATATCTGCACTATGTCTTTCCATACGTGCTCTATCTCTAGTATCAACTTCTTAACTACCTTTGCATTGTTCTTACCTATCACCTTTCCATTAACGAATTCAGCTGCTGTCAGGTCTCTAATTCCGAATGTATCTAGTATCATGTCCCTTCTAACCATTATGTGACCTCTACCTAGCCTTCTTCTTATTGCAGCCTTTCTACTTGGTCTTAGCCTATTCCAGTGCTTTTCACCTACTACGCTAATTACTGCTCCATCTGTTACTTGGTAGAACCCTTTCTTACTATTGAACTCCACATCTCTACCACCTCTCATCTTGTGCATCTCTTTGCGTATTACCTTATCTGACTCTCCATCTCTATGCATGCTTCTAGCTACCAGTAGTGCTTTCTTTGCCTCTTCTATTCTAACTAGCTTCTGTTGCAACTGCTTTGGTAGTATTCTAGCTGCATCCTTAACTTCGAACACCCCACTCTCTTTACTTACCTCTATGTAGTCCATTCCATTGTTAATTCCTCTAGTTCCGTTCATTGGTGCTTCATCTACGAAGTCACCTATCAACTCGTCCCATACTATTTCATTTTGTTTATCTGACTCTTCCAGGTCACTCTCATGTGCCCAGTTTCTACCTATCGTATTCATCGGATTCTGTTCTAGTCCCATGTGCTCTAACTTATCCTTCATGCTAGTTATCGCTCTGTAGTCTACTACTACTCCGTACTCATCTACTTCTGGTATCACTGTCGTATCTATCTCTGGCTCTTGTCCTCTACGTACTGCTTCTTCGTATCTAGCTGCCTTCTGTCTTGCTACTGCCATCTGTTTCTTCATCATTAGTGGTAGTGTATCTAAGTTACCTGCTGCTATTATGTCTTCTTTCAGTAGTCTACCTTGCGAGTCCTCTCCTACGTATATTATCGAACTTGTATCGAATGCCTCTTTTATGTTAGTTGTACTTCTGTATAGTGCTAGTGTGCTCCCTTTTCCACCTAACCCATTATTCTCTATCTTCTTAACTAATTCGAACCCTAACTCTCTCATTTGTGTTCTTTCTGATACCTTAGCTATTCTAGTCTCAACCATACTGTCGTACTCCTCTCTGTGGTAGTTCTTAGCTAGGTTATTTCTTTGCATCTCTGTCATCCTACCTTGTTTGTACTCGTGGAACCCTCTATTCAACTGTGCCATTCTTTCTATTGCCTCGTACTCTTTACTCATTACTTTAGCTATTCCAGCCTTCACTGACTTGTCTAGCTCTTTTATTGCGTATAGTGATGCTAGTGTATCTACTGCTTCTATTAGCTCTTTATTCTCACCTTTAGTTGCGTATCTAACTATCTGCCTTGCATTCCTTCTTTGCACTATCGACCCTACTCCCTCAGTCATCCACTTAGCTAATCCTTTAGCCTGACTGATTACTGATCTACTATCTCGTACGTCTCTCGTATTCTTGCCTATCACCTTCTTTAACTTATGTATCTCTTTATCTAGCTCTGCTTCATTCTCGTATAACTTACCTGCATTTTTACCGAACTCATTAACTAATCTGTACCCATCTGCTACTTCCATCGATGCGTATACTGCTACTTTCTCACCGTTAGTTAGCTTCTTCTTGAATACCTTACTAACTAACTTAGTCAGTCCATCTATTGTAGCTTTTCTTGTAGTCTCGATCTGTGCTGCCATTAGTGTTAGTTCTTGTCTTCTGTTACCTGTTGCATCTGGCTTCTTCATGTGCCTGATTACTGTCTGTACGAACCCTTCTGGCTTTCTTCCTATTCCTGTCAACCAACTCTGCATGATTGGTGTACCTTCTTCTGTAGCTGCTGCTAGCCACATTATCTTCATCATATCCCACAGGTTCTTCTTACCTTTATTCTTGTATATGTCCATCGCATTCTTAGCTGCTTTAGTCTCGCTCTTATCTAACCACTCAACTGTCTTAGCTTCTACGTCATCTATCGTGTTACCTATCTTAGCCCATGCGCCTGTCTTCTGTTCTAGCTCTGCTCTCTGGTTTACTTTAGCTATGTCACTCAGTAACTTCATTGCTAGCTTATCACCTCTAACTGTACGTCTATCCTCTTTACCGAACGCTTTCAGTGCTGCATCGAACATTGTCTTTACTGCTGCTAGTATTCTCTCGAATACGCTCATCTCTTTATTATCGTACTTATCCTTCACTTGCTTGATCGTTATCGTCTTTAGCTTATTAATCACTCCCTCGTGTGTCAATGCGTATGCTAGGAACTCTCGCAAGTCGTCATTCATGTACTTAATCCGTCTCTCAGCTATCTTTCTTGACACCTCTGGGTTCATTGTTACGTCACCCATCATGTCCTCTACTGTTAGCTCTTTCATTGTAGTTTCTCGTAACTCTTTCAGTAACTCTAGCTGTTTAGTGATCTCTGGTGCTCTATTCTCCATTCCGAACCCACTACTGCCATGTACTAACTCATGCACTAGTATCTCTATCAAGCTCATGTCATTACCGAACTCTTTCTTTCTACTACCCTTAGCTATGTTAATCCCTACTTCTTTATCAATGTCAATTGTACCACCATTATCTCTACCCTTATCATTCAGGTATACGTTCATCTCTCTTAGTGGTTTAGCTGTACCTGCTAGCATCGTCTTCAGTACTTTCTGCAGTGCTACTTTGTGCTCATCACTTGTACCAATCTCATCAATCTCATCTAGTTTCTCTGCTAGTTCATTAATTGCTGTGAAGCTGTTTATGTTCTTACCATCTAGTACTACTTCACCTCTCTCTATCTTACCTGTATCTGGGTCATTTCTGTATGTACTTCTACCTGATACTATGTCTTCCTGATCTAACCTCTCTTGCATGTATGCGCTACGCTCATCTGCTGCTTTCTGTTGCTCTTTAGTCAATTGCTGTATTGGTTCTTCTTTATGTAACCCTTCTCTCAGGTATGTCTTCATATTGATCCCGTCTACTGTCAGGTCATCTAGCGGGAAGTTGTATCCTTGTGTGTTATCTGGGTATGTAACTACTGCTATGTCTTTTGTTACTCCGTGTACGTATAGTGGTGCATTACCGATTCTTGGTCCTGCTGCATTGATTGTAGCTAACTCCTTATCATCACCTCTGTACATTGCGTTCATGAATAACCCTGAGTCTCTTAGCACACTATCAGTGATTAGCTTATTGTTCTCCCAGTACTCCTTACTCTTCACATATCGTCTTACTGCTTTCAGGTCTTCTGGTTTGAACCCATGCTCATCTCTTAATACTTTTAGTGTACATTTTTCCATTTTACTTACATCCTTGTTTTATTACTTCCAGCATTGTATCATACTTGTCCTTAGTCATCTCTTTAACTAACTCTTTACCTACTTTGCTATTCTCGAACTTACCTTCGTACTTGCTCTCTATCTGCTCTATCATACCATTGTCTACTGTACCTTGCTCACCTACCTTCTTAGTATCGCCTTCATGTACGTATCCAGTCGCTTCATCATGTACGAATTGTTGTACGTCTACTTCTTTATCAGCTATCACTTTCCTTCTTGCGTCATTAGCTTTTCTGATATTAGTCATCTCAGCTAGTTGTTGTACAGGTGTCAGTACGCCTTCTTTTATCTTCAGTACTCTCTTTCCTGTCAACTCACCATACTGTGCAGCTCTTTCTATTGCTTCATCTTCTAGCTTCTTATGCACCTCATTCATGCGCTTTTGTGCTTCGTCTTTACCTAGTCGCTTCTCTAAGTTACTAATTACTCTCTGTAGCCCTTGTTCTACTGCCTTAATTTGTGACCAGTCTTCTCTCATGTTCATTTCTGCGAAGTCTTTATTGGCATCACTTATCGCATCTGATTGGTTTACTCCGATTACGTATGCATCGAATACCTGTAGCAGGTCGTGTCTTAGCATATTCATTACTGTACCTGCTGCATCTTCATTATGCGTCAACCCTACTCCGATACCTACTCCTGGCTCGCCTAGTGTCTTTCTTGTTGTACTAGTGTAACTATCCTCACCTTCTTTACCTGTGAATACTTGTATTGGTCCGTACTTGTTATCTCTTGCCGGTGCCATCTTATCAGTTACTGCTGGTATGTAGTTCTTCTCACTATCACTTAGCGGACCTTCTATTAGTGGGAATACGTCCCACAGCTCTTCTTTAACTAGCTTAACTAGCTCGTCTTTCGGCAGTACTCCATCTTTCATGTGGTCTTGTAGCATGCTATCGAATAGTTCGAACATCACTTTAGTCGATTGTGTTACTGAGTTATTAATCTCCATCACACCACCGAATGTATCTTCCATTACTACTTGTATAGCATCTCCGTACACTGCTTTTATCTGCTCTCTGAACTGCTTTTCGAATGAGCCGTTCTTGCTACCTGCACCTACTTGTCCGTATGTCTCTGTTAGTAGCTTCTTCTGTACTTCCTGTATACTACCTATTCCTAGTCCTTCTACGAATGTAGCTATCTCTTTGTTACTTCCATCGTACTCTACTATCTGCTTAGCTACGTCTCCTATCAGTTCTGATGATATTGTGTTAGCTATTGACTTGAATCCTGCTTGATATCCCCATGTCATGAATGGGTACTTCATTAGGTTTCTTACTGCTTTAGTCATTACTGTCTCACCATTCTCATCTACTTCAGTTAACTTCTCTGTAACCGCTAGTAGTGCATTTGCTGACTTCTTAGCATCTTCTAGTGTCGTAGCTCCTGTGAATCCTTTTAGTGCTTTCTCTAGTGCTTTCTCTTCGCCTATATTCTCTACATCATCATTGTATCTACTCTTTATCTTATCTGCTAGTGACTCACCATCTTTAGTTAGTTCACCGCCTAGTGTCCAGTATGCATCTACTATCGCTTCATCGTGCTTCTGATCTAATCTAGCTGATATGTCACCTAGTGATTCACCTTCTTTTACTCGTATTCCTACTTTCTCTAGCCATATCATTGCCTCTGGTGCTATCTCTGTACTAGTTGCACTACCTTTAGTTATTAGGTACTGTAGCATCTTATGTGCGAATCCGTTAGTCAATCCATCTACTTCCAGTGTCATTACTGTATCGAATGCTTCATCTTTCTTGTACTTCTTACCTTCTGTAATTGCTTGCATTGCATGAGCTGGCTCTTCTATTTCTATCTCTACTCCAGCTACTTCTATGTGCCACTTACCTGGTTTAGCTTCTACCCAGTTATGTTCTGTGCTTTGTGGGTTTTTCATCGCTTCCAGTACTTCATCTAGTGCACCTTCTGTCCCTAGCAGTGCCTCTGCGTACGCTATACTGTCTTTCACGTCTTTCTTGTCTATCGCATAACCCATTGACTGAGCTATCCCTAACTTGTATATCTGCATAGCTGCTTCATCGTCCGGCTCTACTGTACCCTTCATCCCATCTTTGTATGCTGAGTATCTATGTAACTTAATTGATTGTGGATTGAATCCACCTTTCGCATCTATCATTAATCTACCGTTCTTACTTATGAACCAATCGAAGTACATCTCATCTGTTACTGTACCATCTTCCATCGCATTCCATAGTATCATCAAGTTATCGATGTCGTCCTGTATTTGTCTATTCTTACCTTTTGTCGATAACTGCTCTTCTAGTGCTTCGGCTATGCTAACCTCTTTGTATCCTAGCAGCTTCTTCAGCGACTCTTCACCTAACTCTACCAATCCACCTATTACTTCTTTATTTGGTCTCCATGCTGTCTGCTCTTCTTTTACTATTGCTTCTGCTGACATCGTAGCTGCTTCTGTGTAGTCATTACGCTTGATTGACTTTGCATCTTCTACTGTTCGGGTACCTGCTTCAGTCTTTATTGTTCTAGCTGGTTTCTCTAATCCTAGTAGTGCTTCGTACTTATCTAACCTATCAATCACTGCCATCTTATTAGCTGCTATTGTCTTCTCATTAGCTAGTGTATCTTGTGTGAACTTCAGTGTCATCCATGGCTTCTTATCTCCATCTTTATCTACTGGCACCACTTGTAACTTACCTGAGTCAATTGCATCTTGTACTGCTGCATTGGCTAATCCTACGCTTATCTTCTCGTACAACTCTTCTTGTGTATCTACTATGTTACCTTCTTCGTCTTTTATTCCTTTGTAGCTTACTCCTAGCATGTTCATTATGTCGCCTGCTACTCTTCTTACTACTTGGTCTCTTGGTATACCACCTGCATAGTACTTACCTGCGTTATCTACTGTAGCTAAGTCATTGATCCCGTACATTGATTCAATGTCTTTCTTAGTTACCTGTTCTAGCGACCCTAAGTTCTCACCTATGTAGTTATCTGTAGCTACTACCATTGCAGCTAGTGTATTCTTATTAACCGTGTTATCCTTATTCAGTAGCATCATTAGGTACGTGTATTTAGCTAACTTTGTATCTGTTATTTCACCTAACTGACCTATCTTACTTTGCATGTCAGCAGTTGTTATTCCTAGCTCAGCTAACTCTGCATCTGTCAGCTCTTGGTTACCTAGCGTAGTACTTGCTTTACTAGCTACCAGTACACTACTCATGTCTAGTGGTACTTCTACTTCTGCTGTAGTTGGTCTTACTTTAGCTCTACTACCTTTCTTACCATCTTTAATCATCTCAGCTGTGTATGCTGTACCTTTTAGCTCTTCCTTTAGCTTCTTTATTTTACTATCACTGTCTTTTACTATCGCTACTTGCTCAGCTTTGTCTTTCTTAGCCTTTGATCTTCTATCTTTCCAGTATTCGTCATTTAGCTCGTATGTAACTACTGCTTCCATGTCTCTTATCGTATCTGATAGCTTCTTCTCTTCGTCTTTCAGTAATCTAGCCATTGCACTGTACTTGTTAACTACTCCTAGTAGCTCTTTCACTCTAGCTACGAATGCTTCCATTGCACTACCTAGTGTATTGTTTACTTTTTTGATTGCTGCTATTGACTTCTCTATCAACCCTATGTCATCAATCGTTATTCCTTTTAACTGGCTATCTGTATTCTGCAGTATTCCGTTCATCTCATTGGTAGCTAGTTCTACGTCTTCGTTAGCCTTGTCTACTTCTTTCATCGCTTCTTTTAGCTTGTTTCTTACTGCTGCTCTCTCTTCGTACTTAGCTTGTATGTCTTTTGTAGCTTCTTTTATATCTGCTACTGACTCCTTTACCTGCTCTAGTTTCTTACTTGCTGCATTCTTTACCTCAGTCAACTCATCTATCTTAGCTTGTAGTTTATCTTTACGCTTAGCTTCCTTCTCGTGCCTCTTCTTCTTGTAGTCTGCTAGCTCCTGTCTAACTTGCTCACGCTTGCTTTTTATCGCATTAACTGATGCTTCATCGTACTTGCTTGTATTCCAGTTATCTATCTTATTACTGAATGCAACTAATTCCTCTTCACTCATACTAGCTGTATCTGTATCTTGTATAGTCTGTGCATACTCGTTTATCTCTTCACCTACTATGTCTGGTGGTGTATCTTGTACTGTCTCTTCAACTACTGGTCCCATCTGCTCATCTAAGTAATTACCCATTGCTATTCGTTCATCTGCCGTTAGCTTACTGTTAGCGTCAATTACTCTTCTTATTGCTTCTCTATCTCTACCACTAGCTATTGCACCTTTTACCCATTTCTTTCTGCTAGCCGATAGTTCTACTGGCTTATCTTCTGTAGTTGGTTGTACTAACTCATCACCCTTTACTTTTTGGTAATCACTCTGTGTACCCTCATCTAGCGGATCTCCTGCCGTAGTTGGTTGCTCTGTAGGTGTTTCTATTTCTGGCTCTACTTCTACCTCACCTTCTTCTACTACTCCAGCTTCTCTTGCTACTCTTTTAGCTACTAAGTTCTTAGCCTTTTCCATTGATGTAACTTCTCTAGCTATCTCATCTATTCTCTTAGTTACTTGTGATTGCGCATTACCTTTATCATCTACGAATACCTTAGCGAACTTTGGCGTCAATCCGTATCTACTAGCTACGTGTACTAGTGACTTCTTATCTTCTGCTGTGAATACTCCTGGTGTTGACTCATCTGATCTACGTGCACCTTTAGCTGATGCGTACTTACCTTCAGTCTTAGTCTTGATTTCTAAGTACTTGAACAAGTTCTCTTTCACGTCATCGTATGATCTGAACTTACCGTCTTTAGTCTTTGTACTGTGTCCCATTGCTTCTAGCACTTTAGCCATTGTTTGGTAGTAACCTTTTGGTGCTCCATCTAGTACATTATTAGCTACTAGCGCTGCTTTCATCACGTCTTCTTCAGTTACGCTTTTACCTAGCTTACGTGCTAAGTTATTTATCTTATTAACTACTTTCTGTTCTGATTCCTCTTTAATCGCATCTAATCTAGTTATCTTAGTTCTTTGTGAGTCTGTGAACTTCTCTAATCTATTAATTGCATCAATTCTTTCTTCTTCTGTATCAGCTGTTATTGCTTGTCTGAAGTATGCTCTGAATCCTAGCCTATTACCATCCATTCCTTTCGATACTACTTCCTCTCTAACTGAGTATCTACCTCCACCTAACTCTTTGTACATCTCTCTTTCTGTACCAGCCACTTCGAACTTCGACTTCATTTCCGGATTCAGTTTTTCTGCTTTGTCTCTGAATGTAGCTGCTTCTGTCTCATCTTCTATCATGAAGTATGCATTAACTAAGTCTTGCTCTTCTTGTGGTGTAGCTCCTAGCGTCTCACCTGACTCTACTTTTCTTTTTACCTCAGCTTGTCTTGACTCTTTGTATGCCTCTATTACTTGCTGTAGTTCTTCTGGTGCTAGTTCATCATTCTTACTCTTAGCCATGTATGTAGCGAACTTCGCATCAGCTTCTTCTTTAGTTGCTGATCCCATTATGTCATCGTATATTGGTCTACTTGTAGCTTTCTCATTAGTTACTATTGGATCGTTCTCTACGTCGTATGTGTCTTTTGTATTAGTGTCTCTAGCTTTAGTTACTTTCTGCTTAACTGCGTCGATTAGGTCGGGTAGCTTCTTTACTCCTTCAGTAGTTGCTATACCTGCCGAGCTCAGTCCACCACCCATTATTCCACCTGTAGCTACACTCACTACTGCATCTGTGTCTGTTGCTGAGTCAACTATTGCTTCCAAGCTTCTTCTGTCTTCTACTTTACCTGTGTATATATCTTCTTGTACTTTTTCACCTAGCTCCTGTATACCTTCTCCACCTGTAGCTAGCGCTATCTTACCTGCAGCGCCTGTTCCGCCTTCTATCGCTCCTGCTACTCCAGTCTTAACTAGGGCTTTCTCGAAGTATACTGTAGCTGCTATAGCTAATCCTGCTTCTGTAGCCTCACCTACTGTCATTCCTCTGTCGTTGTTCTTTTCGAACTCTTCCATTTGGTTACTCAACCTAGTACCTACTACTGTAAGTGCTCCACCTGGTATCATCATTGCAGCTATTTCTGGCGCACTGTCAGCTAAGTACGATGGTAGGTGCGTTACTATGTTCCACGCCATTTTTCCGTACTCTTCGTTCTCTGCATTCTCATGCACTTCTTTCTGAGCAGCTTGCCATTCTTTTCTGCTACTAGGTTTTAATCCTGCTATTTCATCTCGCAGGTTCTGGTTACTTCTGATTTCTTGTACCGGTCTACCTGTACCTATTAGTTCTGCGTTCATTGGTAAGTATTTATCTACGTTTTCTGGACTAACTCCTACCGCCTCAGCAATCCCCCTACTAGCTTTTCTTAGCATGTTTGATGTATCTGCATACAATTTCAGTGCTTGACTTTGTACCTGGTCAGCTAGCTCTCCTACGTAGCCATCACCGTCTACTGCGTCTCTAATCATTAGCTTCTGCTTGTCTTTGAATCCTTGTGACTTAGTACCATCTACGTACTGCGGCTTTAGTCTACCTTGACCTTTATCTAGTAAGTAATCAGTCTGACTTCCCTCTAATCCTTCACTTTTAGCCGTAACTAACTGCCTACCGTACCTACCTTGCCCTCCTGTAGGTGTAACTATGTACTCACCTGCTTCTTGTCGTTCTCGTATTGCAGGATTAATAGCTGCTTTATATTGCTCATAGTACTGTGGGTCCAATCCTTCACCTTCTTGGAAGTTTGGTGCGTCTACTCCCATTGCATAGTTATCTGCCTGTATTCTTGCATTAATTCCTGCTTGCGTCAGGTTGCCTTGCTTATCTTTCAGCTCTGGTGCATTTACGTAGTACCCGTCACCTGTAATCCTTGCAGTACCTCCACCACTCATTATCGGTGAGTCTGCGTCGTATAGCCCTGCTATCTCTGCTGGCTGTATTGGTCTTAATCTGTTAAGTTTTTCTTGTTTTGTTTGTTGTAAGTTGCTAGCTTTCTCTTCAGCTACTGTTGGGTTGTAGCCTGCTAGTTGTTGTGCGAATGTTTCGTTTGCCATTTAATTTACCTCAATGTTATTTGTCTCCATTATACAACATTGAGGCTTAATTGCAGGTTAGTTACCTAGTAGTATATCTTGTCTTCCTAGGTCTAGCCATCTCGGACTATCTAGTACGTCCTCTACTCTACCTGACCCTTCTGCAGCTAGTATATCCAGTATCTCACCGTATGTTTTACCGGCTGCTATGTATGCCTGTACCACACCACTTGCATGTTCTGGGTTACCTGATGACGATACTATCTCTCGTACTTTCTTCTGGTCTGATACGCCTTTACCTGATTTACCTGTAGTACGTTTATACCAGTCATTACCCATTTTATGTGCTTCTACTTGTTTTTTGAGCTCGAGTTCTTGCTCTTTAACTGTCTTACCTTTGTTAGCTGACATAATGTACTCAGCTTTCATGCTATCTGGTATGTCTGGATTAGCTAGTACTGCATCAATCTGTGCTTGTTTCAGTGCCGCAGTTCCTAGTAGTGGTCTATCTCCATATGTAGTTGCACTAACTTTCGGTATTACTGCAGTATCCTGTACGTTCATTATCCCCGATTCCCTATTAGCAATTTCTGCTGCTTGTGTAATCAGCTCGTCTGATGGTTCTGAGTACCCTGGTACTGCAGTAGTAGGTTCAACTTGACCACTAGTACTTTGCCTAATTATACCTGCCTTATTTAGCAGCTTGCCTAAGGGGCTACCTATGAAGCTACTCTCTTCATTTATTATACTACTAGCTGGGTTTACTTGTCTCATTACGGGGGTCGCAGCCTTTACCGCCTCTGCAGCCTGCAGCTCTGCCAAGTTTCTATTGAACGAGTCCTCGTAAGCTCTACCAGCAGCTTCTTGACTAGCTATTATGCCTTTATTACTGCCTCTAACTTTATCAGCTTGTGCTTGAGTAACTTCCGGAGTCAGTATTCCAGCTTGTCCGTATCTATCTACACCAATCACTGTTCTAGCTATTTCTTCTTTAGCCTTTCTAGCAGCGTCTTCTCTGTCTGCCTTATCTACCGCTCTGCCTTCTTGTGCTTGTGCTCTCTCGTTCTGTGCTTGTTGTATACTTAGTAAATCATTAGCTCTCTGGTTAGCTACCTCTTGCTGTAGTAACTTATCTTGTCTACCTTGCTCAGCAATGTCCCTATCACGAGCATCTGTAAAGACTTTAGCAAAGCGCCTACCTGCATTCGCCTGGTTTTGGTAGGCACTGAGGAGCGAGCCGATGGCATTACCACCTAATACTCCAGGTACATTTGTGTTTGGTATTAAACTTGCCATTAACTTCCTTTATACTCTGCTGCTAATCTAGCTCGATCAGCTTTATAGGTATTGTACTTCTCCCTATTCATAGCCATTAGCTCATCTTTTCTTGCATTATCTTTACTGAGTTGCTTCTCTGCAGACTTTATCGCCCTACGGCTATTCATTATATCATTGATACCTCCAATGATACTCACTCCTGTAGATAGACCTCCCAGTATACTGCCAGCACTATTAGGTCTTGCTAGCCCCTTTATCTCGTCACCGACAGTGTTGAAGGCTCCTGACGTAGTTGCATTTGCTGCTCCTGTATTAAGGGTATTTAAGTCAGCATTGTACGCTGATTGGTTAAACACGTTGGATCCTTGTGGGTACTTAAGGTTGAATGCCTCATACGCGTTATTCGCTAGTGCCTGGTTTGGTGTAAGGTTGTTACCTGATGCCAATGAGTTCTTAAAGTTATTTACCCATCCCATGTCGTACTGTGGACTACTTATGCTATTATTTGTAGCCGGCGTCCCTATCGTTTGATTACTGTATGGATCTATCATACTAAATTCCTTTTGTTAATTATGTTTACTACAATTATACCTGTAGTCACCTTATTACTAGCTTACATGAGGTCAGGTACTGTACTCGTACTGTATACAGTGCTGTAATCATACATTATATCGTAGTTGTACCCTATTTCACCTAATGCCATAGTGTAGTAGGTATCTGCATACTTGTGCGTAATTTGCGGCATCATTATAGCTTTGTAGGTAGAATCTTCTACCTCCTTCGCTAACCTCTCAGTTTCTTCTAATTCTTCCTGCTTACTTTCTGCCTCCTCCCTAATAGCACCTATCTTACCGCCAGCCCCATCAACACCATACAGCTGTATTTGGTTAGCTAAAGAAGCTATTTGTACAGTAACATTCGCTAATTGTAATGTCTGTATACCTACACTGGTACTTGTAGATGTTAATCCAGCATACCCTCCATAGGCTACTGATACTACTGATAGAGCAGTTCCTAGCGTACCCTGCAGTAGTCCTAAGTACGAAGCTACAGCTACCACCATGGAGACCACGGAAGCGTACGCTGCGAAAGACCATGGGGCAGCTGTCCCGAAAGATATCGCTGATATACCTACTGCACCTATAAGCATCACGAACTTAAATAAACCAGACCTATACCATTTAGTCTTTACTTTAATTCTAGTAAGTACCAGCAGCTGTAGCGATCTACTTAGTACATACATGAACTCTTTAAGTGGTAGGCGTACTACTACATCGTACAGTATCGGTATAAGAGCAGAGTCGTCAACAGGCTCGTTAATCTTACCATCCACATTGTAAGTAGTCCCGAACGCATATACGTCAATCTCTTTATATGAACTAGTAGATATCTGTTTACATTTTACTCTATGTAGTGTCTCGTAGTCAACATACACCCAGCTATTCGGGTCATCTCCGCTACTTATTGCTAATTCGTACCTAGTCTCTACAGTAGTGTAAGTGAAGTCCCAGTAGGTACCTACTGGTCTAGCTTCAGTACTTACTTTGACTGTTTTTGTGGCGGACAGCTCAGTACTAATACTAAGGCCGGAAAACTGTATTTGCATATTATCAACCTGAGATGAAGTTAATACATCCAGTGCCTCAAACACGTAACGTTGTCCGTAGGTAGTTGTGTCGTTAATATCAATACCGAATACTAAGTAAGCTGAATATATATCATTATCAGCCAATGACTCCTCAAACTCATTCCCTTGCATACCTAACTTATTAAGTAGTACCTTCCTTTTGGTAGAATCACTGGAGAATACTTTCCTCCTTTTTATTGGTATTATAGGGTATGACTCAAGCATCTCAGTTGATGAGATAGTCTCAAAGGTACCACTGCTAATAATGTCTGCGTATACCATTGTCCTACTACTACCAGTAGTAGTATACTGAAAATATAAATATGACGCGTTCTGCTTCACATACTCTTTAATCTCCGCTTCCAATTCAGCCTTGAATGCCGCCGCTTCTTGTTCGTACTCTGACTGGTCTCGCTCCTCATAACCAGACCCGTCATATGGTGCAACATAAGTTATATCCATATCGATTGTTACAGTAAACGAACTAGCTCCTGTAACTACTACAGTAGGCACCATGTCATAGATAAACCGTATACTGTCATGAAATAAATTCCTCACAGTGATTGTCTTCCTACGACTTTCCCACGTAGACGTTACATAGGGTACTAATGATGCTGCAGTGGTCGGTATCTGTATACTTAGTATGTCTACTGGTATCCTTTCACTAATTACTTCCGTAACAACGGAGGTAGTAGGCTCAGTATTAGGGTCAGTAGCAGGAGTGGTAACTACGTAAGTGTGCCTTAATTCAGTATTCCATGCTTGGGGGTTTCCGGATCTAGTTCCGTAGCTTATTACTGTATACGACTCATCTACATCTGCATTACTATTTAAGCCGCTTACGTAGTCGTCTACTGTATCTTCTCTGTTCCTGTATGCAGATACCTCTAGTATGTCTATACTAACAAGTATTTCCCCATAGTAGGTATACTCAGAGCCATCAGTGTGAGTAAACCTTTTAGTGTCAAAACTATAGTCACTATATACACCACTTAGGTACTTCTCTGATGCCTGTCTACTAGTAAGGGGAGCATACGATGACCTTCTCACACTACTAATGCTACTATCCACATTAGTCTTTGCCCAAGCAAGTAATTTAGCATTATCCAATACATACCTAGTAGCAGTCTCTGCAGGGTCGAACCCTAGTGCATCTAAGAACCCGCTATTAAATAGTGACTTATTACTGCTAATTGTCTTACCGTATACACTAAGTGTTTTATCGAACCCGACCAAATTCTGCTTATACACATTAAGCATTGCGTCATCATATGCAGCTGTATCATCGTCCATTAAAGGCTGCAGCTGTAAGTTTGTATACGTCCTTGTGCTACTACCCATTAGTTACTCCATTTGCTTTCTAGTAATTTTAATCTTGCTAAGTACTTATCTTTATCTACAGTACCGCCTGGCTTGGCTACTCTAGGTAGTACCATATTAGGGTACAATTCTTTGTACACTACCTTATTACAGTCTTTGACTACACCTTCTATCTGTTTACTTATAAGGTATAGTACTTCGCTTCTTCTGTACCCTTCTGCTACGAAGTAACTAATCAGCCGTACCACCTTTCTATCGTAGTCCCAGCAGATAAACCCTACTACCTTACCACTACTATCAGTAACCTTAACCCTATTATCGGCCAGCTCTATACTAGCACTTATGATATCCACATCACCAGTAGCTTTGCCTGTACGCTTACAGTACTCATCTGTTACATAGTTAACACATATTGCTATATCGTCAACTAGCAACTCTGATAAAGTGTACACTACGCTGGGTCAGATGGATCTGCCTCTGGGTCAGGTAGCTGTAAGTCGGCGATAAGGTAGTTATAAAGCCTAGACGCCTCTTGATCCTCGATGATTGTCGGTTTCTCAGGCAGAATACCGCTAGAGTACATCAAACTCCAAGCATTCATCTGAGTTTCAAATAGCTTCTGATTCTTGTTATCATCAAAACCTGCTCTCTGTCTATCGTATAGAGCTCTCTGTGCTGACTGAACCGCTATCTTTGAGATACTATCAGCATCTTCTCTAGCGGTTTTTGCAACCAGTTCAGCTTCCTGTGCTACCTGGATATCTTTCTGCAGTACAAACTTCATACTCTCTGCCAGTACTGCAGGCATGATACCTACATACATGTTAGCTATATCCGACTCTTTAATCCTGTCAGCATCAAATTGTGCCTTTATGTGAGTATTAACTGTCTCCATTAGGTTATCAAAAATACCACCACCAGTTACGTTATGCTCACTATCAGTAGTTACACTATTCGTTAAATCTGTTACACTTATTGCCATTTATAATCCTTTATATTTTTAATAAACCCCTCTGTGAGGAGTCTATAAAAGTACTAGTCGTTTTGTGGTTTCATATCTTCATATGAGATATTGAACTTTTTAATAGTCTTAGGTACTTTATTACCTGTTCTCTTGCCTTCAACAATCTCATCAACGTGTAATGTAATTGGTGTAGTATCAGCTACTATAATAAGTGCCTCTTCTAACTCAACTGGGTAATCTAACGGTACGATTCTACTAGTAGTTCCACAACTTAGGTACACTGTAGAGGTCATGTGATTCTCTCGCTTATCGTTACTTGTAATAGTAACTACTCTCTTCTTCATTCTCTTAGCTTGTCTTTCTTTCGACTCTCTAACGAACTTCTGCTTAGCAGTTTCTCTACCTGACCTATCTATAGTAGTAACTTCATCTACAATTTCTTCTTTTACTTTTGGTAAATCATCAGCTGCTTGACTCTCAAAGTAATCTTCAATTTTTTGTGCTAATTTCTCAGCTCCGATGTTCTTTACGTACTTAACACCTAATGTGTCTGCTTCTTGTTTTAATTCTTCTAATGTCTTCATTTATTAAGTCCTGTTATTTGGTTATTTAATTTACACTTAGGAGGGCTACCCCTCCAGTTGGTTGTACTATGCCGAAGCTAGTACATCTACTTCTAGTAACTTTGTCTCATCTAAGATGATACCTGCGTACCACATGTTGTATGAGAAGAAACCTTGTGTTCCGTATGGGTTACCTAATTCAACTTTAGCAGGTGACTGCGAATTGAACTTGATCTTACCATGTCCTTTTAATCCTACAGTTGCGAATGAACCAGCTGTCGGGAATAACATTGGGAATACATCAAAGTTTGTACCGTTGTTCGATAATGAACCTGTGTAAGACGCAGGAATCGCTGCACCAGCACCACTTCTAACTACAGCAGTTTCTGACTCAATGAATCTAACGTCTGCCATTTGTCCAAACTCACCTTCAGCTAAGTTAGATGCAGAAGCATACTTATATGCCGGAACGAATACGTGCTCTGTTTCATAGCTAGAACCTCTTGTTAATGAGTCTAAGTCATACTTAATCTCAGGACCAACGATCGCATAGAACGCACTGTTAACTGTTCTTGTATCAATCTTAGTTGATCCAGTTACAATTGAAGTATTTTTCTTAGCTCTATTTCTAACTAACTTTCTTGAAGCTTTTCTGATTAAATCATAAGAAACTCTGAATTGGTCATCTAATGAACCATCAGCTGCTAATCCTGTACCTAAATCCGCTGCAACAGCTTCATCATTTGCATACATCTTATTAGTCGTACCTAACATATCTAACTGGATTAAATCCTCTGATCTTCTGTTAGCTAATAAACCTAACTCTTCTCTATATCTAACTTGGATAGCATCTTCTGAGAACATCTCTACTTCATCAGTATAATCAATCATCTCACCGTATCTTGCAAACTCAGTTGTGAATGTTACTTTTTGAATCGATCTCTTATTAACCGCTCCAGCACCTTCAGCTAATGCTACATCATTAGTTAATCCATTTGATACATCAGTAATGTTTCTTGAACTTAAGTAACCTTTTTTTGCAAAATCCGCATCAGCAGTATCTCTATCGAAGATATGCAAGAATTTAGAAATCTTGTAGTTCTTACCCATTTTTAATGGCATTGACTTTCTGTCAGCCCATTGCGCGTACACTGCTACGGCATTAGCATTCTTGATACCTGCCTTGTCGTAATAATGCGTAATTGTATTCGCACCTGCTGTACTGTTAGTACCATTTCCGTAAATATTCGTCGCCATGTTTTATTTCCTTTTATTCTTTAGTAATCGTCACAGGCTACATGTTAGCCTGTAATTTCCTATACCACTCATCATACGCCTCATCGTTGTCATCTAAGTAGTCAATTACGTTTCTTTTTCCAGCCACTTTCTTAGTAGTCGCTGCAGCCTTTCTAGTCTTGGCAGCCTTCTTAGTCTGCACTCGCTTAGTCTCATTAGCTTTCGCTACTTCCACTTCTTGTTTCTGTTTAGCTTCCGCTTCAGCCTTAGCTGCTTCTTCTGCTGCTCTTACGTTTTCCGCTTCTGCAGTTTTCGCCTGCTCTGCGTAGTACTGATGTCCGGCCTCAATGTAGTATTCTACATCCGACTTAGCTGGACCATTGTCCAACACTCGCAACTTCATTGCCTTAGCTGATATGTCTCCGTATCTACCACTCTTAATATCATCGTGTAGCACTTGAATGTCCTCTGGCCTACCCTTGAAGTAGTCTCTAGACTTGGCATCCCATTGTCTATCTACAATACTCTGTGTAACCTCGAACTCTTTATCAGTACTTATATTAGATACTACATCATCTATCTTAAGCTGTTGCTCAGTACGTCCGTACTCTCTCGGTTGATAACTAGCAGCCTTTTCCTCGTCAATCTCCATTGTATCTACTCCGGCAATCTTCGACATAGCGCTAAATGCTTCTACATTACCTTTCTTCATATCTACTAATAGATTTAAGTCATCTGCTGTAATTTCATTATCTACCATGATGCTGATATTTTTCCTATGTGGAGCAATTTCCTGCATCTTCTTTGTATAGTCTAATGCCTTAGGTGCTAGTTTTACTAGTTCTTCATTTGTAAGCTCTAGTTCTGTGCCATTAGCTTTAACCTTATACGTTGATATCTTAGGTTCTTCTGTTTTAGCTTCTACTTCTTTTTCAGGATTGTCTTCAGCGTCTTTGTCAAGCTCGCTAGCAGAGTCCTTATCTTCTGTTTCATCTTCATCTTCAGTTCCATCTTCCTGAGTATCTTCAGTTTTGTCGGAGTCCTCATCAGGTTGTTCCAATTCTTCTTCATCTTCCTCTGGGATATCTTCTTCGTTCTCTTCGTCTTCTGATTCTTCCGAATCTTCATCCTCGTTGACATCGTCTACTTCACCCTCTTCGTATACGGCTTCAGGTTCGTATTTCTCTTCTACCTCGTCCATATCCAGGGCAACTTCTTCGTCCATTGCTGCTTTAGCGTCACGAAAGGCTGCTTCTTGAGCCTCATCGTCCATAGCGTAAAACTCCTCTTCTGTAAGTTCCGCCATACTATTCTACCTCTGGTCCTTCTAAGTCAGAAATATCTTCCTCAGCTACTCCACCAATGTTCTTAATAGTACTAAAGTGATCCTGTAGTGTACTGATAGCTACTAATGCTTCCATAAGTTCAGGTCTTAATCCTGACTTCTTCACATAGTCTGTACCTAGCATACTTACGTTATCTAATGCTCTGTCTTTGAAGTAACCTTGTAGGATTACTAACTGAAAGTCTTTATTGCTCTCTAGTCTTGTCAGTGCTTCGTATTGGTCGGCCCAGTATTGAGTCTCCACCTTTTCCATCTCTTGTTCAGTTTGTTGGTTGTTTGCTTTCATGCAAGTCCTTAATTGTTGATTTTGAGTTTAACGACATCTTCTAGTCGAACACTATTATGTTCTTTATTACTGGTATTATAGCACCCAGTTCCTTAATTCAAGCTTACGCCATCAGTCCCTGAGCTTGTGCTATTCCACCACCCTGTGGCCCTCTAGCTAATCCCTGCTCCTGAGCAACTTGTCCTTGTAGCATTTGCATAGCCATCTCTAGTACCTCCATCGGTACTCCCTGAGCTAGTAACTCATCTGGGTTCGCACCTTGTTGTAGCATCATAGCTACCTCTTCTATCATCCTTTGGTCAACCTGACCCGCTCCTGTTGCTAATCCATTTGCCATTACTTACTTCCTTCTTTCTTGTTATACATTGCATCGAATGCTTTCTCGTCTAGCTTACTCATTCTGTCGAACTCTTTCTCTTCCATTTTTCTTGCATGAGCTACTCCACTGTCTCTCTCAAGGAAATCTAAGTCAATTCTATCTGCCTCACTATCTATCTTACGAGCAGCTGCCATTTCTTTTCTTGCTTTAGCTTCTTTGGCAAACGCGTCTATCTCATTTTCACCGGCTCTTGCGTATCTATCAGCTATCTCTGCTTTTAGCTTCTCATTCTCTAGCTCTGCTTTCATTACTGCAGCTGCTTCCATTCTCATCTGTGCTTCAGTTGGTTGAGGTGGTTGCCAGTTTCTGTACTCTTGCGCTAGTTCTGGTTGCTTAGTTAAGTCTGCCCACTGAGCTAGCATCTTGTACTGCATCTCTTCACTCATACTCTGACCTTGAGTCTGTAGCATGAATGTAATCTCTTGTGCTTTAGCTGCGTTATCTTCATTAGTACTAACTGTAATCTCAATATCGATGTTACCTTCTAAGTCATCTCTTCTAATCTCAACGAACTCGTTATTAGTCATTCTAACTACTTCTATGTCATCTAGGAACTCTGCATTGTAGCTCATCCATTTTCTCATTAGTGGTTTAACTAAGTTCTCACTGATGTTCCTAACGATGTTCAGCCTTCTTGTACTAGTTGCATCAAGTGCTCCTCTAGCTCCTGTAGCAGTATTGTGTGTTAGTGTAAACTTATCTGTCACTGCGAACAGTTTGTCATCACTGTCTACTGTAAGACATCTCATTAGTACCTTATCCGTAACACTCATACTTTTTAATGCTACAGTATGCCTTCTTGGTGTCTTCCACTTATCAGCTTTTCTAGGTAGTTTGAATGGATTACTCCAAGGAGTAAACCCTATCTCATAACTATCTTTAGTAGCTAGGATTAACCTACAACCGGTCTTTTCGTGCAGTGTCATCTTTTGTTTATTTTTAGCATCCTTATCTCTTCTTATTATACTAGCCTTCAATCCTAGTGATTCAATTAGCCTGATTACATCGTCTTTTAGTCTTCCCTCTGATTGTGCAAACTGTACGAACGCCCCGCTATGCGCGTAGCCATCACTGTCCATCAACCCTCTAATGAGTTCCATCTTCTCTTCGTACGTAGCTGTGAAATACTCCTCTGGTATGTGTTTCTCTCCTCCGTAACGCTTGTGTAGACCTAGCTCCCTAAGCTCACTATGCAGCGATCCAGTAGACTCAAATTGTCCTGTCTCTGAATTCCTGCTTGGTGTACATCCTTCTTTGTACACATCGTACATCTTAGCCTTACCTGTCTTAGAGCTATCTTTAACTTCGACACATATATACCCTACTTCCTTGAAGTACTCTACTATTTCTATATCCTCTGTTGTAATTCTAGCAGAGTGACTCATTCCGTCACCTAACCAGACACCTAGTACATACGGATCTATTGAATTACCTGTAGACTTACCTGCTCTCATCTCTTTCATAGCAGGTATTGTAACTCGTCTACCTTTTTGCATATGCTTGTATACTTCGTCTGCGTCCATAGTAGTCCAGTCTCTTAACTTGTGACTAGTTCCGTGCACTTTTACTGTCCATAGATGCTCACCACCTGACTTAATTACTGACCCATTATCGAAAGCCATATCATAGGCTATTTTAGGGTATTTAATATCATGAGCTTTGAGTACTTTAGTACCGTTACCGTCTGATCCTACTATGGTATCGCCGTCTACAATATGTGCAAGCTTTTTGAAGCTACCATCAACCATTGGTATATCTGTTAGAATATCTAGCATATTTCCTAGTGAGTTACCACTGATCCCACCACTGAATGACTTAACTCCAGTAATTGACTCAATCTCATTATTCATCATACCTAGCATATCGAATGCACTTCCTGGTATACTATTGTAGCTACCATCCCAGAAGTCATTAGGTGTACCATTGAACTCGAAGTTCTCACCATTGATGAACTTACGTCTATTAGCTACATCAAGTGCTCCTTTACGGATACCTTTCTGTCCATTATTACTTTGAGCCATATTATCAATAATACCTCTAGTAATTGCTGTCTTGATCTTCTGATTGTCGCCTATGAACTCTGCATTAGCTTCACCGTGCATCTGGAACGGTACACTATTGAATGGCACTACTATGAATGGTGGTTTACCATCTGGGTACGGATTATCTTCTAATCTAATAACTACGTCATCTATCCATGTACATACTATCGGCTCTGTAATCCCATCACCATCTACATCGTAGTTACCCCAGTATTCGTATACAACCTTCTTCTTTCTTGGATCATCTTCGAATCTGAACTCAGTCTCATCTTCACTATCGAAGTCTACTTCATTCTCCCCTAACGAACCTTTAGCTACCTTATCTAAGTGCTTGTACCTACCATCTTGTCTTAACGTACTCATATCAGTCTCGTATCTATATATAACGAACTGACACTTGTCCATATCATCCATACAAGTCGGATCAATGTATATATCTTCATTTCTACATACTACAGCAGTTGGCTTATTAGTAATTATTCTAGTTTCCATTACAGTCTGTGTACCTAGTATCATCTCTGATCCATCTGGCATTCTTCCGATAATTGGTACCTCTACCTCAACTTCCTCATCTTCATAATCCCATCCACATTGTATAACTGCAGTACCTTCCATATCTAGTACCTTAGCTGCTTTGGTCATGAAGTTGTATCTATTGAACTGTCTACAGAACTGCGTATTTAGTACTAGCTCATTCTGTCTAGCTGACTCTACATCCTCTGCAGTAACCGGAGTAGCTTTAATTATGTCAACTGCACTTACGAACGGATCTATAATAGTTGAATGCTGCCACTCACTTTGCTTCTTAATGTCTCTTGATACAATAGCTGACTTGCCTTTTTGCTCATTGCCGTATGCCTCACCGTTGTATGCACTAATCCATCCTTCAATCTTACCTTGTAAGTCGTCATGCATCGGCTCGCTTGCTTTTAGGTCAGCTTTGAACGATTTTAGTAGCTTGGTCTTATTAATTTTATTTATTTTCATTTATACTTCCTGTTAGCCATATTATACCTACTACTTAGTTAAACTACACTTAAGCTACATCTGCTTTACGGATATGTGCGGCATGTCACGTCCACCGCCAATGTTATAACCGAATCCGAACTCTAGCATCATCCCTAACTTCATACTTGCTCTCATGAATGCTCTGTACATCTCCATATAAGCTAGCTTAACTTGATCATCTTCTACGTCCCATGGATCCATTCCCTTTACGTATGGTATTACATCAATAGCTAACCCTAGCTGGTGATCACTTATACGCATCTGCCCATCTAACTCACTCGCACCCTTATCGAACATAGCTTTCTGTTCACTCTGAGTTCTTAACCCATCAATCACACTGAAGTCTACTGTTGAGTACTTCAATGCCTTTTCACACAGCCTCTTTACGTTCTCATCTACTCCATCCAGCTTCTCTTTACTTCTCTTACCAAACTTAAATTTACTCATTGTTGTCCTTTACTTTTCTTCTATCAATAGCTGCTTGAGCGTCCTCATACTTCTTTTTATGGTACGCTGCTTTTTGTCTATCTGTGTATTCTACACGACTAGCTTTACCTGCTTCCATATAGTAGTCTTTGATGAACGGATGTACTACTGTAATAACTCCAATGGCAGCAGTAAATAACGTAACAGTCCACGCACCTCGTATCATGTATGTTTTACCCTTATCAGCCACCTCTTTTATCCACTTCATATCTTTAGTATGTTGGTCCGTCTTAACCATGTAATCATCAACTTTCTTATCAAGGTCTCTCAGTCCATTGTCTATAGCGTCATACTTTTCCATCTCTTTCTCGTCATGTTTTTCGAATATCTGCATAAACTGCGCCATATCTTGAATTGAGTCTTTTACGTCCTTAGCCAGTAACTGTACTTCTGTACTATTATTTGCTATTTGTGTACCTATAGTCTCTACCTTTTCAGTAACCTTTCCCTCTAGTTGCCTAGTATTCTTGTATAGTACATTTAAGTCGTGATTGAGTTTATCAACCACACCACCTAATTCTGCTTTCTTGCCCATGTTACCACCTACAAGTTATTTCGAATCTGTAGTTGTTGACTGAGTACGAGCAAGCTTCTTTACTTCTTCGTATGCTTCTTTGGCCTTTTTTGCTACTACCCTAGCTTTCTCTACGTCTGCTTTAGTGTATGTATGTCCACTGATCACTCCTGTACACCCTGTAAACATTAACCCAATTACTAATCCTGTTGCTAATACTAATTTCTTCATTTACCTTCCTTTGCTCTATGCTCATTCCAGGCTTTCCAGCCACCTACTTTTAATCCGAATCTTACACACTTTCTACGCCAAGCACTAACTCCTAGTACCTCCATAGCTTCTTCCAGTACGTCATCACTTAAGTCTCTACTTACCATCCCATACTTATACAAGTAATCGTGTACTACATATCCGTATGTTGCTTTGCCATCTTTTGGGAATATCCCCTGTAGTACTTTTGGTATACTGCCTAAGTCTGTTGGGAACCCTATCGGAACTACTACTGTAGTCCCAAGTAACTCGGAGTAGTACACCAACTCACTTGCTAATGTACGTATATCTCCTGTCAGTGGTATACTTACCACTAACTCCGTATTTTTGAACTTTGAACCCATACTAGATAGCCTCTAGTAAGGCCTTGAAATCCTCTTCTGTCAGTACTCCACTTAGTACATCAGCTTGTTTGGCTCTAGTAGTAGCCCATAGCAAGTTATTCCATTTAGTTAGTTCAATACACTCAGCTTTTAGTGGATACGTGTCATCAACAATGTAAATCCCCATATCGTTTACTTTATTGAATACTGTCCCGTATTCTTTGTTGAACTCACTTAACCTACTAGTGATAAGCCCATTTACGAACATCTCACCTTCTGCTACCTTTTTAGCAATTAGCTCTTCAGTTGGTATCTCTGTCACTTCGTACATCTTAGTAACTGTGTCTTCACCAATTTCATAGCTTGTATTACTTATTCTATGGGTACTAGCATCAATTGCTGGCCTATTGTCCACAACTTCGTACCATCCGTTCTCTATGTATGTTTCCTTAGGTGAATTAACTCCTAAACCTGTTCTATTCTGTGCTACGTTGTACTTTACTATTTTCCCATTTTCTACTTTACAATATTTCATAATTTTCCTTTTATTGTTACTATTGACCCCACTATAAAGTGAAGTCACTTCCTGCTGTTACTGTTCCATTAACTGTGAAGTCACCACCTGTACCTAAGTTCTTACCTAGGTTATCTGTATCATCAAATGGTAAGTATATCAATGGTGTTGGTATATTACCTGCTTCTATCTCTGGTGTTAAGTCTCTTGGGTAACCCAATTGATTAACGAATAGGTTTCTGTTTGACTCTTGTGAGAAGTCTATGTAGCTGTCCACTAAATATACATTAGATAACAGACCAAACCACCTATTAGCATCGTAAAACAATTTAGTTATCATGGTTGAAGACGATAAGTCAAAATCTGAATCACTTGTTGGAGGGCTACTGTATACTTGACCTCCACTATATACATTCCCTACACCTATAGAGCTGTCTATACTAATAAAAATAATATCCCACTCTCCTATAGTTGCAAAAGTTGCATTTTTATTGTTTTTTATATTTAGTACATTAATTACTAATGCTCCAGTATTATCATATAACTTAAAATCCATCATTTCGTCACTAGCCATTTCAAGTGTCATTGTTTTCCTAGAACCATTAGCCTCAATAACTATTGCACATTCCTCATTCTGTGCAGAAGTAACTGCTCTACTAACAGATATAACCATTGATATACTCTTTGAATCTGCACCTAACGCACCACTTAGAGTTAAACTATTAAGGTAGTTACTATCGTTATTAGCACTCCTAGCAATATACTCACTAGCACCTCTAGCACCAACTAAACCACCACCATTCAATGTAAAGTCTCCACCACTACCATAGTTTGTGGTTGGCGAACTCGCATCTATTGGCATACAGATTAAAGGATTACTCCCTAAGTTAGCCATAGCAGTTCTTACTGGTATAGGTTTGTTTGTGTCTGAGTTCCAGAAAGGATTGTTTGTTGCTAAGTCTATATACTCCATATCAAAGTATAGTTCGCCTATTGAGCCATTTAGAGCATTACCACCATTTGAACTACCAGCTCCTATACATTTTTCAGTAGAATCTATATCAATAGGATCATTCGTATAAGTGACCCATGTTCCAATAGATACACCATTTACAAAACAATGTCTTTTATTAGTATCTGATAAATCTACTGACATCTGAAAAGATAATTCTGCTCCAAATGTTATAGTTAGGCCAGATACATCAGTTAAGTTAGCATTACTTGCATTTCTTAGATTTGCTGAAAGAGTGCCAGCCCCTACTGTAAATAGAGTGTTTCCTAGTTTCAGTATTCTGTCGTAGTTGTCTCCATTATTCTTTACAATAAACGATACAGTAGCAGTATTACTTACTGACCCCATACTTGTAGTTGAATGTAACACATCATCAACCCCATCAAACAAACTAGCCACACAATTATCTTGATTAGCTCCTCTGTCTGCTGTTTCTATTAAGCCATTCTGTACAAAATTACCTCCGTAGCCATAGTTTACATGGCAGTCTGCTCCTGTCTCCATCGGCATAAATATTATGGGATTTAACTCACCACTTATTACTTTTTCTTTTAATGTACTCATTTAGTACCTCCTTTATACTTTAGTTCCACATAGCAGTTATCTTTTGGTGGTATCCAATTTTTACTGTATGGATGTGTGTAACCATTACACATTCTGTTTATTGCCGAAACATCTTTACCTAATGCTTCAGCAGCCTTCGTGCTAGACTCATACCTAACACCATCTATATACCACCATTTACTTCTTCTAGTATTTTCTAAGTTCTCACTTCTAGTTATTAGTCTACAGTTATCTTTACTGTAACCTTTGTCATTATCTATTCTATCTATATCTAACCCATCAGTAAGTTCTCCCATATCTGCATAAAAGTTTCTAAAATTTTTCCACTCTTCGCACACTGTAATGCCTCTACCACCGTAGTTGTTGTAGCTCTTATTGTTGGCGTTTGTTGTTCTGTCTATCATATTTTCCCACACATTATATGTTCTAGTTCCACACATACCATGTTGCTTCTCTTTAGCTATACAGCCACACGATTTTATTGCCTTAGTAGTTATTTTACTACCTCTGGTTATATACTCTTCACCACAATCACACTTACATAACCACATAGCATTTTTACCTTGCTTATGTGAAAACCTAACTGCTTCTATTCTACCGCTTCTCTGACCTGTTATATCTTTAATTCTAGCCATATTGACTCCTCTTTCTTTATATAACATAGTATACCCACCTATTCCTTTATATGTGCTTAACTAAGCAGGTTTACCATCAGCTGTTATAAACAATCGTCTATTAGCTTCTATTGACAAATCTCTGTATGTATAGTCTAGGAATAGGTTTGAAAGTCTGCCTTGTCCTCTACCTCTACCTCCAGTATTATCAAATATTAAACTACCTGACACATCCGTAAAAGATAAAGCAACATTACTATATGTGCCCCAAGATGGTGCCATCGGCACATCATTAATATATACATATCTATTGGCAGTATTAGCTAAATCTACAGATACAAGTATATGATTCCATGTGTTAATTGAAACTGGGCAGCCTGCAGTCATAGCAAGTCGCACAGTCGTGCCCCCATAACCATACATTTTAAATAACCCATTCTCTACATATAGCTGCACATAGTAACTAAATGAAGGGGAGTATAAAGGATACGAAATTTCAGCACCATAAACCCAACAACTAAAAGTAAAAGTCTTACTATCTACATTACCAACTAAGTCAGTACTTCTACTCATATAATCTGATACACCATCAAATGATACACCTTCAGCTACAACTCCGCCATCTCTTAGCGAAAGACTCTTGTTACCTCTATCTTTAAGCATTAAGCAATACTAGCTACATGGCTTCCATATAGTAGTCCTCCAATGTTCTCAAAGAATATCTTATCCTTAGTACCTAGCGTTGGCTCTGCACCTTCCCACCATATCATAGTAGGATAGGTAGGTGTAAACCCTGCACCATCTAATATGAATGTAACAAACTCACCACTTACTAA
>Ga0193956_1000027_pt1 | contig 62695 bp, 41 predicted proteins | sample BB_7_MG_FD_140358 | JGI IMG/M metagenome (GOLD analysis project Ga0193956, IMG submission 140358) | Microbial mat bacterial communities from the Broadkill River, Lewes, Delaware, United States - BB_7_MG | ecosystem: Environmental > Aquatic > Freshwater > River > Microbial mats | place: USA...
ATAACGATTATGTTATTTATGGCTCGTCTAAGAAGAAGGACAGCTCGCCTCCCGAAAATGCCGACGGCTCGGCTGATGGTAGTGAGGAATTGCCTAATGGATAGTGTTTTATATTGTAGAGACGTTGCGTGCAACGTCTCTTTTTTGTGTTTTATACAGTCAAACAGACAAACAGACAAACAGACAAACACGTTTCCAAGTGGCTATCGCCACGCTGGCGAGGGCTTATTTTTTCTTTTTTTTGTCTTCTATTTTTACGCCGTCTATTTTTTCCATTTTCCCAAAGGAATAGGTTATTGTTGTTTTAAGGTTTCCGTCTTGGTCGTAAAAACGCCATGTTCCGTCTCTATTGCCTGATAAATATTCGCCTTGTTCTTTTAGCTTTCCTGATGGATAATAAAATTTGTGTTTTTCTTGCTCTTTACCTTGTGTAAATAGTCCTTTTTGTTTTAACTGCATTTCGGGAAAATAGTAGTGTTCCCAAATTCCATCTTTTTGGTCGTATTTATATTTTCCTTTAATATACTCATCACCAATGCTATAATACCAGTTTCCGTGTTTTTGTCCGTATTCAAATTTTCCGCAATAAATTGTATCGCCAGATATTGTTAGCTCGTATGCTTTGCCTTGTTCGTATCCATCTTCGTAGGTTTCTTCTCTCAAGAGTTCTCCTGTTTCGTAAAACCATTGCCATTTTCCGTCAGGCTTGCCTTTTTTGTAGTTTCCTTTTTGTTCTAAATTTCCATTTTCAAATAAAAAAGACCACTCTCCTACTCTATTGTTGTTTTTGTATTTGCCTTCTGCTCTTTTTTCGCCTTCGGGATAAAACAGTGTCCAATCGCCTTGGCGTAAGCCAGATGTATCTATAATTCCTTCGGATATTTTTATTCCTAAATCGTCGTAAGTTGTAGCAGAAACAACTGCACCTGTTTCGGAAAAAACTTTGTGCACTCCCACGGGCAATTTGTTTTCAGTGTAAGTGCCAATAGATTTTATTTGTCCGCTTTCGTAATATTCTTTTTTTATATTTACAGGAACTTGGTTAATATTATTTTGATTAGTATTAGCTGTTTGAGCAACAATTAATTCTCCGTCTTTGTATCTTTCGTTTTTAAGCAATTTGCCAGATTTACTAAATTCCTGATAATTGCCATTTAATAGCCCTTTCTTGTAATAGGATTTAGTTTTTATTTTAAAATTATCATAAAATTCTATCCATTCTCCATGTTTTTTGCCTTCAAAGTCATATCTATTTATGGCATCTCTATCTACTAAATTATTGTAACGATATTGATTTATAGTAATAATTACTCCGCTTGTATCATATTCGTAAGATTTTTTTTCTCTAACATTATTTTCGTAATTTATAATTTTGTGCAATTCTCCTGTATCGTAAAAATAATAGGATTTTCCTTCTTTTTTATCATTAATAAACATTTCTTTTGAGGCTACGGTGTTTTTTTTACCTTCAAGAGTAGTATTATATTTATAATAGTATCCGTTTTTTTCACCTCTCAAATAATTTATTTTTTGAGTAGTGTCTCCTACTTTATTGTAAAAAATCCAAGTGCTGTCTAACAAAAAATCTCGTCGGTTTCCTTCTGTTTTTAAAACCTCGTTGGGGTAGTATGTTTTCCAATAACCGTTTGGTTTACCATCTTTTAAGAAACCTTCGCTTGACTTACTCCCACTTTCGTGATAAAATATATTATATCCATTAGGGTTTATTTCGGTTGGTTGCGAATATCCAAGTTTTGCAAATAGCAAAAAGAGTATTATTATGATTGAGGTTTTATTCATTTTAAAATTTTTATAAAAAAAACAAATAGAATTTATTGACTATCAGTATTTATTGTTTGGCGACAAATGTAAAAAAAACAGCTTTAAATAACAACTTAGTTTTTTTGTTTTTTGGTTTATTGGTTTATTTGTTTTTGGTTTATTAGTTTTTTGGTTTTTGGTTTTTTGGTTTTTGGTTTTTGGTTTGTTTACAAACGATAAGATATTTAGTGCCAAAGGTGCGAAATGATTTACACAAACAAATAGATAACGGACTTTTGGAGCTTAAAAGTATTATTGTAAAATATTTTAAAGTTTGTAAAGTTGAAATAACAAACAATAAGTAACACTTCGTTAGGTTTTTAGTTTTTAATTAAAATACAATAAATCAATTATTTATGATAAGAATAAATTTCAATAAATTGTTGTAATTAATTTACTGAAAATTAGAATATTAAATAAAGAATTAACGAACTATTGATAAGTATGACTTGTTTTAAATGTTTTTTTTTGTTAAAATATATTCAGAAATTTAAAAGGTTTGTATAAATGAAAAAAATACAGTATTTTTGAAAAAAATAACATTTTTCATATCTCAGTTATAAGATTAGTCAATATGTTCATTTTAAGATTTATAGCAAAAAAACATTTTTTATTAAAAACAAAACACTAATTCTACTTTAGGAACATAAAAACAATTAATAATTAGAAATAGTAAGCACCAAAGGTGTAAAAAAAATTATTATTAATAAAAAGATTACGCACCGTTGTTGCTTGTTTTTAACTTCGTAAAGTATATCTAAGAATAAATTATATAACTTAAACCCCTCTTTCTTCAAATAACAGATTTATAATAAATGGCATACGTAAAAATTTTAGACATAAAACAAGTAATAAAAAACGATGGTTCAAAATTTGTAAAATCGTTACCCAATTTTGTTTTAAATTGGATGGAACGCAAAATACATCAAGATGAACTTAATGATATTCATAACAAATATTTACACCTCTTTGGCATAGATTATGTTTCGGAACTAATAAAGGAATTTAAAATAGATTTACAAATAGAACGAGCCGAAATTCTTCCGAGAGATGGCAGATATATTTATATTGCAAATCACCCTCAAGGAGGACTTGATGCAATAAGTTTTTTGAAATGCATTCACGATGCACATGGAGACGTTGTTTCGCCTTCTAACGAGCTATTTGAATATGTGCCAAACTTACGACCAGTTATTTTAGGAATAAATGCCTTTGGAACAAGCACTCGTGAAAAGGCAAAAGCGGTAAACGAGGCATTTGACGGCGACCGCCCTATAATGATTTTTCCGGCAGGTGCGGTGTCAAGAAAAATAAAAGGTGAAATTATGGACTTGGAATGGCACAAAGGTTTTGTAACCAAAGCAATACAATCAAAAAGAGATATAATACCTTCATTTATAGACACTCGTAATTCTAATTATTTTTATAATTTTTCCAAACTGCGAGCTTTTTTGGGTATAAAAACAACAATAGAAACAGCACTACTGCCCGACGAAATGTTTAAAAACGCAGGAAAACCTCTAAAAATAAAAGTAGGAAAAAAAATTCCTTACCAAAGCCTTACAAAAGAATTTTCGCACAAAGAATGGACTGAAAAAATAAAAAAAATAGTATATGAGCTTAAATAAGTTTTTAGTTTTTAATACTAAAAAACTATTATCAGGCAAAAGCCAATTAAAAACCAAACAATCAAAACTAAAAACTATTATCAGGCGAAAGCCAATTAAAAAATAATAACTAATAACTAAACACTAAAAAATATGGAAACAAAAAAAACGTTTGTGCTTGATACCAATGTTATTTTGCACGATTTCAATTCAATATATAATTTTGAAGACAACGACATAGTATTGCCCATTGTAGTTTTAGAAGAGTTAGATAATTTTAAAAAAGGAAATAATACAATAAATTTTCATGCACGACAATTTATGAGAGAGTTAGATAAGCTGTCGGAAAACAAATCGTTCAAAAACGGCATATCTCTTGGCGAAGGAAAGGGCACACTTTATATTAATATTAAACAACAATTTTCTGATGAATTTGAAAATTCTTTTACAGAAAAAATTCCAGACCATAAAATTTTGTCGGTAGCTCATAATCTAATTCAAGCCAATAAAGAAACAAAAGTTATTCTTGTTTCGCAAGACATTAATTTAAGAATGAAGGCAAAAGCCCTCGGAATAGAAGCAGAAGATTATGAAACAGGAAAGGTTGTTAATATAGATAACCTTCATAAAAAAATTCAAAAGTTTGATAATTTTGATATGAACTTAATAAACAGATTATATCAAGAGAGTAAAATTGATATTGATGATTGCAAATTTGACATAGACCCTCTGGCAAATGATTACTTTATATTACGCAATGGAAAGTCCACAGTGCTTGCCCATTACAACAAAAAAGAAAAAACAATAAACAAAGTAGAAAAAAAACGAACCTACGGAATAAAAGCTCGAAACGCCGAACAAACCTTTGCCCTTGACGCACTTATGGACGAAAACATTAAGTTAGTAACTATAACAGGAAAGGCTGGAACAGGAAAAACTTTATTGGCTCTTGCCGCTGCCCTGCAACAACGCAAAAAATTTCAACAAATTCTATTAGCTCGTCCAATAGTTCCTTTGGCAAACAGAGACATGGGTTTTTTGCCCGGAAGTGCAACCGACAAAATAACTCCCTATATGCAACCACTATTTGATAATCTGACAGTTATAAAACACAGTGTAGGTTTTAACAGCAAAGACAGCACAAATATAGATGCTATGCTAAAAGAAGAAAAATTGCTAATAACTCCTTTGGCATACATAAGAGGACGTAGCCTTTCTAACATATTTTTTATTGTAGATGAAGCACAAAACCTTACACCTCACGAAATAAAAACAATTATTACAAGAGCTGGCGAGGATACTAAAATGATTTTTACTGGCGATATACATCAAATAGACTCGCCATACTTGGATATAAAATCTAACGGGCTTTCTTATTTGACCGACAAACTAAAAGGACAGGATATTTTTGCTCACGTAAAACTTGTTAGCGGAGAACGTAGCCAACTGGCAGAACTTGCGAGCAATTTGCTTTAATTAGGAAGGTAAGAGATTAAAAAATTAGGAATAAAAAAATAATGTGTGTAAACATATTTTTTTATTCCTAATTTTCATTTCTAATTAGAGTCTGCCCGTGCAGTCGCCATTTTTCACAAATTTTTTAAAAAATTAAAAAGTATCTGCTGTAAAGCAACAATAAAACAATTTAACAAATCTTACTTTAAGGTCAAACTCTAATTAAAAATTAAATAAACATTTGCTCTTCTGCATATTTTTCTTTTTTGCGAGAAGGAATTGAATTTTTACTTCTAAAAGCAAAAACAGACGCAATACTTGCTCCAAGACCACTTAGCAATCCGATAAGTGCTTGTTTTTTAATGTCTCCGCTTATCTGTCCGCCGGCAGGCATTTTCATTTTCAAAAGTTGCGGAACAAAGCGAAGCAAAGAATCTTGCATTTTGGCTGCTTTAAGACCTTCGTTGTAAAGCATATCTGGCGAAATATTTTGTTGAAGACTTTTTACACGTCTTTTCAAAATCTTTTCTCTAATTCTTATTTTCTTTTCCAGTATCCTTTTGTTTCGTTGTAATTGTCTAAGATTTGTTATTTTATGATAATTTGTTTTTCGCTTTTTCATTTCTTTTTTTTTCTTTTGTTTTAAAAACAGCTTCAATTAATGTGTTGATAATAGGATTGGTAATTATTGTTTTGCGTAAAAGAATAATAATTCCTCCCACAAGCAATATTACTCCCGAAACAATTAAAAATCCCCAATGATAAGCTCCAAGCAAATCGCCGAGGAAAAAACCAAGAGTCATTGAAGCATAGAAAGCAAACATTATTATTACTACCCAAACTACCGCAACAGAAAAAATTTTGGTAAGCAACAAAACAAGTCGCTCTATAATATCTAATTTGTAATAATCTAATTTTAGGTCTAAATATTTTCTAAAATCTTTGTAAAGAATTTCTATAAGTTCTTTTAAACTTTTGTCTTCCATTTTATTAGTGTTTTTCGCTGTTAAGCTTTTTTTCTTATCTGCCAAGTTTTTTAATATTTTTATTAACAAGAAAATAGTTTATTAAAAAAACACTTATAATTATTCTTTAACAAACTATTTATAAAGCTCTTGTTTTAAATATTTTCAACAAATACTCTATTCGCTGTCTTTTGCTGCTTTAGTTTTGTATTTTTCGTAAATTTCTTTGCCTTTTTCGCTACATTTGTCAAATCTATCTCTAAGAGCTTTTCGTGTTTCCGAGCCCTTCTCTGGCGCTAATAATAGTCCAAGGCTTACTCCTGTTAGTGTTCCTGCAAGAAATCCGAATAAAAATTTTGTTGCTGTGTTCATTTTTTTTGTGTTTTTAAGGTTAAAAATAAATACAAAGTAAACAAAAATATTTATATAAAAAAAAAGACTTTTTCTTTAATTTATATTTTGTTTAAATTAGTATAATCTTTATTCTGTAAAGATACAAATATTTTTTTTAACAAAAAAATATTTTAATTTTGAAAGTTTAAAATATTCAATTAACTTTTTTGATTTACTAATTGTTTATTTAATAAACCGTTGTAATGTTTAACACTATTCTAATAAATGAAAAAAATTAATCCAAGCATAAAATTTATTTTGTTTATTTCTGCTTTAATTATTGCCAGTTCGTCGTTGATATATACCAATTTTATTGTAAAAAAAATAGCAAATGGCGAAAGAAAAAAAATAGAACTTTGGGCAGAGGCATACAAAGAAGTTCAGCAAGTGGATTTAGACGAAGAACTTAGCATGACTGTTTTTAAAATTATACAAGAAAACAAAACTATTCCAGTAATTCTTGCCGACGAAAAAGACAGTATTATTGCATTCATAAATTTAGACACTACCAAAATAAAAAAGAAAGGCTATCTTAAAAAACAACTTTCTATAATGAAAGAAAGCCGAGATGCCATTGTTATAGATTATTATCAGGGTAAGAAAAACTATATTTACTATCAAGACTCGCTGATATTAAGACAATTAGTCTATTATCCTTATATACAACTAAGTATTGTGGTTTTATTTGTGCTTGCTGCATTTTTTGCTTTTCGTAGCTCACAGAAGGCCGAAGAAAATCAGGTGTGGGTGGGAATGTCTAAAGAAACGGCTCACCAGCTTGGCACACCAATATCCTCGCTTTTGGCTTGGATAGAAATGCTAAAACTAAACGATGAAGATCATACTCTTGTTAATGAAGTTACAAAAGACATTAACCGACTGGAAACCATCACCGAAAGGTTTTCTAAAATTGGCTCAAAGCCTGTTTTGGTAGAAACCAATGTTATAGAAATATTAATCAATTCGGTGGAGTATCTGAAAAGAAGAACATCGAGCAAGGTGGCTTATATTTTAAATTTTAACAAATATGATGTTGCTATGATTCCTCTAAATGTAGCTCTTTTTGAATGGGTTATAGAAAATCTTTGCAAAAATGCAATAGATGCAATGGTGGGAGTTGGCTCAATTACGATAGATATTACGAACAATCCAAAAAATATTTTTATAGACATAACCGACACAGGAAAGGGAATACCAAAAAGCAAATACAAAACAGTTTTCCGCCCCGGATATACGTCCAAAAAACGTGGCTGGGGGCTTGGCTTATCGCTTGCCAAAAGAATTATAGAAATTTATCACAAAGGAAAAATATTTGTAAAAAACTCTGAGCAAGGCAAAGGAACTACTTTTAGAATAACTCTGAAAAAACAAAAATAGACCTCAGAGGTCTTTTATTAGCTTACGCATTATAAAAATTCTCCACATAAGGAGATGTTTTAAAAATCTAAAAAAAATGAAAAATATAGAATTAATGTCTCCCGTAGGTAGCTACGAAACACTGATGGCTGCAATACAAGGAGGAGCAAACTCAATATACTTTGGAGTAGAACAACTAAATATGAGGTCTAAATCTACGCATAATTTCACTACCGAAGATATTGGAAAAATAGTGGAAATATGTAAAAACCACAATGTTAAAGCATATATTGCCTTAAATACCATCATCTACGACAAAGATATTGAACTAATGAAACAACTTGTAGATACTGCAAAAGCCCAAAACATAACAGCTATAATTGCCTCAGATATAGCAGTTATGAGCTATGCACGCAAACAAGGAGTAGAAGTTCACGCATCTACACAACTGAATATTTGCAATATAGAATCGGTAAAATTTTTTGCACAATTCACCGATGTTATGGTTTTGGCAAGAGAACTAAATCTTACACAAGTAAAATATATTACCGATACTATTAAAAAAGAAAACATTACAGGACCAAGCGGAAATCTTATTGAAATAGAAATTTTTATTCACGGAGCATTGTGTATGGCAGTTTCTGGCAAATGCTATTTGAGCCTTCATGAGCAAAATTCGTCTGCCAACAGAGGAGCTTGCCTGCAAACTTGCCGAAAGGCATACACCGTTACCGAAAAAGAAAGTGGTTACCAACTTGAAGTTGATAACGAATATATTATGTCGCCAAAAGACCTTTGCACAATAGGTTTTATAGACGAAATTTTGGACGCAGGTGTTAGCGTTCTTAAAATTGAAGGAAGAGCAAGACCTGCCGAATATGTAAAAACAGTTACCAGTGCTTATCGTAAAGCCATTGATGCGTATAATAATAAAACACTAACAAAAGAATTGGCTAATAATTGGCGTTTGGATTTAAACACAGTATTCAACAGAGGTTATTGGGACGGATATTTTCTTGGTCAAAAATTTGGCGAATGGAACGACAGCTATGGCTCAAAAGCCGAAAAGAAAAAATTTTATATTGCTAAATGCACAAACTATTTTAGTAAAATAGGAATTGGAGAATTTCTTTTGCAAGCTGGCAGCCTAAAAGTTGGAGACGAAATATTAGTTATAGGACCAACAACAGGAGTAGTAGAAACAACAATTACCGAAATAAGACGAGATTTAGGAAAAGTAGAACAAGCCGAAAAAGGCGACATAGTGTCAATAGCAATGCCCGAAAAAGTAAGACGAGCAGACAAGCTATATAAATTACTTTCTAAAAAAATCAAATCCATATCATAGAAAACATAGGCACTTTTTGTATAATAATCTACAAATATCATTATAGTTATAACTTTGACAAAGTTCTAAAACTTTGTCAAAGTATTTTGTTTAATAAAAAATAACTATTTAATAAATATTATTTAAAACAGTCCACCATTTTGGTAAATTTCTAATTGAACATCAGAAAATGGATTGATTTTAGTTGATTTATTATTTTTAAGATTAAAAACTTCTCCTGTTTCAAAATTAATATTAATAGTGTCTCCATTGGCAATATCAATATCCGCAAGGTTTGTGTAATTCATAATTGGCATAGCTGCATTTATCGCATTACGCTCATATATAGAGCCATACGACTCCGCAAGAATTACAGAAACTCCAAGAGCTTTAAAACAATCTACTGCTTGTTGGCGAGAACTTCCACTTCCAAAATTTTTGCCTGTAATAATAATATCGGTAGGTTTTACTTTTTTAGCAAAATCCTCGTAGCCAGCCAAATTATCAAAAGCATATTGTCCCATTTCGTTAATATCCGTAATTGCAAGATATTTGTTGTGGAAAATCATGTCGGTATCAATGTTGTCTTCTTCAATTAGCCAAACTTTTCCTTCTACTTTTGTAGGTTTTGCTGTTTGTTCTGCAATTTGTTTTTCGGCTTTTTCGGCTTTTTTCTGAAAATCTTTTGCAGAAAATTCTGCTGGCACATCAGGAATTTTATTTACTGTTGTTATATAGCCTGCAATAGCAGAGGCAGCTACAACAGCTGGCGATGCTAAGTAAACCTCACCTTTTCCTTGCTTGCCCGGAAAGTTTCGGTTTCCTGTGCTAATTGTAATTTCTCCTGGTCCGTTTTGTCCAACCTGACCTGCTGCACAACCTGCACAGCCTGCATTAGAAACCATTGCTCCTGCGTCTTTGAAAATTTTCATAAGTCCTTCGTCAAGAACTTGTTGCCATATTTTGTCGGTTGCAGGAACAATTTTTAAAACTACTCCTGGAGCTACTTTTTTGCCTTTCAATATTTTGGCAACAATACGCATATCTTCAATTCTGCCGTTTGTGCAACTACCAATAAAGGCGGAGTCTATTTTTTCTTTTTGTGCTTCAATAATATTTACTGTTCCGTGAGGTTTGCCCGGTAGCGAAACCATTTGCTCAAAAGAGCTTAAATCAATTTCAATTTCCCTTTCGTAAACAGCGTTTTCGTCGGCTTTAATTTTTTCTAACTTTTTGCCAGTAGCTGCTTCGCAAAAATTCATAACTTCGTCGTTTGGAGGAAATAATAAAATTATACCACCCATTTCGGTAGCCATAGAGGCTATTGTAATTCTTTCGTCAAGAGAGAGTTTTTCTACTTCTTCTCCGTATATTTCTATTGCATATCCAAGCAATGAGTTTGCTCCAAATTCGTTTAGCAAATTTAGCACAATATCTTTTGCCGAAATATTTTCGGGTCTTTTTCCTGTAAGAGTGAGTTTTACCGATTCTGGAACTTTAAACCAAACGCTACCTTTTGCCCAAGCTACTGCAATGTCTCTGTCTCCCATTCCTTGTCCAAAGGCACAAATTGCTCCCAATATGTTGGCATGTGAATCGGTAGAAATTGCGGTTGAACCCGGATATGCAAGTCCTTCGTCCATGAGTGTGTGAGTGCCTATTCCGTTATTAATGTCATATATTTTTATATTATTGGCACGTGCAAATTTTCGGCAAATATGCTGGTTTGTGGCATATTTTTGGTCGGAGCCGGTTGGGTTTGTGTCAAAAGTAAAAAATGTTTTTGAGGCATCATGAACTTTTAGATTATTTTCTTCCAAGTTTTTTACAACGTTTGGACCGCCAAAATCTCTGGCAACTCTTGCGTCTATTTCTACGTCAATTATGTCGCCGGGTTTTACTACATCATATTTTGAATGTGCAGCAAGAATTTTTTCAATTATTGTCATAAATTAGTTTTTAGTGTTTGGTTTTAATAATTAAGTTGTTTCATTTTCTATTATATTTATTTCGTCTTCCGAAATATTGTAGAGCTTATAAACCAGTTTGTTTAACTTGTTTTCTAATTCTTTAATATCTTTTTCTCTATTTTTTTCTTTAAGTTCTATTATTTTTTTTGTTAAATTAATTATCTTTTTTTGTTTCTGCAATGAAACTATTTTTATAGGAATTTGTTTTAAATAAGGAATATCATAACGTTTGTATCCGCCTGCCATGTGAGTGTTTTCAAAATAATTTGAATACCAAAAATCTACTAATTTTGAATTTAATATTGCAATTAAAAAAAGAGTGTCTAATTTTGTATCTAATTGAGTAATAAGAGTTGATTTGCCTACAAAACGTTTTTGTGTGTCTATTGCTGCCTGAAGTGTTAGGGTCATTCTTGCTATCAAAATTTTTGGTGTTTCTTTAAATTTTTCTATAATATTTTTAGAATAAATTTCTTTTGGGATATATTCTAATTTCCAATCAATAAAAAAGTTTTTTATATCTCTTGTTTGTAAAATTGGCGAATATTTTGTTCGTTCTGTTTTGGATAATTTCAAATAATCTTCTTTAAGTATTTTTAATTTGCCATAGCCACTTTTTGAAGTTCCCCAATTCAAAACACATAAAGTTCCTAATTTTTCTGTATCTTTCTCTATTTTATTAATTATATCAATATTTGCTTGCGAAATTATTCGCATTTTCTCAGACTTTTTCACAATATCAATATCTATTTTTTCTTTAAATCCATCAAGTTCCTCTATATCATTAGATTTATTATAATTTATATAGTATTTATCGTTCAAATGTTTTTTAAAGCCCCACATAACTGTATATGTTGCAGCTTTTTCAAATACTTTTATATAAGAAATATCATTAATAAATAATATTTGTGTGTTTTCTATTAAAAATTTTCGTGTTCCAAAACCTGAATCTATTGATAAAAATTGGTTTGGATTAATAAAACCTAAAACACCATTTTTTGCTAATAAATTATATCCAAGTTCTATAAAATATTGATAAGTATTTATTTTATTGGATTGTGAATTAACTTTATAAAATTTCAAATAATCTATAATTGCTTTTGGCACACTTCTAAAATCAATATACGGCGGATTTCCCACAATGGCATCAAAACCTGTAAAGTTTCCGTTGTTGTCTAATACTTCGGGAAATTCAAAACGCCATTCCAATGCTTTGAAAAATACGCTACGTTTTTTTTTTTCGTATCGTTCTTGTGCCTCTGTTAGTTCTTTGGTTAGGCGTTTAACTTTTAGTTGCCACTGTTCGTATTCTTCTTTTGAGAAGAATATTTTTTGGCTGTCTATTTCTGCAACAATTTTTCCGATTTTTATATAGTCCTCATCTATTGGGTTTGCGTATCGTGCTATTTCTTCTTTTAGTTCTTTTATTGTTTTTTCGGCTTGTCGTTTTTGTTCTTTTATTGTTGCATTTTTATATTCGTTTACTGCTTTTTTGTATTTATTTGTAGCGAGCCTCATTTTTTGCGGAGGCATTTTATTACCTCCATTCCCGTTGAGAGTAAAATGACTTACAAGCGAGTTTCCACATTTTATATTTATGTCTATATTTGGTAAAGTTTCAAGTTCTACAAAATTACTTTGGGTGGTGTAGAAAGAATTTTTAAGTAATTCTATCCACAAACGCAGACGGCATATTTGCACCGATTTTGAATTTATATCTACTCCAAACAAGCAGTTTTCTATCAGAGTTCGTTTTTCGTAGAATATTGTTTCTTGTATTTTTTGATTTTCTCGGTCGTGAAAATTGTATTCAAACATTTTATCAAAATGTGTGATATGTATTTCGTCGTTTTGAACATCGCAATATACGTTTCGCAAAAGTTTTCCGTCTTGGTCAATAATTATTCCAAGTTCCGATTTTATTGCAATAAGTTCGTTAAGCACCGACACCAGAAAATGCCCACTACCTACGGCGGGGTCGCCAATTCGGATTGTGTTAAAGGTTTTGTTTGCAGTTTCTAAATCTATTTTAGATATTTTATTATAAAGTTCTTTTATAGATTTGCATTGCCAATTATGCTCGGTATTAAATTTTTGAATAACAGCCTTTCGCACGGTTTTTCGGCAAATATACATTGTTACATATCCGGGTGTAAAAAAACTGCCTTCTTTGTATCCGTTCAGTTTTTCAAAAATAAGACCGAGAACCGAAGAATTTATTAGCGTTTTAGGTTCTTCTTGAATTTGTATTTTATTGTTGCTTGCAAAGTTGTAGCTATCTAAAAAATTGAAAAAATATTCTAAAAGTGGGAGTTCTTTTTGTATTTTTTTTCCAGTTTCATCTTTTAATACAGTGTTAACAAATACTGGAATTGTTGCAGAATGTTTTAAATGGTTAATTCTCACCAGTTTTTTTTCTAATTCTGTTTGTTCAAACAGTGAGCTGTTTAGGTATGGGATATGTTTATATTTTTCTGATAGATTTTGTTTTCTATCTTTTATTTTTATTGCAAGAATATCAAAAAATAGTTCTCTTAGGTCGTCAAAATCTTTTATTTTATTGATGTTTAAAAACAGATAATCTGGATTGCCATTATTGTATTTTACAATCTGACTTTCAAGCAGTTTGAGGAAAATAATTCTGTTTACCCAAGTTAAAGAAAGTTCTAATGCGATGCTAAAAATTTGTTCTTCTTTTGTTTCACCGTGTTGGTCTAAATCTTCAATATTTTGTATAATTTCGTCGTCTTTTATAATTGCGATAACGCTTTCCAAAAAGCTGTTTTCGTTTCGTTCGCTTGGTTTTTTTCGTTCTATTGTTTGTGCTTTGTCGTTGGTTTCGTATAAGCCAATTATGTGCAAAATTTCGTCGTAAAATTCTTGATTTAAAGAATTACTATCGTTCAAAAAAGAAAGTTTTAACAAATGTTCGGGCGAAAATACTTTGTATATTTCTACCAACAAATCGTCTGATAATGTGTCTGTTTGGCTTAGTTTAAAATAATTGCAAATTAGAGTTTCTTCGGATTGTTCTACAAATGGTTTTATTATTTCTGTATAAAAAAAATCTTTGTTTTTACTAACCAATTTGCCTTCCTTCCATTTATTAAAATTGTTTTTAAGTTCTTTATTTTTATAAAAAATATTTTCAAATTCGGAGGCATTAAAAACATACCAATCTATTGTGTTTGTTATAATTAGATGTTTTATTTCTACATTTTCGCTGGTAATTCGTTCTTCTAAATAATACAAAATAATTTCCCAAAGAGCTTTTTTGTTTGGCTCGTTTGGGCTAATCATTTCGGTGGTGTTTTTTATAGATTTTGTTTCAACTATTACACCAATATTATTATTTTCGTTATTGTTATAAATAACAAGGTCTATATCGTTTATGTTTTCTTTTATAGTAAATTTTTCTTTGTAGAATGAATTTTTAAGAAAATCGTTTATATAGTCTTTTAATGTTTCCTCTGTTTCGTCTTCTTTTATCGAATTTATAAGATTTATATATGATTCTTTGAATCTATTAAAATCCTTTAAAGCAACATCTTGTATAAAATATGCTTTATTTACAGAAGAGTATATATTTTTTGTTTCTAATTTCATTTTGCAAATTTATTTAAAAAAAATAAAAACAATGAATTAATTTTTTATTTTTGACAAAAAATTTTAAATAATACAAACTTATAGATGGATAAAAAAATAATAGATTTTATCAACGAGCATCATGTTCTTACTTTGGCTACTTCGGTAGATGATATTCCTTATGTTTCTAACTGTTTTTATATTTACTTGGAGGACGAAAATATGCTTGTTTGCACGTCTGACAAAACTACAAAACATATAAAAGATGTGGAGCAAAATAGCACTGTTGGGGCTTCTATTGTTTTGGAAACAAAGGCTGTTGGCAAAATTCAGGGTTTGCAAATTAATGGAACAATGACGGAGGCAAAAGATAAGTTGTTGTCTAAATGTAAAAAAAGATATTTGATGAAATATCCTTATGCTGTGTTAAAACTTACGACAATGTGGACAATAGAGATTAATTTTGCCAAACTTACTGATAATCGTTTGGGCTTTGGCACAAAACTTATTTGGGAGAAAGAATAAAAAAACTGTCAGACACTTTAAAAGTGTCTGACAGTTAGTTGCTTCTTTGTTTTTAGTCTAACAATCAGACAATTTTAAAGTGTCTGACAGTTAGTTGCTTGTTTTTTTTTATTAGTCTAACAATCCTCTATCAATTTTGCTGTAGCAGCCAAAAGTAATATTAAATCCAATATGGAAAGTGTATTGTTTTGTTCCTTTTATCAAGCTGTTAGCCATTTTAGTATCCGAAACAGCAAAAATAGGTAGTGCCATATTATCGGAAATTGCATATAATTGGAAAGGTCCTACTTTGTAGGCAAGTCCCATACCAATATTGTTGTAAGTTTTGTATTGCATGGTGTGTGCAAGAGAATATGACCAGCCTTTCCAGAAGTTAATGTTTGCCGAAGTAGTGAATGCTGAGTGTAGTTTGTTTTTGTAAAAATATCCTCTGTAAAGAACTCCCATATCAAACCAGTTTGTGAAATGATAGTTAGCACCAAAATACATTTTTGTATTAAGACCTGTTATATATGCCTTGTCTTCAAAGTTTGGATTTGAAAGCGAAAGTAATGTGTCTAACATATCATCGCCAAATTTTTCTATAAGAACTTTTGAGCTGTCTTTTAGTGTGTTAATAACTCCAAGTCCTGTAACATATTTGCTTACATCTGCTCCCGAAAAAACAAATTCAGTTTGCTCGGTGGAAATTATTTTAGAATTATTTTTCCATTTAATAAAGCCTAAGTCTATTAGACTTGCAGAAAATTCAAATTTGTTTATTTCATATATTGCACCTAAATCTATTCCCCAGCCTCTGTTGCTTGGAAAAAGGTGTGGTCTTATGCCTGCAAATGCTGGGTTATCTTGTAATGCTTCTAATTCTGCTTGGTTGTTAACTATTATTGAGTCGTATAAGCCTGTATTTGGGTCAATTACAGGACTCCAGTCGGCAGGTGTGGACATTCTAAAATCAAAAGCGGTATTAAATGTGTATGCATAGTTTGATGTATCTGCTGTAGAGGTAGCCCAGTCTAAGTCAAATTTTTTGGTTGTGAAATTAGCTAATCCTATAAGGTATTTTACTTTTGCTCCTACTGTAAGTCCGGGCATTACTTCTTTGGATACTCCAAGACCTATTTCGTTGTATGCAGAAAAGTCTTCTCCGAAGTTTGAAAAATCTAATGTTCGTCCGTCTTCGTAGTAAGTTCCGTCTTTTATGTTAAATGCACTTTTTGGGTAGCTAACTCTCTGAATTGCTTTGGTGTTCATATCAAGTGAAATTTGATAGCCTTTTACTCTAAAGCCAATATTAAGAAGAGCAATTTGTGCGTCAAAATTAACATGGTTTACAGGGCTTAGTGCATCATAAAATTTATCTATATCTAACATATATTTTGCATCTTCTGGAGCATTAGGTATTTCTGTAAAGCCATTTTTGTAAGAAAATCCAGTATTTTCTAAATTAAGGTATGTAGAACTTAATGCTGGCAAGCCAATAAATACTTTGCAATCTGTTTGCCGAGCTGGGTTGTTGTTTTTAGACAAGCGAAGGTTTGTCATATTATACAGTGTTTGGTCTTGCCCAAAAATATTGCTACTAATAGAAATAAGTAGAATAACTGTAAGTGAAATAAATATTTTTTTCATAAGAAATTATTTTATAAATGTTTGTTTTTTATGTTTAAGTTTAAAACTTTGACAAAGTTCATATCTTTGTCATTTTTTTATTGAGGAATATCTCCTGTGCTTGCTTCGTAATCTACTTTTATTCCAAGTTTTATTCCAAGTGTGCACCACGAAAATATTTTTACATATTGGTCGTCGCTTGATTGATAAGAATTAAATACTCCTGTTACAACTATTTTTGTTGCATTTTTTAATTTTAATTCTGCTAATTGCTCTTGTGTTAGGTGTATTACAAAATCACTTTTTTGCGAAGAGGTAGGGTATCCATTTTGGTCTGTTATGGCAGAGGTGAATGAGAATGGTTCGCCTGTTGCTTCGTCCATTAAATCTATAATAGGTTCTTGTCCCGGAACAATTATACCTTCATTATTTACATCGTAAAATCGTATTTTTGCAACTCCACCTGCAGGAATAAAGTTGTCCATCATTAATTTGATTGTAACAGATTTTATTTCTTCTCTATTTAGTGTATCATTTCCAAAATCGTAATCTATTGTATCTCCCATTTCAAAATCTTCTAAGCGTGCTTTCATTGGCACATCTACATCTACGTCCATACTAATTTTTTCGTTTCCAGTAAGATTGTATAACAATTCTTGGTCTGTATCGCTACCAATAGAAACAAAGAATGATAAGAACTTAGGTATTGGCGAAAAAATTTCTGGTAATATGGGTAGGTTATTTTTATTAATTTCAATATCTGTTGTTGCTTCGGTTCCTGCACTTGTAGGGCTATTAATAGTGTGGTTAATTTCGGGTGTAGCAGAAATTGGTTCTAAAAATTGATTGTGAAAAATAATAGAATCTAAGTTAAAACTGGTAACAATAGGTATTTCGTTTTTAAATTTAAAAGTAACTTTTGGGTCATAGAAAAATAATTTTCCACTTAATGCTTTTTCATAAAGTTTTAGTTTTGATGTGTCTGTTCTCAGCTCAAGTTTATTTGCAGGAATTACTGTTCCTTGTCCGGCAGGAAATAAGCCATCATAAATATTACTTCCTTCCAATACTGCAACATCTTTAAAATACATTCTCATGTGCATTAGTTGGTAATATTCGTCGTCTGGATTTGTAGAGGGGTCTATTTCTACCCAAAAAGAGGAGTCTAACTCTGGAATAAAGTCTGACAACTTGAATGTTGAATTTATTAGCGGAACTGCAACACTTCCGTCTATTGTTATTTCATCAGACCTGTTTGCTATTTCATAAAATTCCTCATTCATTAAACTATCTATGTTTTTAAAATCAGATATTTTTCTACAAGATTGTGTAGTAAACATACTTAATAATAATAGTGCTACTATTGTGAGTAACGGTATTTTATACTTTTTCATGTTTTTTTTGTTTAAAAGTTATTTAATTTATGTAATTGTTTATTTTTATAATTTTTTATTAAAATGGGTAAGAAGTTAGCCCAACAAAATTTTGCTAAAATTACAAAAAAAAATATAATAATGTTAAATAATCAAAAAAAATTATTTAATTTGGTAATTATATATTGATTTGTCTATAAATCCGACTATCAAATTAAATTTATTTTGCGAATTTAAAATGCCTACGGAAAACTCTGTATTTCCTTTTAAGGGGAATCCTTTGTGAATATTGCCGTCATTATTAATCAAATAAATCTTTTTTTCTTGCGACGACACAATTCCTATTTTAATGTCTTCTGCCGAAAATCTTAAAATTATTGGAGCCTTGGTTATTTGATTTAAAAAATCGTGTTTATATATTGGGTTCAAATTTTGGTTAAAAACTTTAAGGTGATTTTTTTCTACAAAAACATAATCTTTGTATCCGTCTCCGTTAATGTCTGCATAGTCAAAAAAATGATTTTCGGGCATTTGTTCGGTTTTTATTAGTTCGGTTTTTCCGTCTAAGTGTATTTTAATTATGTTTCCACTAAAGTTTGTGATAATAAAACCTGCTTTTTGCGAGTTCGTAGCTTTTTGAAAATAAAATAAAGAATTTTCCGAAATAGAATATTTTTTATCGGTCGTAATTCGGGGATTTCCTCTTCTGTCGGTTATATATATGTTTGCTTTATCGGAAAATACAATATAATCTTTTGAGTCATAGTTAAAATATTGAATTGGTTTTGTAACTTCCAATTCTGTATTTATTTTGTTCCAGCCTTCGTTTATTTTTCCATCTTTTTGGTAAAGATATATTTTTTGGTCTTTACAAGCAACAAAAAATCTGTAATTGTTATCGTTATCATAGTCAAAAACAGAGAGTTGATTTGTGGCAGGAGATTCTAATTTTACAGGAAATCCTTCTACATTTTTGCCGTTTCTATCAATAATATATATATAATTTTCTGTATTAAAGAGTATTTGATGCTTTGAGTTATTGTAATAGTCTATTTGAGTAGGGCTACCAATAATATTTTCAGATAGTTCTTGCTTAAATAATACTTTTCCGTTGTTGTCTATAAGATAGATATTTTTGAAAATATCTTGCACAAAGATTTCTTTTTTAAACGAATAATGATTGGTAAAAAATAGTGGTTTTGTAATAATTTTCCCATCAAGTTTTATTTTCCAAACAGCTGAATTAGAAACTTTTGCTTGTGGGTTGTAGTTTAAAATCATATTTGTATAAAAAAGCTCATTTTGTGCAGAAAACTGAACAATAAATTCTTGAAATTTACTTAAAATAGTTTTGTTTTCTTTATACCAGTCAGACATCTCTGTATTAAAATTTTGTATATTTTGACCAGTATTTTTACTTAAGTCTTTGTATATAAAAATGTTGGTTTTTGCTTCTGTTTGCTGTTCTATATTTTTATAAGATTCTGTATTTTGTAAATTTGTTTTATAAACAGTAGTGTTAATTATTTTTTTCAAATTATCGTAGCTGTCTGTAAAAATTAAATAATCTTCGTAGAAAAAATAATATTTATGTTCAAATTTTTGGTGTAAATTTTCAAAAGCATAGTCTAAAACATTGTCAAAAGGAGTTTTATAAACATCAAAAACGAGTTCTTCTTCCAACTTATATTTTGTATAATAATCTTCAACTTTTAATTTATTTAAAGTGCAATATACTTCTGTTATACTGCTTAATATCTTTTTTGTATTTTTTTGAGAATTTACCTTAACAATTATATATTCGCTAAAATCTGCTTGGGCAAAAGTTATTTGATTATCCAAAATTTCAAATAATTCTTTTTGTATATCTATTTTATATTTATTATTAAAATCTTTATTTCTTTTGCTCCAATCGTATTCTAAATCATGACTTTTTAGATATTCAACAAAATTTTCTTTAAATTTATACTTATCTGAAAAGCTGTAAGTAGTGAAGAATGAGGTTTCTTCTGGCAGAATTTCTGCAACAGTATTTTTTACGGGAGTTTGTTTTGCAAAAATATTAATAAATTTGCTATGATTTGCTCCTGCAAAAGAAAACCCATTCAGCAAAACACTTGTTCCATTGAACTTTAAGTCTAAAGATGCCCAATTTGCAAAATTAGTTATTTTGCTTGTTTTTTTTGTAGTTTGCTTAGAAAGTAAATGTTTGAATAAATTACTAAGAGTTTCATAATTAATATAGTAATTTGCGACAACATTTTTACCAGCCGTTTTAGAAATTTTCTTAAAATTATAATCTATTGCAATAGAATTATTGCTTTTTACCTGACGCACTGCATTTTCTGCAAGCAAAGTAGATTTGCTAAAAATTAATACACCTTTGGAAAAAGAATAAGAGAAGGCGTTTTGTTCTTCATCATTAAATTTTACGTCAAATATTTTTGTGCCATCGTGCTTTCGCTCTGTTATTTCAGCTTTGTTTTGCAACAAACTTTCTATTTTTTTATTTATTCTTTTTTGGTCGGCACTGCGAGGAAGAGATATTAAAAAAAGAAGTTGAACTTTATCTTTACCTTGCAAATGCCCAGATATTAGAATATTTTTATCTATAAAAATATTCAAGTCTTTATTTATAAGAGAGTCTATAAATGCCAGTTGTTCATCTACTTGTTTAAATAACAAAATTGTTTGAATATCTTTCCATGCAGAATTATTTTTTATAGATTTTATAAGCTCAGAAACATTGTTTGTTTCTAAAATAAAGGTTGCATTAAGAGGGACAGCATCTATTACGGGTGATAACTCTTTGCTCTGATTTGTTTGAATCATAAAATATGCCGCCAAAATAAATATCGCAAACACAATTATTATTATTATCGGTAATTTGTATTTTTGCATTTTGAAAAAAAATTGCTATATTATTAATTGATAATTTTGTAATTGTTTTATTCTATTTCTTCAAAATCTGTATATTCTTCGGAATTGTCTGGTATGTTATTTCTTTCGCTTTCTCGTGGTCTTTTTTCTATTTTTATTTCGCCTTCCCTCCTTGTATCTTTTGCACTTTGAGGTGTTTTGGAATTAGAATTAAAAATATATTTTAGCAACTTTAATGTAATATTTTTAGAAGCCTTGCGGAGTGCTTTTTTTATTGTTTTTGGAAATAAAACAATTAGCAACAAAATTAAAAGTAATATTATTAATATTAATCTTGTCATAAGTTATTAATTTTTTGCAATTTTCAATTCTTAAAAAAGTTATTATATTTGTTTTAGAATTTAAAATTGCAGATTATTTTATTCGTATTTATTTTTATAATATTCTTGATAATCGCCAGAAATAACATTTTCTAACCATTCTGAATTTTGCAAATACCAATCTACTGTTTTTTCTAATCCTTGTTCAAAAGTTACTGATGGTAACCAATTTAGCTCTCTTTCTATTTTAGACGAATCAATAGCATATCTCAAATCGTGTCCGGCACGGTCTGTTACAAAGGTTATAAGTTTTTCGGAAGTTCCTGCGGGGCGGTTTAATTTTGTGTCCATTATTTTGCACAATTCTTTTATTAGGTCAATATTTGTCCACTCGTTTTTGCCTCCAATATTGTAAGTTTCGCCAGATTTTCCTTTGTGAAAAATTGTGTCAATGGCTTTTGCATGGTCTAAAACGTAGAGCCAGTCTCTAATATTTTCGCCTTTGCCGTAAATTGGAATATTTTTATTTGTTTTTATATTATTGATTGCCAAAGGAATAAGTTTTTCAGGAAATTGATTTCCTCCATAATTGTTAGAACAATTAGAAATTACGGTTGGCATTTTGTAAGTATTGTTGTATGCCCTCACTAAATGGTCGGAGCTGGCTTTTGCTGCCGAATACGGACTTTTTGGGTCATAGGAAGTTGTTTCGGTAAAGAGTCCTTCTTCGCCAAGCGAGCCATAAACTTCGTCGGTAGAAATATGGTAAAATAATTTATTTTCAAAATTGTTATTCCATTGTTTTTTAGCGGCATTAAGCAAAATAACTGTTCCTATAATATTTGTATTAATAAATTCCATAGGATTTGTAATAGACCTATCTACGTGAGACTCTGCTGCAAGATGAATTACGCTGTCAAAATTATATTTTGCAAATAATTTTTCAACAAGTTCTTTGTCGCAAATATCACCTTTTTCAAAAGTGTAGTTTTCTTTTTGTTCAAGGTCTTTTATGTTTTCTAAATTTCCTGCATAAGTTAATTTATCTAAATTAACTATCTGATATTCTGGATATTTATTTACAAACAGTCTCAAAACATGAGAGCCTATAAATCCTGCTCCTCCTGTAATTAATAAGTTTTTCATTTTATATATTTAAGTAGGTGTTTTTTATTTTAATACACATCGCTAATTCGTTGTAATTCTTTTTCTTTTAATATTTTTATATTTCGTCCGCTTAATTCTATTAGCTTGTCTTTTTTAAATTCGGAAAGTAGTCTAATTGTTGATTCTGTGGCAGTTCCTACAATATTTGCAATTTCTTCTCTGGTGAGGTTTACTTTTAAATTTCCATTTTCGTCTCGTCCAAAAGTTTCGTCTAAAAGTAGCAGAACTTCGGCAAGTCGCTCTCTAACATTTTTTTGGGCTAAATCTAAAATAAATTTATTTGCTTCGCCAAGTTCTTTGCACGAAAGTTGAATTAAATTTAAAGAAAAATCTCTATTGTCTTGAACTAAATTATAAAATGCTTTTGCAGGAATAAAGCAAAGCGAAACATCGTTTATTGCTTTTGCCGACGAGCAAGCAGACTCGTTGCTTAATACTGAGCGATAGCCTATTATGTCGCCCTCTTTGGCAAATCGGATAATTTGTTCTCTGCCGTCAATACCTGTTTTATATAATTTAACAACACCTTTGTAGATACAATATACTCCATTTCCTTTATTACCTTCGTGAAAAATTATATTGCCCCTTTTATAATGGTTGCAGCCTTTTTCATAATTTAAAACATCTAATTCGTCTTGTGTTAGATGCTTAAAAACAGCCAAGTGCATAATATGACAACTATTACAAGAAATATTCTCATATTTTTTTCGTTCCATTTTTTGCGATATTAATTCATTTTTTATTATTCAAAATTTTATTTTGGAATTTATCGTTTGGCACTTTACAAAAAACAATTTACAAAGTTTAGGGCTTTATATTTATATTTAAAACATATATTTTTATAAAAGTATTATAAAATATTAACTTTATAAATAAAATCCCTTTTTTTTATTTTACAAATTACAAACAATTTACAAAGATATATTTTTTTTTATCAAAAACAAGTATATTGATTAATGAATATAAAAACATGTAAGTAAAAACTTATTTTTAGGGGTGTAATTTTTAATTAGTTATTGCCTGAAAATAAAATGAATTTATAAAAACCTGTAAATGTGCACCATACCTGTATTGTTTTAAAAATTTTGATAATTTTATCAAAAAAATATGGTTTTTATTAATAAAAAATATATTTTTAAAGTGTAATTAAATAAATAATTTTATCTAATATGCCATTATAAAAAAATCTTTTTATGAAAAAAGAAAAACCAACATATCAAGAGTTGGAGCAAAAAATAAAAATACTTGAAAGGGAATTAAAAATACGAGACAAAATTATTGATAAGAATCCAAATCCTTTATTTTTTAAAAATAAGGACTTTCGTTATGCAATTTGCAATAGTGCTTTTGTAGATTGTATTGGTTTGCCAAAAGAAAAAATTATAAACTCAACAGTTTATGATGTTTCGCCCAAAGAACTTGCCGATGTGTATTACCAAGCCGACAAAGAACTTGCAGAAAAAAAAGAAAAGCAGATATACGAAGCCAAAGTAAAACGAGCCGACGAATCTATGCGAGATATTCTTTTTCACAAAACTTGCTTATTTGACGACCAAAACAACTTTGAAGGAATATTGGGAGTTATGATAGACATTACTGAAAAAAAGAAGGCACAAAAAAACCTTAAAGAAAGTGAAGAGCGTTATAAAAAAATTATAGAAACAAGTCTTGTTGGTATTGGAATAACAGAGCATGATAAGTTAATTTTTGGAAACCCTGCACTATTTAATATATTTGGCTATACAGAACAAGAAGCATTAAATAAATCTATTTTAATTTTTTTTCACCCCAACGATAAAAAAATCATAATAGACAGAATGAAAAAAAGAGCCAAGGGTGAGAGTGTTAGCCAATACATGCACCTTAGAGTTTTAAATAAAAATGGAGAAATTATTTACATCAAAGCTACAAACAATGAATTTGTGGTTAATAACAAAAAATATCTTCAAACTATGGTTGTAGATATTACAAAACAAACCCTTATAACACAAGCCTTAAAACAAAGCGAAAAGAAATTAAAAGAATTAGATACAACAAAAAATAAATTCTTTTCTATTCTTGCACACGATTTAAGAAATCCTATTAATGCTTTGCTTGGCTTTTCAAAATTATTATTGAGCAATTTTGATGAGTATGATATTGACAGAATAAAAAAATATGTTTTGTCTATAAATAAAATATCAAATCAAACAAGTAAATTGTTAGAAGATTTATTATTGTGGTCAAAATCTCAAACAAATAGTATTGCTTTTAATCCAACAATGCAAAAAATACAAGAGCTTTGTGAAGAGACAATTAACAATTTACAACAGAGTGCAAACGCTAAACAAATAAGCATAAAATATTTTGAACCCGAAGAATTATTTATATCTGCAGACTTGAATATGGTTAAAACAATTTTAAGAAATTTAATTTCAAATGCAATAAAATACACACATAGAAACGGGGAAATACTTATTTACACCGAAAAACAAAACCAACAGGCAGTAATAATAGTGTCGGACAACGGGGTAGGAATTGAGCCAGAATATCAAAATAGAATTTGGGAAATAAACAACTCACACTCAACTCCCGGAACTGAAAAAGAATCTGGAAGTGGCTTTGGTCTTATTTTGTGTAAAGAATTTGTAGAAAAACACGGTGGCAAAATTTGGGTTGAAAGCGAATTAGGACAAGGAAGCGACTTTAAATTTACAATTCCTTTATACTCTTAAAAAATCCGTAGAAATCCGTGTTTCTATCCTTCACAAAAATAGGAACACTGATTAATTTGCCCAGATTTATTATATTTAAAACTTCATAAAACTAAAATTTTTTTATTATGAAAACAAAAGAAAAATTTATTTTCAAAAAAAATCAAGAATTATATACCATAAAACTGAAAAACAAAACCAGAAGATGGCTTTTGTTACTTTTTCTTTTATTGTTGTTTATTCCTATTCCTTATACTCTAAAAATAAATACAATAGACCAAGCAAACAAACATAATCTTGAAAATACAAAAGTTACTTTAAGTTACAAAAAAGTATTAGAAAAACACACAAATAATGAAGGTGTAGCTAAATTTACAGCAAAATGGGATTTGCTAATTGTATATCTATTTCGTAAAAATAAAATAGATTTTGATATTGATATAAAAGCAGAACAAAATTGCTACGAATTATATAATGGCACAAATAAATTTCAGATAATAAAAAAATCGGGAATTTACGTTGTGGAACTAATTCCAAAATCTATTCCTATATTGATTGTGAATAAAAAAACAGAGGAAATAATTGACAGTGCAAAAGTTGAAATTATAAAATATTGGAACAGCAATAAGTATGAAGAAGAAAAATATTCCGACAAACAAGGCTTTGTTTATCAAACTATTATTTCAACAGACAAGCTCTTTTTAAAGGCAAGCAAAAAAGGCTACTTGCCCGATAGTATAGAAATTGAGGAGGTGTCAAATTTATGTAATTCAACCGATACAATAATATTAAAATTAGAAAAAGCATTTAACCCTGCACCTCAGCCACCATGCGAAAATTGTGGAGTATTTTTTACAGGACGTTTGGTTGGCGAAAAAGTGCAAAATAGCAAAGGCTTAAGTATTCCTTATTTTGTAGATGAATGGAGTGAATATGTAGGCTCTGGCGAATATCCTGATAATACAAAAGCATTTCCAAAGGCGGTAGGAAGCTCTTTTGACGGAATTGCAATAGACAAAGGAACACGATTAATTGTTTATAGCAAACCAAACTTTAAAGGAGAAGTGCTTTTAGACACAAAAGGTCCTATAATTATTAATAATAAGATTTTTAAAGGTTCATATCTATATGTTGAAACAATAGAATTTCCTGAGGACATTCAAAATAAATTTCCTCCCTCAAAAAGAATTTGGAGCGAAACAGATATGCAGCCTTGGAGCAATGGCTCGGTAAAAATAATTTGTGATTAAACTCAAAAAAAACAAGATTTTACAAATGTAAAATCTTGTTTTATTTTAAAAATAAAGTCTTTTGAGCAAAAGCGAATTAAAAACTAAGCACTAAAAACTATTAAGGAGTTAGAGCAAATCTGATTTTAAATCCTGTTTCTATATTTGTAGTTTTAGGAGCAGTATTTGTTTTTTGGAGTGTATGATTATAAAACAGCTGCACATCTACTTTTGAATTAATATTATAATCGGCAGTAGAAGAAAGCGTAAAATTAGTTCTCTCTGTATTTAGCTCGCTAATATCCTCTTGTATTCTGTGAAAAATTTCAGAATCGTTACGAACAGTGAGGTCTAACCTGAGATTTAGGTCGCTTTGCAGGTGCTGATTTTCTCCGTTTACTTTTATGTTTAGTGGCACTTCTTTAAAGGTGTAACCTGCTCCAATAGTAAGTGCATTGCTGTGCATTTCTCGTATTTGGTTGTTGCTAAAACTTAAAAATAATTCTCTTGCTTTTTGGTATTCTACACGTGTGCTAAGAGTTCCTGTCCAGGTTATATCTACTCCAAAAAGTGGCATAAATTTTTCGCTAATCATAACACCACTAATTTCGTATTCTGGTATAAATAAGCCGTTTGTATATACTTCTCGGCTCACACCCATTTGCTCTTGAAGTCCGTAATCGTAGCTAATGTTAGACTGAAAATTATTTATCGTATAAGTAGATTGATAGCCGTGTTTTAGTGTTACTTTTTTCAAATATTCTTTTAAAAATGGCACATTTGAAAGCCCATCGTATTGCAAACGCCAGTCTGGCAACGGAATCATTAAAAATGTAGCAAGCGAAACTTCTCCTGGACTAATTCCTGAATAGGCAGATAAAAATGCAGGTATCATAACTTCTTGCGAAACAGAACTATATCCTTCTGGATAATAAATCCCAAAAGTATCTGCTTGCATATTCATATTGTAGCTTGGGTCTAATGTTTGTCGGTTGTTTCCAAGTCTTAAACCAACTTCTTCTCTGTATTTTCTAAAATTTTTGTAGCCTTCTGTTTTATAGTCAGCTGTGTCAATTTTATCAAAAGCTGTTCTTATTGTATTAAATGAAATAAAGAAGTTTCCATCAATCATTTTAGATTCTTCAATGTAATTTCCATCTGTTGTAGAATATCCGTATTGAGTTTGGTTGTAAGCCGTAGAACGTTGTAAATTAAGGTCTAATTTCACATTATTTAAAGGTTCAAGGGCAACTCTAATTCTCAAATCGTTGGAATTTGTAAGATTTATAGATTCATTAAAAAGGCTATCTGTTGTAAGCCAGCCATATCCCGAAGCGGTGTATGCAATTCTTCGGTCTTGCAAACCCGAAATAAATTCCCAGCCGGGAGCCAATACGTTGTTGTATTTTTCCATTCCTACGTATTTTGTTTGTGGCATATATCCGTTCAATAATGTTCCCATGTTTTCGGTGTAATTTATTGATATTGATTGTAATGCCATCATGCTTTTTAGTGTATAGTCTGATGCTATAAGCAAAATACTTTCTTGTTGTTGGCGTGTTCCTTTTATTTTGAAACTAACATTTTTTAAAGTAGTGTCGGAGGTGAATTTTATTCTATTTTTATCAATAACTTCAAAATCTCCTCTAACGATTCTTCCTTTTTCATCAACAACAATAACCTTTTTTATGTCTTCTGTTCTTAATTTATGATTAATAAATTTTGGAGCTCCTTTGGTTACACTCACATTTGCTTTGTCAAATTCTACCGATTTTGGTTTTGCTTTTACAGGTCTTCTTCCTTTGCTTGTAAATCGTTTATCTACTTCTTTTAGATATTTTACGCCAGTATATAATTTATTGAAATTTAATCTTCCATTAAGTCTAAGAGTTCCAGAGTTTTGAATCATATTACCAAAATCAATACTATAGGCAGGTGTAGAGTCTGTTGCCATAATATCTTGTTCACCTTCGCCAAGTCGCCAGTCGTAAGTTCCTGTATAATCTACTGTTAGAGTAGTCCAAGCAAGAAGAGGCAATTTGTTTATTGGCACTTTCCAGTTTGCTTTTATTTGATGATTATAATTGGTATTGTTACCCAAGTCCGAAAGATTTTGGAAAATGGTATCTTGTGGTGTTTGCCAGCCAAGTTGGTCAACCAATGACTCTCGTTCTGTCCAGCCTTGCGGATCTACTCTTGCTTCGTTTACTGCATTAAAATCTAATTTTATGGCTTTTGTAAGTTTGTATGAAACATCGTAATTTCTTCTCCACAAAAAATCTTTTTGATAGGACGTTGGTAAATCTAATCCTGCATCTGTAATATCTCTGTTTTTAAAGGTTTTGTATCTTCTGTTAAAATCTGTAGAAAAGTTTATTCTTGAAGGAAGATAATAAAAATTAAAATCTTTTATTATTTTAAGTGGTTTTGCGTTCAAAAATTTTACTTTTTTAAATGGTTCAACAGGTTTTGTGTTTGGCGAATAATTGTATGCAAACGATGACATCATATTTTGTTCAATATCAAATTCTATAACAGGAGTTCGTGTAAATATCTCGCTGTAAGCAAATGATGTTGAAAAATTAGAAATATGATAAGGCATTTTTATATTTTTTTTAGGTTTTAAGCCTCTATTTGGTTTAGATTTTCTGCCTTGTATTCTCACATTTGTAAGGTTTAAACTTTTTCGTTGTATAAAAGTTTGTGCAGTGTATCTAATTTCTTTACGTTCTTCGTCTGTTAGGTTTTCGTTTGCCAGAGTTGTTTTTAATTTAATATCAGGGTCAAGCGGATTGTATTCTGGGTCTGAATAGCTTTCGGAGAATCCGAGGTAAACGGGAACAGACACTCCATAGTCTTTTGGAAAAAACTTACCAAGTTCTATTTGAGAAGTTATGTCATATTCTTTTGTTTCGTCTTTGTATCTTTCGTTTACCTTCTTTTCTATGCTACCATATCCGGCAGTGTGCATATATCCTGAAACAGTAACATTTGCAAAATCTGCAAAAGTAGCATTTATTCTTGAATTAGCAGCCCAGCCTCCGTCGTCGTTAAAGTCTGTTAGACGGAGTTCGTTTATCCATACTTCGCAAGATTTTGGTAGTCCGTCGTCTTCTGCAAGATTATTTTCTGCTTTTGGGTTTCTAATTCCAATCATTATCGTTTTTACATTGCTCAAATTAGGATTTCCCATTATTGTTATTTTTCTACCATCATCTTCATTATAAACAATATAAGGAGTTGTAAGAGAAACATTTGAGCCCTGCTCTCTCATATCTACATTTCGTTCTTGTTTGGCTTGTTGTAAAATTTCAAATTCTATATCCATTTCATTTTCAGTAGGCCAAACAATGTATCTGTCTTCTCCCATTGGAGCAGCATCGTCGGAGATGTAAACTCCTTCTGGTGTTAATTTTAATGGCACTTCGTATTCGTAATAGTTTTGAGTAAAATCCGACCCCAGTCTTATAAAAGCAGAAACTTCTCCGTCGGCAAGTTGGTCTTGCATTTCTGGCAATGCTTCGGCATGAATAAATAATTTAATTCGTTTATATTTTCTAACGTCCATGTTTACAGTTTTGTAAATGGCTTTTGATTCGCCGTCTGGAAGTTCATTAGTTTTTAGCGAAAGTGCCTGTTCGTTTAATTGTGTAATAGTTGGGTCGTAAGGCGAAGTTTCACGAGTTATTTCTGGTGGCAAAACATAATTTACTGGAGTTTTAAATCCACTTTCTTCAATGTTTACAATAGAAACATCAAGATTTCCATAATTATCTAATTGAGGAAAAATACTTCCTTCACCGCCTTCTGTAATAGTGTTTTGATATTTTCGCCAGTCGCCTCTTACAAGTTGTAGTTTTGCAAAACGAAGAACCATTTCATCGTCAAAATCGGTCATAAATACACGCATAAATCGTATAGATTTAAACCCTTGAATGCTACCCAAAACTTGGTCGGGTTCGTAAATAGGAATTTTAAACTGATACCAAGTTACTTTTTGACTTTCGTCTTTATTTGGCAAATTTTTAACATCTGCTTCAATTTTATTTACAATATAATTTTGTCCAACAACCATACTTTCGGGTTTAATATCTACTCGGTATTGATAGTAACCTTCGTAAGTGTCGAGCGTGTTGTCTCCGTTTACATCTTCCATGTCTGGATAAAAAGTAACAGCAGATGTTGTTTTATTATTATTGCTTGGAGGCGAGTTTCCTTCTGTTGTGTTATATCTTTTGTATCTATCTAAAATTCCAACTTCGTTTTGGTCGTATTCGTCGTCAAGGAAAAATTTAAAATCGTCGTTTGATGGGTCTGCAATTACCTGATTATAAACAGCCGAACCCTGTCCATATTCTTCTGCAATTTTACTTACATACTCTGCAAAAACCTCATTTTCACCAGACTGCAAAAGCCCGTCGTATCCAGCATCTTGTCGGAGTTGTGCACCTTCTTTTGTGTCAAAGGTTTGTGTAAGCATTTGCATACGAGAAATAAGCCCCCATTGGGTAGTGTCTAATTTTGTAGGGTCGTTGGGATATGGAATACCATTTTCAAAACTTTTGCGTGAGTCGTGCAAAATATCTTCCGAAATGTCTCCAAGATTAAAATATAAGCTACCTCCGGTTGATGTTCCTGTTGTATCATAAACAAAAGGGTCCATTATCCAAAATTCTATAAATTCAATATTTGAGCTTTCAAAGTCGTTGATATATAAGTCTCTCATCATTCCGCCCCAGCGAGTTTCTGGTGCGTTTAGTTGTCCGTTTTCATCTAAACCTGCCGAAATTCCGGGTTCTCCCTCTACATCAAAGTTGTAAGGTCCTCTTTCTTTTGGATAAAATGCAAGATTAAAAACACTTATTCTTGTTGGGAAATTACCGATAGTTTCTTTGTTTGGAAAAATCTCTTTTTCCAAAACTTGTCTCACAAGGTGATTAGAGAGGTCTTCGTCTGTTAGGTGTTTTGGTTTTAAGGCACTTGTAACAGATGTTAGGTCTTCGCTAATTGTGTACCAAGCTAAGTTTGCACGGTTGTAACCGTATGCCCAAGTTTCTAAATCGTTGGCTTCTGGAAAAAGGTTTGGCTGATGTTGTGGTGTGCTTGCCATCACCCATGCTTGCGGAGCTTTAAGGTCTATGTATGTTTGGCTGTCTTCAAAATCATCAATATAAGAAACTCCTGCTTTGTCAATTATTCTTGGATTTCCCGGAATTAGCTGTGCAAATTCTCCCGAAAAATCTATTCGTGAAGGTTCTTTGGTTTCTATAAATGGTAACATATCTACCATTTTGGTAAAAAGTGGCACTTCGGTAGAATAGGCTGTGTTTAATCCCCAAATTGTGTTAGATATTGGTTCGTCTCCAATATTAGTTTTGGCTTGCATTGGTTTTTCTGTAAGGTTCATAACTGTGCTACCAATGTTAAAATTATCAGAAAATTGATAATTAAAATGTGAACCAAGAAGATTTTTGGTTTTCATTCCAAACATATCTTCACTTTCTACGGTAATTTTTATTGGAGTTCCAGACGCAAGTAGTGCCTCGTTGAGAATTGTTACGCTACCCATGTTATAATCAACGGTATAATCTACATTTTCATTAAGTTCCATTCCTCCTTGCATAACTTTTACTGCACCTTCGGGAATGTTCATTGCATTTAAGCGAATTTCCGAACCGCTTGAAGACCGATAAGTTCCTTTTAAATAAAATTTATTTTTAGATGCAATTTGTTTTGCTTTGTATTGAGTAGAGTCGTAAAGTTCTGTAAAAATATACTTATCGGAAACTGTTGGGTCTCCAATTTTTTTCTCTAAATATTTGCCAAAAGGCTCAAGCATTGGAAAAATTATTCTACCGTTTTGAGGAGTTACGGTAATTCCGGGCATATAGTCAAAAAAACCATCAGGAGAACCAGTTCCTTGATTGTCTGTATTATCTAAATTAAATACGCTTAATAATCTTTGTTCTTTTATATTTCCTTCTTCAATGGAATTTATTGGAGTTCCTGTTTGGTCGTTGTTATACATAATTTTCAGTGCAAACTCTTCTCCGCTAAGTGAGTATGTATTAAGCGAATAGATGTTTTTCATCATTAAATCCCAGTTTGGCAAATCGGGAGTTAGTGCAGGTCCTTTTAGTAGTTTTAATATTAAAGAACTTGGGGCTTGTGTTTCGCCATTAGAAAATTCTCCTACTTGATAAACTTCTCCGTTAATGGTATATTCGTATGCAACAGCAAGCACTTCGCCAGAGCGTAGCGAAAAATTAAGAGAGATGTATCCAAGTTCGTTGTTAAAAGTGAAATCTCTTTCGTCTAATTTTCTTGCATTTTCTAATTTCACAAAGTCTTCGCCTTCGGCAAAAGTTCCGCTCAAAACAGATGATGCTTGTGTTATATCTCTTACTCCTGAAAATGTTGTATTTAATTGCTCATAAAGATTATTGCTTTCGTTGCTTGGTGGAGCATTTCTTGGTCCAGAAACAATATTACTTGAGTGGATTCTGTTGGTTTCTCCCAAGTCAAGGAATGCTACTATGTTTCTTGAATTTTCAAAGTCGGAAGTTTTATTGGTTACCCAAACTTCTATTTTTGTAACCTGTGCCGTTGAAAGAACAACAGGCAAATTAGCAAGAGCTTTTTCGTATCCCTCTCTAAAAAAATGTCCTATAAAAAAGTGTTTGTCTTGTTCGTAGTCGCTTGCAGAAATTTCGTAATCGTTGAGGACTGCTCCACCATCTACTTCTATGGTTTGCGATTCTCCTTTTTGGTGAGACACAACGCTTGTAACGGTTAGTCGTCCGAATTTGAGGTCGGTTTTTAAACCAAAAAGTGTAGAACTCCCCGGAATAAGAGTGTTTTCCAAAGGCATAGTAACATTTCCTGCTTCTATTTTTTGGATAATTTCGTCTTCTTCGCCCACGTATTCTATTTTTGTTTTGTTTTCAAAATCAAAAGTAGCTTCGGTGTTGTAGTTTATGCCAACATTCATTTTGTTGCCAATTTTTCCGTTCACACCCATTTGTATGTTTTCGTCAAAGTTGAAACTATAGTTTTGTCTTTGTTGTCTTGGTAGTGAAGGGTTGTCTATATTATAATAATTTACACCAAAAGTAATATTGGCAGCTCCCGACGGGACGATAGAAATTTCGTCGGAGCCAAAAATATCTTCAAAACCTTTTATACCTACGTTGAGTTTTGGGTTCAAGTATTTGTCGAGAAGAGGGTTTCCACTGCCAGCACCTGACTGATATTCAAGTTTATCTTTCCAATAGGAGCGTATTGCCGTTTGGGTTTGATAGTTGTTGTATTCGTCAAAATCCATTGCATATGGCAAGTTGTTGCTTATGTCTCCAATTTTTTCGGTGATATAGAATTGCCCTGTAATTGGGTTATATTCAACATGATTGGTAAAAATTGACGGTTGTTTTAAATACAATGGTGAATTGTATTTTTGTTTGTCAAATGGGTTGTTACTATTAAATTTGATTGGGAATTTTAGTGTGTCGTCTCCGATAGAATCTAATGGCATTGGTGGTAATTTGAAAATAATTCCTTTTTGAGTAAAAGGTATAACATTTTCATTTACAGATGCACTTGTTGTCCAGACTGTAGCCCACAAAGACATTATCACACTGCCTATTAATGCGATTTTCTTTATTGATTTCAAAATTTATTGCTTTTTGTTGTTATTATTTAATTGGTATAGTATAGTTTATGGCATAGGCAATTTTTATTGTTTTTTTAAGTCGGCAAAGATATTATTTTTTTTAGATTATTATTTTAATTTTATTAATAAAATGTTTTGAAATCAGATTTTTGTTTTTATAAGATGACTTTTTGTTTAAAAGTTACAGATTTTTTTGATTAAAATAAAAAAAACTACAAATAACAATTTTTAAGTTATATCTAAACTTTAATTAGAAATTAATTTTATCTCTGGCAACAAATAGAGGTCTGTCTCTTATTTCGTCGTATATTCTTGCTATGTATTCTCCCAATATCCAAATAAGCATAAAAAGAAAACCTGTGAATATAAATATTACAACAACCAGCCATTTGTAAAGGTGGTAATAGGCATCATTAACAACAACATCAACAAGCTGATAACCAAGCAAAAAGAAGCCTGAAATTATACTAACAACTCCCATATACAAACCCAGTTTTAGTGGTATATGAGAGAAGTTCATCATTCCACTTATAGCCAGCCCTATTAGTTTTCTTATAGTATATTTTGATGTTCCTTTTTCTCTGTCGGGTCTTTCGTAGTCCACAAATGAGCTTTTGAAGCCCGTCCATGCTACCATTCCTCTAATATACTTGGAGCGTTCTTTCATGCGGTATAGTTCTTTTAGCACCTTTTTGTCTATAAGTCTAAAATCTCCTACATTTTGAGGAATATCTATGTTTGTAATTTGGTCAAGAAGTTTGTAATATATTTTAGAGCCAATTTTTTTCATAAAACTATCATCTCTAAAATTTAGTCGCCTTGCATACACTACTTCAAAACCGTCTTGCCACTTGGCTATCATTTGTTCAATAAGTTCTGGCGGGTCTTGCAAGTCGCAGTCTAATGAGATTATTGCATCTCCCGAAGCGTGCAAAAGCCCTGCCCACAATGCTGCTTGATGTCCAAAATTACGACTTAAATCTATATATTTCAGCTTTTTATTTTTTTCAGAAAGTCCTTTCAGAATTGATAATGTTTTGTCGGCACTTCCATCATTTATAAAAATAATTTCGTAATCCATTTCAGAATACTTATCGGTAAGAGTAATCAAACGTTTATAAATTACTTGAATATTTTCCTCCTCGTTAAAAGCTGGTATTACAAATGAAAGTTTCATTGGCATAAGTTGTTACAACACTTAGTTGAGTTTTATAATTTTTATTTTTAAATTATGAAACACCCATTAGGGTGATTTTGTAGCTAAAGCAATATAAATCATTCACAAACAAGGGAATAATAAAAAAAGCTAAACACTAAACAGTTGAAAATAAATTATTTAAAACAACTAAAAATATATAATATTTTTTTGTTAGTTTACCAAAAATAGTAATGTTAAAACAAAATTAGATTCAATAAAAAATCAAAGATAATATTTTTTAATAAAAACAAACATCGTAAAAAAACAATTATTTTTTAGGCTATTACTTAAACTTCAAATTTTTAACGTTAAAATTTATTTTTAATTACGCTGGTAAAAAAACTTAACACTTTTAGTTTTGTTTAATTAAACCTACTATCACGCTTTTTTATAAGCAAAATTACATATCAATGCAAATAAAAAAAACTAAAAATTAATAAGTTTTGAATAATTATTTGTATATCAAATAAAAATTATTACTTTTGCGGTCTTAATTTAAACAATCAAATTACAAGCTCATTATAAAGAGATTAAAAGAATCCGGCTTGTAAAACATTTTAATTCAATTAAAACATGTACGCAATTTTAGAAATTCAAGGGCAACAATTCAAGGTAGAAAAAGACAGAAAAATCTTCGTTCACCGCTTGCCAAACAAAGAGGGGGAACAAATAACTTTTGACAGAGTTCTTCTAACCGAAGACCAAGGCAAAGTAGTTATCGGAAAACCAACCGTAGAAGGAGTAAAAGTTACAGCCAAAGTTCTTGCACACGTAAGAGGAGACAAAGTAAAAGTTTTCAAAATGAAAAGAAGAAAAGGTTATCAAAAACTTAACGGTCACCGCCAAAACTTTACTCAAATACTTATTGAAGGTATTGAATAAGTAATCTAACAAAAAACAAGAATAAAAATAATTTTAACAATTCTAAACACCAATATATTATGGCACATAAGAAAGGAGCTGGTTCCAGTAGGAACGGAAGAGAGTCGGAAAGCAAACGACTTGGCATAAAAATATACGGAAACCAAGCAGTAAAAGCTGGAAACATTATAGTTCGTCAGAGAGGAACAAAACACCACCCAGACCTTAACGTAGGAATGGGAAAAGACCACACACTTTACGCACTTACAGATGGTTTCGTTAAATTTAGAAAAAAAAGAAACAATAGATCATACGTATCAATAGTTCCAGAAAAAGCATAAGTAAATTTATTATTTTTCAATATGAGAAAGTGTAAAATTAATTTTTTAAATAAATTAAATTTGCACTTTTTTCATTTTATACCACCTCAAAAATTAGAATATGCAAATAAGAACTATCTTGCAAACACTAATTATAAGAATTAAAAACTAAAAATTAAAAACTTATTAGCATGCTTACAATAAAAAAAATAACAAACAATCCGCAAGAAATAATAGATAGGCTAAAAATTAAAAATTTTGATGCCAAAGAAAAAGTTGCTCAAATTGTTGAGTTAGACAAAGAAAAAAGAAACACTCAAAAAGAATTAGACGATATAAAAGCAGAACAAAACAAAATAGCAAAAGAAATAGGTCTGCTTTTTAAAGAAAACAAAATTCACGAAGCCAACAAAGCAAAAGCAAGAGCTACTGAATTAAAAAATATTTCTAAAAAGAAAGAAACCTCTTTTAGCCAGTTAGACGAAGCTATCTATCAACTTGTTGTGCAAATACCAAACCTTCCACACCCATCTGTGCCACTTGGAAAATCAGATGCCGACAACGAGAAGGTGAAAGAAGGTGGCGAATTACCATCTTTTGATTTTGAAGCACTCCCCCACTGGGATCTTGCTAAAAAATACGACCTTATAGATTTTGAACTTGGAAACAAACTTACAGGAGCAGGCTTTCCTGTTTACAAAGGAAAAGGTGCAAAATTGCAAAGAGCATTAATAAACTTCTTCCTTGCCGAAGGCGAAAAAGCAGGCTATCAGGAAATTATGCCTCCTATTATGGTAAACGAGCAATCTGCTTACGCAACTGGGCAACTGCCAGACAAAGACGGACAAATGTATCACGCAACGGTAGATAATTTTTATCTTATCCCAACCGCCGAAGTGCCTATTACTAATATTTACAGAGATGTTATTCTTGAAGAAAAAGATTTCCCTATAAAAATGACTGGCTATACTCCTTGTTTCCGACGAGAAGCTGGCTCTTACGGCAAAGACGTAAAAGGCTTAAACAGACTTCATCAATTTGATAAAGTAGAAATTGTGCAAATAGAAAATCCTAAAAACTCATACAATACTCTTGAACAAATGGTTAGCTACGTAGAGAGTCTGGTTCAAAAACTTGGATTACCATACAGAATAGTAAAACTTTGCGGAGGAGACCTTAGTTTTACTTCGGCTCTAACCTACGATTTTGAAGTATATTCTGGTGCCCAAAAAAGATGGTTAGAGGTAAGCTCTGTTTCTAACTTTGAGTCCTTTCAGGCAAATAGATTAAAATTACGATTTAAAAATAAAGAAACAAAGAACAAACAGCTTGCACACACACTAAACGGCAGTGCCTTAGCTCTTCCACGTATTCTTGCTTCTCTTTTAGAAAACTATCAAACCAAAGACGGTATAACAATACCAGAAGCATTAGTTCCTTTTACAGGTTTTGATAAAATTTAAAGTTTTACCAATAATATGTTTTTAAATATTATTTCCACAAAAATAACAACAAAAACAAGTTTAAATTAGTAATGTAATAATTTTAGTATAAAATTTTAAAAAATCGTAATTTTAAGATAACAAAATGTTAAATTATCTAAAATTACGATTTTTTTTATTCATATTTCAAAAAATAAATCAACTTAAAAACCTTTTTTTAAACTACTTACAAATATTTCACACAAAAACAAAAAAACTTTGGAAACTTTTTTTCAAAAAAAGTTTTTCAGTTTAAAAAGTTTTCATAGTTTTGTGCCATGGAAAAAATAAATGAAATACTACAAAAAGTTACCGAACTTTACATGAAATTTGGTATCAAAAGTGTAACGATGAACGACGTTGCACGAGAACTCGGTGTTTCTAAAAAGACCTTATATAACTGCGTAAAAGACAAAGAAGAACTTGTAAAAAAAGTTATAGATGCAAAAAATAAGAAATTAGCCGAACGAATTAAAGAAATTTTTGAAAGCAACATGAATGCAATAGAAGTAACACTTGCCGTTAGTAATTTTATTTCTAATCATGTAAAAAGGATGCCTCCAACAGTAGAATACGACCTTAAAAAATATTATCCCAAAATATACAAGGAGCAAAACGAGCTTAGTCGTGCCAACATGAACAACGCAATTGTTGCAAACATGAAAAGAGGAATTGAAGAAGGTTTGTTTAGAAAAAATCTAATACCCGAGATTATTGCAAAAATTCAAATTCATAGAATGGAGGCATCAAAAGACGAGTTTTTTTCTGAATTTGAAAACTATACAATAGATGAGCTTTTTAAAGAAGTTATTACATATCATTTACGAGGAATTTGTAGCCCAAAGGGATTGGAATTTTTAGAAAAAAACATAGATAAGTATAAATAATTAGTTATTATTTAATAATATATTAATAAACTCAAAAAAAAACATGAAAATCAAAAACATGAAAATCAAAACTATTTTAACACTAATAGTAATGCTTTATAGCTCACTATTATTTTCTCAAGAAGATTCAGTTTTACATTTTACGGTTCAAGAAGCACAAGAGTATGCTATTGAAAATAATATTGAAATAATAAACAAAGAACTTGACATAAAAAAGGCTAAGTGGCAAATATGGGAAACAACAGCAATAGGACTCCCCCAAGTTAGTGGAACTGTTGAATATCAGCAATTTCCAGACTTGCCAACCACTCTAATGCCTAATTTTTTAACACCAGTAGTAGTAGGAACAAATATGCAATATTTTGGCCTAATGCCAATAACAGAAATTCCGGAATCTGGCGACATGATAGAAATGCAAATGGGAAGCCAATACAATTTGAACTGGGGAATAACAGCATCTCAACTACTATTTAGTGGCGAATATTTTGTTGGTTTGCAAGCAGCACGTATTTATAAAGAGCTATCTACAAAAAGTTTAGAAAAATCAGTTATAGATATGAAAGCAACAATAAAACAAAGCTACTATCTTGTTCTGATAACAGAGCAAAGCACTCAAACATTAGAAAACTCGTTTGCAAATATAGTAAAAATAAGAAAAGAAACAGAAACATTGCAAGAAGTAGGAATGTTAGATAAGTCGCAATTAGACCAAATTAAATTTACCGAACTTACTCTTAAAAATCAAATAATGTCTATGAAAAGACAGGTTGCACTAACAAGAAGATTACTAAAATTTCAACTTGGCATAAACCTAAACGACTCAATAGTTCTTACAGAAAACCTTGAAGAAATTATTGAAAATCAAGACTTTAATTCTTATATTATTTCAGATTTTTCGGTTCAAAGCAATATTGATTATAATATGATGCAAACACAAGAAAACTTAGCAAAATTAGACATGAGACGTAGTCAAAGCAAATGTTTGCCAACTGTATCAGCATTTTACTCCTACTCCGAAAAAGCAATGAGAGACGAATTTGACTTTTCAAATACAGATGACAATCCTTGGTTTCCTACAAGTTTATTTGGAGTAACCATGTCTGTGCCTATTTTTGGAAGCGGACAGCGTTATGCACAAATTCAGCAAAAGAAAATAGCCCTGTATCAAGTTCAAAACTCAAAATTAAATTTAGAACAAGCCTTAACAGTTCAATACAATGAAGCCAAAAATAAATACATAACTGCATACGAAGCAAATCTTAACGATAAGGAAAATATAAAACTTGCCGAAAGTATTTACAACGATACCCAAGTAAAATATAAAAACGGAACCGCAAGCAGTATGGAACTAACACAGGCACAAAATCAATATATAAATGCTCAAGCACAATATTTTAATTCATTAATGAATCTTCTTAATGAAAAAAGCAATTTAGACAAATTAACTAATCAATAAAAATTTATAACTAATAAAAAATAATATATAAAAACATGAAAAATACATTTTTATTTGCAATAATTATAGCAGGACTTTTAGTTTCGTGCAGCCCAAAAACAAAAACAGATGCAGAAATAAAAGATCAAATATTTGCATACAACGAACAAATAGCTGATATTGAAATGAAAATATCAGAATTAGAAGCACAACTAAAAGGTGATAGCATAGCTCACAATTCGGTAAAAGTTAAAACCTTACAAATAATTTCGCAACCTTTTGAACACCATTTTGAAGCAACAGGAAATATAGAAGCAGTAGAAGAAGCATTTATAAGCCCTGAAATGAGTGGACAAATAAAGAATATTTATGTTAAAGAGGGGGAAAATGTAAGCAAAGGAAAAACTCTTGTAGCCTTAAATTCAGATGTTTTGCGAAACAATCTGGCAAGCCTAAAACCTAACTTGGAACTTGCTACAACAATGTATGAAAAACAAAAAGAACTGTGGGAACAAAACATTGGTTCGGAAGTTCAGTATTTGCAAGCCAAAACACAAAAAGAATCGTTAGAAACAAACGTAAAAACAATAGAATCGCAAATAAGAATGACAACTATTAATGCCCCATTTTCTGGAATTGTGGACAAAATATTCCAAAAAGAAGGTGAGTTTGGAACTCCCGGAATGAGAATAATACAACTTGTGAACTTAGACTATATGTATGCAACTGCCCAAATATCAGAAATTTATCTTGCAACTATAAACAATGGTGATTCGGTAAAAATAACCTTCCCCTCCTATCCTGACTTAAAAATAAACTCAGTTATTTATCAAAAAGGAAATGTTATTGACCCAGATAATAGAACTTTTGAAATAAAAATAAAATTTAAAAATATAGGTAACAAAATAAAACCAAACCTTTTAGCAGTTCTTACCTTAAGCGATTATTACAACGCAAAAGAAATTTCAGTTCCTACACTTATCATTAATCAAGACATAAAAGGTTCGTTTGTTTATGTAGAAGTAAACAAAGCAAACAAAAAAATTGCCGAAAAAAGATATGTAGAAATAGGACTTTCAAATGGATACAATACAATAATAAAAAGCGGATTACACGAAAACGAAAAAGTTATTGTTGAAGGGTATCACCTCGTAAAAGACGGAACTGTTATTACTGAATAATTTGTTTTTGTAAAGTTGTTTATACTTTTTATTAAAAACTGTATAAACCTGTAAACAAATAAAATAATAAACTAATAAACCTACAAAAAAGTGGAACAAAAAAACGAAATAATAAGAGATTTTAAACTAACTTCTCTTGCTCTAAAAAACAAAAATACAGTTTACTTAATACTCTTTGTATTAACAGTTTTTGGAATAATATCTTATGTAACACTTCCAAAAGAACTTTTTCCAGAAGTAAACTTTCCTACGGTTATGGTTCAAACAATATATCCGGGCAACTCTGCCAGCGATATGGAAAACCTTGTAAGCAAAGAACTTGAAAAAGAATTAAAATCGCTGAAAGGAGTAAACTCTTTAAAATCAACATCTGTGCAAGACGTATCAATGATATTCATTGAATATACACCAAGCACAGACATAGACGAAGTGCTGCCAGATGTAAAAGATGCCGTGGACAAAGCTCGCCAGCATCTACCAGAAGACCTGCCTACCGAACCAACAGTTATGGAGGTAGATATGTCCGAGTTTCCTATCATAAACATCAACTTATCTGGAAACTATAACTTAGACGAACTAAAAACCTACGCAGAATACCTACAAGACGAATTTGAGGGAATTGCCGAAATATCCAAAGTGTCAATCAAAGGATTAAGCGAAAAAGAAATACAAATTAATATAGATGTTCATAAAATGGAAGCAATGGGAATTAGCTTTAATACCATTGAAAACGTAATTGCCTCTGAAAACATCACAATGTCGGGAGGCGATATAGAAATGAACGACAGCAGACGCTCTGTTAGAATTGTGGGAGAATTTAAAACCATAGATGAAATAAAAAATATTGTTATAAAAAATCAAAATCAAAACATTGTATATCTGCACGATATTGCAGAAGTGAAAAATACTTATGCCGACGCAGAAAGCTATGCAAGACTCAACAATCACCCAGTAGTATCGCTTCAAATTATTAAAAAATCTGGCGAAAACCTAATTAAAGCAACAGACCAAATTTATTATAAAATAGACCAAGCCAAAGAAACAAAAGCAATTCCTGCCGATATAGACATTTCTATAACAAACGACCAATCTAAAAGAGTTAGAGGACAGCTATCCAACCTTGAAAACAGTATGATAATTGGAATAATATTCGTAGTTATGGTATTATTCTTTTTCCTTGGGCTAAAAAATGCCTCTCTCGTGGGGCTTGCAATTCCCATCTCTATGTTAATCTCATTTGTTATACTAAACTTTATGGGAGCAACAATAAATATGATTATTCTGTTTGGACTAATACTCGCTCTGGGTATGCTTGTGGACAACGGGCTTGTAGTAGTAGAAAATATATACAGATTTGTGGACAATGGATATTCAATAAAGCAAGCTGCAAAACAAGCAACAGGAGAAATTGCAATACCAATTATTGCCTCAACTCTTACAACTCTTGCAGCATTTTTTCCACTGCTTTTTTGGGACGACATTATGGGCGAATTTATGAAATTCCTACCTATAACACTTATCATTGTGCTTAGTTCCTCTCTATTTTCGGCACTAATAATAACTCCCGTGCTTGCAACATTTCTTGTAAAACGCAAACAAGACGAAAAACCAATCAACAAATTGAGACTATCCATATTTTCTGGAGCAGTAATATTACTATCAATTCCTCTTTACTTTATGGCAAGCTATACTTTTGCAAATATATTAATGCTTATAGGAATACTAACACTTTTATATACATTCATATTCTTAGACTTAGCAAATTGGTTTCAAAATGTTGTTTTAGTATGGTTAGAAAATTTTTACAATAAAATTTTAGTATATACATTATCTGGTAAAAAACCATATCTTTTCCTTATCGGAACAATAATATTAATGATACTAACATTAAATGTATTTTTCGGAGTTCGCCAGCCAGAAATAAGCATGTTTCCAAACAACGAACCAGAATATATTAATATTATTGCAGAACTACCCGTAGGAACAGACTTAGAAGCAACAGATTCCATAATAAAAATAGCAGAAAAAGACCTTTACGAACAACTTGAACCATACAAAGACAAAATAGAATCCGTGCTAACAACAGTAGGAAAAGGAGCAAATAGACAGGGAGAAATATCTATGGGAAACAATTCCAACAAAGCAATTATGACAATAAAATTTGTAGATTTTGAATTTAGAGGAGACCTAAACACTTCCGAACTAATGAAAAACCTTGCAACACATTTTGATAATAAATACTCAGGAATAACATTTTTTGTTGAAAAAAACAAAAACGGACCTCCATCAGGAAATCAAATTAACTTAGAACTTACAGGAAAAGACATGCCAACACTTATTGCAATTAGCGATAGCATTATCTCAAAAATAGAAAATTCTAATATTGAAGGTATTGAAGGACTAAAAATAGATATAGAAACAGGTAAACCAGAACTTCTGATTACAATAGACAGAGAAAAAGCAAGACGTTTTGGACTATCTACCGCCCAAATAGCAAGCACAATAAGAACTGCTATTTTTGGTAAAGACATTTCCGATTTTAAAGTAGGAGAAGACGAATATCCAATACAGCTTAGATTTGCCAAAAAATACAGATACAACCTCGCTTCGCTTATGAATCAGAAAATTACATTCAGAAACCAACAAGGAAAAATGTTAAGCGTGCCTATTTCTGCCGTTGCAAATGTAGAATACTCAAGTAGCTATGGAGCAATAAAAAGAACAGAACAAAAAAGAACTGTTACAATATTTTCAAGTGTAATAGAAGGATATAATGCTAATAAAATAAACCAACAAATACAAGCACAAATTGCCGACTACGATTATCCACCAGGATATGGAATAGATTTTACTGGCGAACAAGAAAAAATGAAAGATACAATGGAATTTCTTTCAATAGCACTAATTATTGCAGTATCACTAATTTTAATAATATTAGTTACACAATTTAATTCAATATTTAAACCTCTAATAATTATGGCAAGTGTGCTATTCAGTCTAATAGGAGTATTTGGTGGAATAGCAACATTCAACATGGATTTTATTGTAATAATGACTGGAATAGGTATAATATCGCTGGCAGGTGTGGTAGTAAACAATGCTATTGTGCTTATAGACTATATTGACCTCCTTAAATCTAACAGAAAAAAAGAACTCGGAATAGACCCAGAAGCAGACTTACAAATGAAAGATATTACAGAATGTATTGTAAAAGCAGGACAAACAAGACTTCGCCCTGTTTTACTTACTGCAATAACTACAATCCTCGGACTTGTGCCAATGGCAATAGGATTCAACATCAACTTTGAAACCCTATTAAGCGACTTCAATCCTCAAATATACCTCGGAGGAGACAATGCTTCATTCTGGGGACCAATGGCGTCATCTGTAATATTCGGACTTGCTTTTGCAACATTCCTTACCCTTGTTATTGTGCCTGTTATGTATATTATTGGAAATAGAGCAAAACTTTATTTTATTAATTTAAGAAAAAAATAAATAAATAAAAACAAAACCCACTAATTTTAAATTAGTGGGTTTATACCAATAGTTAGTTAAAAATCATTTAGAACTCTAATTTTTAATAAATTAACGATAATTATTTATTGAAATTTAGTCTTATCATAAACAAATTGATTTATTGTATTTTAATTAAAAACTAAAAACTTAACGAAGTGTTGTTTTTAATAAGCCTGTTTTATAAAATCTACACAATTTATAACCAAAGCATTATCATCTGGAAAATACTCTACATTATAGCCACCATTTCCAAACTGATAAGCAGTATTAGTAGCCTCCATAGTAATATTTAAAACAATCATACCAGTAGGACTACTTGGCTGAAACTCCCAATTTGCCTCCCACATGCTTTCTTCTCCTGTTGGACCTCCACCAGCCATAGTGCCGTCTGCTCTAAAAAATATATACAAACCATTACTACTTTCAAAAGTTGCAGGCATTCCGTCTGGTGCTACATAATATAAAAAGTCCTCAACTGTTTCTATTGGAAATCCACAACTCTCTTGAGTTGGTTCATTAACTACTTCGTTATTTTCTACATTAGTAGTTTCTACATTGTTGGTTACGTCTCCTTCTACTACTTCGTTGTTCTCCTCATTGTTGTTAGTTGTTTCACCCTCGTTGTTGTTAGCATCTGTGCCACCTCCGCAAGAAAAAAGAAACATTGCAAAACTAATAAGAATAATGCTTAATTTAATTTTTTTCATAAAATTGTTTTTTATTGTTGATTAATATTAAGTTGTAAATAAAGTAAAATAATTTTAAATATAAAAATATTTTTTTATTTTTATATTTAAAATTATAAATTCAGCTAAAATAATAAAAACTACTTCTCTTCAAATGCCTCTACATTTACCAGCCAAGCCGCAGCATTTTTAACATATCTTCCAGTTCCTGCCTCGTCCCACGAAACGTAAAGGCGAGTAAAACCACCGTCTAAAATTGCACGCTTGCCATTGCTCTCATAAGTTGCAGTTACAATATTTCCCTCCGAATTATAAATCAAAGGTTTAAGAGACTGATTATCTTGAATAGACGCAATCGTAATTCCTTCATAAATAAATTGCAATCCTGTTGTTATTAAATGGCTCTGAACCAGACCACTATTATTTCTTTTATCTTTAAGCCCTACAACATTTGCTCCTGAATAGTCGCCTAACATCTGCCCTCCAAAAAGAGCCTCTGCCAAGTAGTTTGCATCTGCATAAAAAGGCTCATTATCTCCCCAAATATATACTCCATGTCCTTCATCAAAGAATTTTTTGATAACCTTAACGTGCTCTTCGGTAAGCATTCTTACATTTGAAGAAATTAACCAAAACTGGCAAGATTTACTTAAAGACTCCTCCAATTCTTTTGCCGAAGGAACAGCATTTATATAACGATATACCGAAAATCCTTTTTCTTTTAAAGCAGCTTCTGTGTTAGTAAAATCAAAATTGTATAAATGAAGAACTGTTATTGTCTGACCTTCAAAAGCTCCATCAACAGCAAGGTCGTATTGATTTCCCTGAGCATTTCCGTGCCCGTCCGACTCTACCAAAACAGACTCTACCTGACCTATTCTATCGTCTTTTACTTTTTTGTAAATAGCATTTCGCCCTGCACATTCGTTATATACTTGAGACTTGTTTTGAGACATAGCAAAACTGCCCGAAATTACTATAATCAATATTATTGATGCTATTTTTTTTAAATTTGTCATGATATTTTTTTTAGTTTTTGTTTTTACTCACTTATTTTAAAGTCTTTAAGTTTTTATTCAATATAATTATTTTATAAATTTTAATTAAAAACTAAAGACTAAAAATTAAAATTTTCTTTATTTTATTTTCCTTCAAATCGTTCTACATTAACGAGCCAAGCCGCAGCATTTTTAACATATCTTCCAGTTCCTGCCTCGTCCCACGAAACGTAAAGGCGAGTAAAACCACCGTCTAAAATTGCACGCTTGCCATTGCTTTCGTAAGTTGCTGCTACAATATTTCCTTCAGAATTATAAATAAGTGGCTTAAGCATTTGATTGTCTTGAATAGACGCAATTGTGATTCCTTCGTAAACAAATTGTAAACCAGTTGTTATCAGATGACTTTGCACCAAACCGCTTTTTGTTTTTTTATCTTTAAGCCCTACAACCTCGTTTCCCATATAGTTTCCGAGCATTTCGCCACCAAAAAGAGCATTGGCAAGATAATTAGCATCTGCATAATAAGGTGAATTGTCTCCCCAAATATATACTCCGTGTCCTGCGTCAAAAAAATCTTTAATAACTTTTACGTGTTCTTCGGTAAGCATTTGATAGCTGCTTGATATTAACCAAAATTGGCAAGATTTGTCTAACGCATCTTTTAATTCTTCGGGAGTTGGAGGTGCATTCATAAATCTATATACAGAAAACCCTTTTTCTTTTAAAGCAGCTTGTGGCAAATGAAAGTCAAAACCTTCGCCTGTGTAAAGATGAAGAACTGTAATTGTTTGTCCTTCAAAAGCTCCATCAACAGCAAGGTCGTATTGGTTGCCTTGTGCATTTCCGTGTCCGTCTGCTTCTACAGGCTGATAAACTACGTCGCCTGTTTCTTCGTCTTCAACTTCATGATAAATAGCATTTTGTGCTGCACATTTGTTATATCTTACACTTGATTGTGAAAAAGCAGTGCTACTAACAATAACTAATACTACGAGTAACGATATTATTTTTGATAAGTTTTTCATGATATTTTAAGTTTTAAAAATTAAATAGTTAAATAAATTATACGACTCCGGTTTCGTTGTTTGCCTATAAGATACAAATGTGGATTTAATTCCATAAAAAAAGTAAAATCTTTTTTATGAAATTTATTTAGGAAGGAACATTATTAAAATAATGCTTTGATTTTCGATAAAAAAAGCCAAGCATTTCTGCTTGGCTAATATTTAACTATGAAAAAAGTTTTATTGTTTAATAATTTTCACATTTTTAACGACTTCATCATTTTGGAATTTGATAAAATAAACTCCGTTTGGTTGGTTTTCTAAATTGATTATTGAATGTTCTGTATTGATTATTGAATTTTCAATAATTCTTCCTGAAATGTCGGTTACTTGCAGGTTCAAACCTGACAGGTTTTGAAAACCTGTTAGGTTTATATTTACGATACCAGTTGTTGGGTTTGGATAAATGTTTATGCCAAATTCTGATAAGTCATTAATTCCTACAAATTCGTTTACTAACACATTGTATTCGCAAGTAGTTGTGTTTCCTGCTATGTCTGTAACTGTCCAAACTATGGTTGTTGTTCCTTCTGGTAGAGTTGCCCCGTCAAGAGTTTCTAAACTATTAAAATCATTTGTTATGCTTGCAACTTCACAGTTATCGGTTGTTTCGCTTGGGTCAAACTCGGTTCCACCAACAATGTATGTGTGAGTATTATCGGCTGATACTTCTTGGTTTTCTATGCAAGTAATTTCTGGTGCAGTTATATCTGCTATAATTACATTTTGATTTTGAGTAGAGGAGTTTCCTGTTGCATCTGTATAAGTCCACTCTACAACTGTTGTGCCTTGTGCCGTAATTGGAAGAATAGCATCGTTTGTTATTGTTACTGTTCCGCTACAATTATCTGTGGCAGTTGGTTCTGTTAAACTTGTTACTTCACATTCTGCTGTTACATCGCTTAAAGTTGCAAGGTCGGGAGTTGGTGCTTCTAAATCTTCAATAGTAATAGTTACAGTTGTTGTAAACTGTGCATTACATTCGTCTTTTTCTGCATAAACATTATATGTTACTGTTGAGGTAATTTCTGGTGTTTCTATAGACATTGCTTCACCTGTTCCAGAAATAGGACCGACTATAATTGAATTATCAGAATTATCTCTCAAATAATAATTAGCAGTACATTCAGAGTCTTCTAAATTTATAGTAGTTGTTCCTGAACATTCAAACAAAGTGGTTGTGGCTGATAAGTTTTGGTCTATAACACTACATTCAGGTGTTTCAATTTCGTTAAACCATATTTCAAGCGTATTTCCTGGAACATAACCATTAGAAATACCTATTGCTACATCGGGTTTTGAATTTCCAGTAAAATCACCAGCAACACATGCTATTCCTATAGAATTTGATAAAATTAATTCAGAGTCATAAAAAGTTCCACAACCATCACCATAATATAATTTATCATGAATGTCTCCATTGGTTTCACCATATACTGTTCTATATAAATCAATAAAACCGTCTCCATTAAAATCAGCGAGAGACATTACAGCTTCTTTATTATAACTATCTTCCACATCACTAATGTGTTGTATTTCTGTAAAAGTTCCATCTCCATTACTATTATAAACTCTTGTTCCATAGTGATTGTATGTATCATGACTAACAACATCATCGTAACCATCATCGTTTAAGTCGTAAATTTCGCATTGTCCATTATACACACCAAAAGCTGTTCCTTCTATTAGATTTCCTGCACCATCATTTAAATAAGGTAATGCAGAATAGCCTACTTTTGTAATTACTACATCTGTCCAGCCATCACCATTAAAATCGCCATGTTTAACCCAGTTCCTTCCTGCACCAAGGTCTTGTCCTTTGGTATAAACTCCGTTACCGTCATTTAGCCAAAGTCCATGTGGATTTCCATTTGGTTCGCCACAAATAATATCAAAATCTCCATCATTATCAATATCAAGCATATCTAATCCAAATTTATATCCATCATCTGTTCCAAAAGTTTCTGCAGACAAAGTAAAATTAGTATTTCCATCGTTAATCCATAATTGATTAGGACTACCTAAAGTTGCAACGTCCAGAAAGCCGTCTCCATTAATGTCTCTAACTTCAAAAGCCCCAGTATTATGAGTATTAGTAAGTTCATATTCTGTAAAATAACCCAAGCCATCGTTTAAATACATATAAACATCATAACCAGATCCGTGATATGCCATTACAATAATATCTAAATCGCCATCATTGTCTATATCTGCTTTTTCAATATCTTTTGAGTCAAAAGTACTTATACCAAGTTCTTGTCCTGAATTATATAACTGATTTAAAACCACACCATTGTTAGCTGCAACAAAGTTTGAATTTGTTCCATTTAAAGCAAAGTTATTAAGAGTTCCATCAAAATCATTAGTTGTTGTTAAATCATTAAGAGTAGTAATACCTGTATTATCTCCACCTGCTACTCCTTGATTGAAGTTGTAATAAGCTACAAGCCCATATTCTGCTCCACAAAGTTCAGTGTTCATACTGCTGTTAATTTCTTCTTCTGTTCTTACATCATTCCATATTCGTAGTTCGTCAAGGTTTCCATTTAAAAAATTAGAAAAATCCCCCATTTGTCCTATATTAAACTCTCCACTACCAAAATAATCATTGGAGGCAATTCTTGATGCTATATTTTCACCATCTCTGTATATTATTTGTTCGTTAGTAGTAGCATCATAAGTAACAGCCCAATGATGCCAGTCTGTGCTTGTATATGTCGTTCCTGTCTCTAAGTCATCATTCCAAAAAGCAAAAATAAAGATGTCATTGTCTCTGAATCCAATATGAAGTTTTTGGTCAGTATCAGGTGTTCCTTGCGACAAAACCATCATATAACTACCTGTTGTGTTTCTTTTAACCCAAAATTCTACTGAAAATGAATTATTAGCCAATAAACTATTTCCGGGAGTTGTAATATAATCATTAATCCCATCAAAATTAAGGGCGTTGTTTTGTGCTTGTGTTGTTACAAAGGCTCCAAGCATGCCTATTAATAAAACTAAAAGTGAAATTTTTCTGTTCATAATTTTTAAAAATTAAAAGTTAATAATAAATTCGTTATTTGAGAATACAAATGTGCTAATTGATAATATTATTTAAAAATAAAAGGGGTGAGTGGTAGCTTCTTTGTGGCGAATGAAAACAGTAAAAATTTACTACGCTAATAATAAAAAGGTTAGTAATTTGATATTTTTATCCTATTTACTTAAAAAATGAATAATATTCGGTTAAAAAATTAGTTATTGTTGGTTGGTGAACTAAAAATAGCTCTAACTGTTTCAATATATTTTTTAGAAACAGGAATTTTAATTTCATTAATAAATACATTTTTAACATGAAATTTTGTTGCATATTTCTTATTGATGATAAAAGAACGATGAGTTCTAACAAATATATTCTTGTTTAAGTTCGCACATATTTCTTTTAGAGTAGCTCTTTTTATATATTTTTGTTCCTTTGTAAATATTTCAACATAGTTATCATCTGATTTTAAATACATTATTTCGTTACAATAAATTTTCATTTCTTGCGTGCCGTCTTTTATTATCATAAATTTTGTAAAGTCGCTATTAGCTCTTTCAAAAGCCAACTCTATTGCAATTTTAATTTCTATTTCCTTAAATGGTTTAAGAATATATCCGTTTGGTTTAGTTTTTAATGCCTTTTGAAGTGTTTGCACGTCGGAATGGGCGGTTACATATATGAATGGGAAATTATAGTTTTTCACAATAAATTCGCCAATTTCAACTCCTGTGTATTTATTTTCCATTTTAATATCCAAAAGAGCAATATCAGGTTTGTGTTGTTTTATTCCTGAAAGAACATCTATTTTATCATGATATATTCCCACCACCTTGTAGCCCAACGAAGTTACTATATCTTTTAGATGCTCGGCAATCAAGACTTTGTCTTCGCCAATTAATATTGTTTTGTTGCTATTATCCATTTGGTTCTTATTGTTATAAAAAAACAAATATCCATAACATAAATATTAATTAAAAATAAATGGGGTGAACAGTAGTTTGTTTGTGGTGAATGGAAATATGGAAGGATTATTTTGCAGAAAATAAGGTTATTTATTAGCAATAACTTAATTTAGCAAAGTAGAATTAAAAATATTTTTAACTTTATCAATATATTTTTTAGAAACAGGAATTTTAATTTCTTTAATAAATATATTTTTTTTATCAAATTTTGTAACATGATTTTTACTTACAACAAACGAACGATGTGTTCTAATAAATATGTCATTGTTTATTTCAGCACATAGTTCTTTTAAAGTTGCCCTTGTTAGGTATTTATGCCCCTGAGTAACCACTTCAACATAGTTATCATCAGATTTTAAATATAATATTTTTTCGCAAGGAACTTTTATTTGTTTTGTGCCGTCTTTTATTATCATAAATTTTGGCAATTTATTTACAGCTGTTTCAAAAGCCAGTTCTATTGCTATTTTAATTTCAATTTCCTTAAATGGTTTAAGAATATATCCGTTTGGTTTGGTTTTTAAAGCTGTTTCTAAGGTTAGCTTGTCGGAATGTGCAGTTACGTAGATGAATGGAAAATCATAGTTTTGCACAATAAATTCACCAATCTCTACTCCCGTATAATTGCTTTCCATTCTAATATCCAAAAGGGCAATGTCTGGTTGGCGTTCGGTTATTGCTTTTAGTAGGCTTGCTTTATTATGGTAAATTCCTAATACTTCATAGCCAAAAGAAGCTACAATTTCTTTTAAATGCTCGGCAATCAAGACTTTGTCTTCTCCAATTATTATAGTTTTACTCATAAGTAAGTGCTTAGTTTTGAGTGTTTAGTTTTTAGTGGGCTTTCGCCTTATAATTAAGCCATTATAATTTTTAAAAGTGTCGTTTGTATTTCTACAACTACTTATTGTTTATTTCTATTAGGTTCTGTTTGGTATTTAAAAAATAAAGCTGTAACCCAAACCTTTATTGTTAATTACTTCAACTTTAGAGTTAAGTTCACGGGCAAAGATTTTTATAATATTAAAACCAGTAGATTTTTTGCTGTTTTCTAATTTTTCTATATCAACTCCGCAGCCGTTGTCTTTTATAGAAAACAAAATTTTGTTGTTTTGTTTTTTCGCAATAATATTTATTTGAGGGTTTTCGGTATTTTTGAAAGCATATTTTACCGAGTTTGTAATTATTTCGGAAACTATTTGCCCAAGAGTTATTGCTTTTGAAATATCTAATTCTATGTCGTCAATCTTGTGGCTTATTTCTAATTCTTTATTTTTAAATGAATTTAATGATTTAAGATACCCAATAAAATTTTCTATAAAATCATCTAATTTGACTATAGCACTATCGTTTTTTGCATAAAACATTTCGTGAATTGCCGACATTGCTTCAATTTGATTTTGTATGCCTTTGAGTCCTATTTTATTTTTGGCATCTGGTATTTCTTTCATTTTAAAATATATAAGGCTCAAAATAACTTGCAGATTATTTTTAACTCTATGGTTCATTTCGCTATATAAAACATCAATTTCATTTTTTTGTTTTGAAATAAATGAAGTTCGTTCTTCAACTTTTTGTTCCAATTCTCTGTTTACTTTTGTTTGCAGGAGTTCATTTTTTGTAAACTCTTCAATTAGCTTGCTTTGCGATTTTTTAATTTTGAGTTCTGCCAATCTATATTTATAGCTCAAGCCAACTGCAAAAATAAATACCTCCAATATTATACTTACTTGGTAAATTACTAAAAGCATTTCAGGTTCGCCTCCTACAAGTCTTCCAGTGGCAGATATAAATGTTCCTAAAAATAAGATAGATGAGCCAAGAGTAAATATTTTTGTAATAATATCATTTTTTCGTCTTACAAGTTTAATTACTATCACCAACAGAACAATCATGTTGAATATAACAAACAAGATGGATAGCAGCCCTACAATAAATTGATTAATAAAAGTAATTATTATAATAAAAATTGCAAATACCAAATTAAATAGTATTACTCGTTTCAAGTATTTATCTAATTTGATATTATTGTGCTTAGTATCTAAAAATTCTCTTACAAATAGATAGTAAAAAATATATGCCAAAAATGTAGAAAATCCTAAATATCTATTTCCTTGTGGGAACTCTGGAAATAAATAGTTTTTTAGATATTGTAATAATGCTATAATAGCAAAGGCAATAAATAGAATGTATATGCTATAAAAAAGATATGATTTCTGACGAGTCATAAAAAACATAAACATACTATAAAAGAACATCATTAACAATAGTCCGTTAAAAATACCCTGTATTAAATTCATAACATTTGTTTCGTCGTAATATTTATAAATATCTGCAATAAGGAATACATGTTGAATTTTTATAGCAATATCCGAAATAGCTTTTACATAAATTGTTTTGGTTTCGCCTGCGTTTAACGAAAATGAAACATGCTCATACATTCCATTTTTTAATTGTTTTTCGGAGGCTTTTAGTAGTGTTCCTGCTTTTAATATTTCAATATTTCCAAGCTCATCAATTATGTAATATTCTATATGTGTAAAATCTGGCACTGCTATTATCCATTGCCCTATTTTATCCGAACTATTTTTGACGGTTATCTTAAACCATGTATTGGTGTTTAATTTATTTATGTCAAGTTTGGTGGGGTTTCTAAATTTGTTTTGGTATTGGCTGTTTCTAATTTGGCTAATATCAATACTGTTGGTTGTGTCTGTATAAAATATTATAGATTCATTTTCTATAAAAAAACGTTGTTCGCCAGAGTTTTGTAATTTTATTGTATCGTTTTGAGCAAATACATTTAGGTAAATAAAGCTGAATAAAAATATAAGGAGGAAGTTTTTTTTCATAGTTTTTCATGGTTTTTCAAACATTCAAAATTCTTTGATTATGACTACGATAGATTATTAAACAAGTGAGATGACAAAATAATAATAAATTAATAACATGAAAAATAAAAAACTTTGGTTATAATTATTGTATTGCTAAATTATTTAAGAAACAACAATTTAGCAATAAAACAATTTAGCAGCAACAAGCACTATTAAGTAGCTCAATTAGTCTCTACCGCCGGTATATTTTTCCCATTTGCCAACAACTGTTTGCATATCTTCTGGCAGTTCGGAGTTGAAAATCATTTTTTCGCCAGTTTTTGGGTGAGTAAAGCCAAGCGTCTTAGCATGAAGGGCTTGCCTTGGTAATTCTTTAAAACAGTTTTGCACAAATTGTTTGTATTTGGTAAAAGTTGTTCCTTTTAAAATAATGTCTCCACCATATTCCTTATCGTTGAATATTGGGTGTCCTAAGTATTTCATGTGTGCTCTAATCTGATGGGTTCTGCCAGTTTCTAATCGGCATTCAATCATGGTGATATATGTAAATTCTTTTAACACTTTATAGTGAGTTACTGCGTGTTTGCCATAATCTCCGTCGGGAAAAACTTGCATAACCTTTCGGTCTCTTATGCTTCGCCCGATGTTTCCTTCCACAGTTCCCTCTCTTTCGTCAAAACTGCCCCACACAAGAGCGTTGTATCTTCGGTGTGTTTTGCGGTCAAAGAATTGTTTGGCTAAGTGAGCTTTCGCAAATTCGTTTTTTGCAATAACAAGCAGTCCGCTTGTATCTTTGTCTAATCTATGCACAAGTCCGGGTCTTTCGTTATCTTCCTGAAAAAGAGGCAAATCTTTAAGATGATACAATAAAGCATGAACCAATGTGCCAGAGCGATTTCCAATAGCCGGGTGAACTACCATGCCAGCTTCTTTGTTTATTACAATTAAATCGTCGTCTTCGTAAACTATATTTAGAGGAATATTTTCGGGTTCTATGGTATAGTCTGGTTTGGGATAGGTCATCATTATAGCAATAACATCGTTAGGTCTTACTTTATAATTTGCCTTAACTGGTTTGTTATTAACTACAATGCTATTAGCTTTTGCTGCTTTCTGAATCAGAGTTCTTGAAATATCCGATAATTTGTCTAAGAGAAATAAATCTATTCGTATAGGACTTTGTCCGCTATCTACTACAAATTTATGATGTTCGTATGAGTTTTCCATTTTTTTTCTTCTGTTAGTATAAGGTGTAATTAAGTTTTTAGTTTTTAGTGCTTAGTTTTTAGTATTTAGGTAGTGTAACAAGCTGGTATCTTTTTTTGATGTTACTAAATTCCTACGGAATGTTAGTAAATCTTTTTACGATAAACGCTTACTCACCTCCCGAAGGGATTTAGTAACGTGTCGCAAACTATCACAACCATTTATACAACTACTTTTTTAAATGCTTAATTTTATTTATTTTGTATCTGCTCTGTAAAGAACTTATTGAGCAATATTTTAAAGTTTGGAAATAGTGGAATGTTTTGAATTTCATCTTTTCCAAAAAAGCCAATTCCTTTAGATTCTTCTTTGTTGTATTCTAATTTTTTATTTTGAATTATTTTGCAACGATAAATTAAATCAATATGATAATGTGGAAGTTTGCCATTAATATATTCACAAAGAACAACATAAGGATTGTATAAAGCTGTAACATCTGCTTCTTTATCCGTTAATGAATTGTCAATATTTTCTATAATTTCAACTTCTAATCCTGTTTCTTCTAATACTTCTCTTTTTACAGCCATGTCTGGCGTTTCGTTGTTTTCAATATGCCCACCGGGATAAAGCCAAACATTTAGCTTTTTATGGAATAATAATAAGACTTTGTTTTCATCATTCAAAATCAAGGCTGATGCTGTAAAATGTTTTTCTAAATTATCTTTCATGGCGAATTAGTGTTTGTCTATAAAGTAAGAATTGTTTGTTTGTTTGTTTTATGCTAAATTATTGCCTTACAGTAGCAAAAGCTATTTGAATATTGAATGTTCAAAAAAACATACTGTATTTGCAAGCACTAATATATTTATTCTTTTTTTTGTAAAATATATCTATTGCTTTGTATCAATAATCAATAAAAAGATTGTTACTAAGCTAATTCTATACTTCTGTTTCAATGTTCATTTGTTCAACTATTTGCATTGTTGTTGCAGAAATAGTTGTTATCTGTGCTATCAAATTAATTACTTGTGCTTTGTAGTCGGCAAATTTATAATTATTAAACTTATCATTAATAACCTTTTTGTTGGGATATGTTTTAAGTATCTTGTTGCTATATTCTTTTTCTTTGTATTGATTTAGTATCCATTCTATTGCACTTCTATTTCCAAGTTTGTATTCAAAAGCAATATCTGGTATTCCTTTTATTGTCGTGTTTTCATCAATTATAATATCATTGTTTGTTTTGTTCTTTATTAGTTTTGTTTTTGGCTTATCGTTTGGCTTATCGTTTTCTATAATTTCAAGTTTGTAAGGTTTTACGTTCTCATAATCAATATGTAAATCCATAAGTTCTTTGCCCCATGCTGCCCACTTATTAAAGTTTTGATAAAAAGGCAAGCGGGGAAACTCTCTTTTTAAGTTCAATTTATATTTTTGTATGTATTTGGGATTATGCAAAACAGCATAGCTGTAATAAAAAATATCTTCTTTTGTTATTTCTACATTCTTGTAGTGTTCTGTAAACTGTTTTAAGCCCCAGTCGGAAATATTATCAATTCGTTTGCCTGAATCGTCGAAGCGGTAAAGAGGAAAACAAACAGTCCTTTGCAGAAAGTCAAGGCTAATAATTGTATTTGTAGCCAAGCATTGAATTTCATCAGTTAATGTTGATATTGTTATTATTTTATTTTCAGCTTCTTTTGTTGGAAAAAAGTCTAATAACTGTCCTCTCGTATCAATTGGAATATAATCAAAATAGATGTATTTTTTTGTAAATGGTCTATACTCAGAACTACGAATATGTTTTTTGTTAAACTTTCCTGTTCTGTGTTTCAACAACTTATCTCTAAACAGTCGTCCGCTCCATTTAATAGTAACTTCATTTGAAAACACAAAATCAGCCACCAGTTTCATTAATTCATTATGGTTTTTATTTGCAAGGTTTTTGTTTTTATATTCTTTTTTCCAATTTTTCACAACCTCATTATATTCTTTATAAAAATATTTAATCTTTTGTGATAATTGTTTGTCATCAAAATCAAAAGCCCAGTCATCTCTTGCACTACCTATTCCATTAGAATATTTATAAAACAAAACATTTTCATTTTTAACAGTATTAGACAATTTATTTTGTTTATCTACAAATGGCAGTAATTTATTAAAGTTGTTATTAGCAATATCTAACCAATTATTTTTTTTATCGGGCACAATACTTTCAAAAGGTATTTGTCTAAAACGCGTTGAATTTAAGAAACTTAATTTATCCTTTGCCTTTCCCTCTTTAAAAATGCTTGTGTAATATATCCGAGCCTTGTCTTTTTTAATTTTATTATTGTTTAAGTCAAATTCTTCTTTTTTTATAAAAAATGCTATTGCAACTCCTGTCATAATTCCAAAAACATTACCACCTGCTTGGTCTTTTCGTGAACGTATGTCTCCGTTTAAATCTACAATATAAATATAGTCAAATTCTTTTTCTACCGATTTTCTAAAGCCGTCAAAAGTTCTACTTTCTACAAACGAGCGATTTGTTATAAATGCAATAATTCCGTTGTTGTTGATTCGGTTTGTAGCCCAGCGATAAAATCGTGCATACATATCATATACCTTAGTCTTTTGTGCTGTGCTATTTTTTACATAAGTTTCTTTAATTTGTTTGTCTATCAAAGGATACGAACGATTTTTATTGTTATCGTTTTCGTTCATTTGATTAGAATTATAGGGCGGATTTCCTATAACTACCGATATTTTTTCTTTGTTTTGTTTTTCTATTCGTTTTAAGTTTTCTGTTGAAATATCAAACATTCGTCCTTGCTTGCCTTCGTAAGAAAAGCCAAAATTATCAAGCGTATCTACAAAAACAATATTTTCAAAAGCCTCGTATTTGTTCATTTTTTGCTGATAAGTAAACTCAATATTTAAGTTTGCAATATAATAGGGCAAAATGGCAAGTTCGTTGCAATGAATTTCATTTTTGTATTTATGTTCAAGATATTCTGGTGGTATATATTCAATAATTTCGGTTATAAAAGTTCCTGTTCCTGTGGCAGGGTCAAGTATTTGCACATTATTATCACGGAACGATTTGCTAAAATACCTCCCCAATAAGTAGTCGGTGCTTTCCACCATAAATTTCACTATTTCATTTGGAGTATATACAACACCAAGCAAATCAGCACCTTTGGGATTGTAAGCCTTATAAAAGTTTTCGTAAACTATTTTTAAGAACTTTTGTTTATTGTGATGATTATCAATGTTTGCAGCTTCTTTTTTTATCGTTTTATAATAATTATCTACGCTTGCCAAAGTGTCTCGGCGTATTGCTCCCGTAAAAAAAGTATTTATCACAATTTCCAATTCGCTTGCAATATTGTTTTCTCGGTGGAAATGACTGTCTCCAAAAACAGTATCAAATATTTCGGCAGTTAATATATGCTGAATTAGCATCTCTCTAATATCAAATTCTGTAATTTGTGGATTTATGCTTGTTTTACAAATATTCCAAAACTTCTCTCGTTGCCTTCTGAAATCTGGATTTATTTCCGCCTGTTTGGCAATCATTTTTCGGAGTGCCTCAATAATGTCTGGTATGTCTTCTTTAAACTTTTCAACAGCCTTGTTAAATTCGTTTATTTCTGGTCGTTCGTATTCTATAAATGCAGTAAGAATACGGTGCAAAAAATCTGCATTTTGCATATTGCCTCTTAGCACCTCTTCTCCTTTTTGTATTAAAATAATCTGTTCGGTATTTTCAAAAAGTATGTTAAAAGTTGGATAGCCAAGCTCAATTTTTTTATCAATTTCCTTATCCAAGTCATCTTTAACATCTTTGCTTTCCCAATGTCCGTAAGCTATTTGCGTTGAATTATTTATTGTTCCATCGGGGCGTTTTGCAGAGCTTTTTAACTGCAATTCATCTATCAATATTAAATTTTTAGACACACAATACTCTTCTAATAAGTTTGCAAAAGCACGCCTAATATTGCTTTCGTTTCGTGTGCCACCAAATCTTTTATATTGGTCGAGTTTTTTGTAATAATTATTTATTGCTTGTCTAAACATAATTTTTAATAATACCACCCCCTTTGAAACTAATTGTTACAACAATTACAAAAGTAGGTGATTAGTTTTGATGAATTAGTTTTTAATGAATTTTCACCAGATAATTAGTGTTTGTCTATAAAGTAAGAACTGTTAAGTTGTTTTATTACTAAATTGTTGCTTTACAGCAGATAACTTTTTATTTATTTCTACCTTACAAAGTTAAACAAAAGCACCAAAGGTGCAATAATCAATAGCCTTGCCTGCAAGGGCAAGGTTAATTTAATACCTTAGTTTTAGCACCAACGGTGCGTAATATATTTGCTAATAATAAATTATTTCGCACCTTTGGTGCTTAATATACTATTATTCTGCTATCCTTGCCCTACGGACAAGGTTATTGATTTTGCACCTTTGGTGCTTGTTATTAACTTCATAAATTAGAATTAAAAAGTATTAAGATATAACAAATTAGACTTACGCAACTACAATATACTTGTAATCAATCTTTACAAAGTATTAATATATAACAAATTAGACTTACGCAACTACAATATACTTGTAATCAATCTTTACAAAGTATTAAGATATAACAAATTAGACTTACACAACTACAATATACTTATAATCATTCTTAACGAAGTATTAATATATAACAAATCATACGTTTTTAAGCCCATTTCATGTTGCAGAGGTCGTCCTACCCACGACTTTGACCTTGCGAAACCCTGCAGAACCCTCCCTACCAACGACTTTGACCTTGCGAAACCCTGCAGAACCCTCCCTACCAACGACTTTGACCTTGCGAAACCCTACTGAACCATTGCGAAACCATAAAAATGTCTTCCTCTCGCCTAAGCAACTCCTTCCTGCTATTTCAAAAGAGTGTTAAACAGCATTTTATGCCGTCAAAAACATTCCTATAATAGTTGCCGAGAGTAAAGACGCAAGGCTACCAGCAAGCAAAGCCCTCATACTTAGTTCCGAAATTATTTTTCTTTTTGTGGGAGCAAGAGTTCCTATTGCTCCAATCTGAATGCCAAGCGAGGCAAAATTTGCAAATCCGCAAAGAGCATAAGTTGCCATTATTATTGATTTTTCGGAGGCAAATTGTCCGAATGTTGCATCTCCAATGCTCTTGAGGTCGGCAAGGCTAAGGTATGCAACAAATTCTGTCATAATTAATTTTTCACCCAAAAGTCGTCCTACAAGAATAGCATCTTGCCAAGGCACTCCAATTATTCCGGCAAGGGGAGCAAATGTATATCCTATCAAAAATCTTAAATTAAGTCCGCTATATTGAGAATCAAAGTTATTAATAATATCATTAAGTCCCGTCCAACTTCCTATTTTAAATAAAATAAAATTGAACATTGCAATAAATGCAATAAAAGAAATTAGCATTGCAGCCACGTTTCCAGCTGTTTTTAATCCCTCCCTTGTTCCTTTGGCAATGGCATCAATCAAATTGTTGCCTAATTTTTCTTTTGATATATTAATACTTCTTGTAATCTTCTTGGTCTGTGGAACAATTATTTTAGAAAGAACAATAACGCCCGGAGCCGCCAAAACGGAGGCTGTAATTATTTGTTGTGCATAATACATTCGCATGGCAGGGTCGTTTCCTCCAATAAATGCAATGTATGCGGCAAGTATTCCTCCTGCTACGGTTGCCATTCCGCCTGCCATTACCAACATTATTTCAGATTTATTCATGTTTGGTAAATATTCCTTAATTAAGAGCGGAGCTTCTGTTTGTCCGAAAAAAACATTTCCTACAACAGACATACTTTCTGCACCCGATATTTTAAGCAATCGTGATACAGTCCAAGTAAAAACTCTTATAATTTTTTGAATAATGCCAAGATAAAAAAGCAGGCTTGCTATTGCCGAAAAGAAAATAATTGTAGGCAAAACTTGAAATGCAAATATAAATCCGTAGCTATCAGCATTCAACAAGTCGCCAAGTAAGAAGGTGCTGCCCTCTTTGGCAAAATCTAAGATGAGTATAAACATGTATCCCACCATTTTGAATAGCCACGAAACAGCTGGCACATATATTATTCCGAGTGCCAATAGTAATTGTATCAGTAGTCCTACTATTACAGTTTGCCAAGCTATTGACCTGCGGTTTGTGCTGAAAATAAATGCAATAAGAATTATTACGAGCATTCCTCCTAAGCCACGTAGTATGCTTATTGCATTTATTTTAAAAACAGATTTTTCTTTTTTAGATAAAAGTTTTTTATCCGAAAAAATATAAAATCTATCGTCTTTTAGTAGAACAAGTTTATTGTTGGAGCATTCTTCAATATCAAATTCTATTATTTTTTGTTTTACAGATAATTTTCCATTTTTACTTTTGGAAACAAAATTTCCTTTGCTGTAATTTATTAGCATAGGTTTGTTGTTTTCTATAATATATACAACAGAATCTACAGGAACAGAAAAATTTATGGTAAGCACAAGTTTGTTTTCGTCCATTCTCCAAAGTCCTTTTTCAAAGGTATTGTTAGAGAGAGACTTGTGAGTAAAAGAAAAATCGCTGGAAAGAGCGAGCATGTCTTGGTCTCCTATTTTATTTATTAAGTTTCCATTTACGTCTGTTATAGCATCGTATTTCCAAGTGTTTTTAAGTTTGTCGTAGATTGTTTTTTCTTTTAATATAGCAAAAATAATAATTGTTGTAATAAGCGAAACAAGAACTATTAGTGGAATAACTTTTTTGAACATAGATTGTATTATAAAATTGAGATTGAGAATGTATGCAGGAGGTTGGTTACTTACAAGTTGTAAATTAATTAACCATTGTTAATTAACTGTCAGACACTTTTAGAAGTGTCTGACAGTTATTTTTTTGGGTAGTTATTTTTGATGTTATTAAATTCCTTCGGAATGTTAGTAAATCTTTTACGATGATCACTTTCTAACATTCTGATGTTATTAAATTCCTTCGGAATGTTAGTAAATCTTTTCACGATGAACACTTTCTAACATTCTGATGTTATTAAATTCCTTCGGAATGTTAGTAAATCTTTTCACGATGAACAC
>Ga0193956_1000034_pt1 | contig 58949 bp, 45 predicted proteins | sample BB_7_MG_FD_140358 | JGI IMG/M metagenome (GOLD analysis project Ga0193956, IMG submission 140358) | Microbial mat bacterial communities from the Broadkill River, Lewes, Delaware, United States - BB_7_MG | ecosystem: Environmental > Aquatic > Freshwater > River > Microbial mats | place: USA...
CAGCGAATTCAATATCTGCAAAGATTTATACGAAGCCAAAAACCTAAACCACCGAGACGCAATACAATTATTAGAGGAAATAGGCTGCACAAGAAAATATAAATTTGAAGAATAAAAAAAAATAGTTTTTAGTGTTTAGTTTTTTGTTGGCTTGCTTGATAAAAATTAAACACTCAAAATTAAATACTTACTAAATATTTATGCACAAAATTTCTATTGTAATTCCTGTTTACAACAGCGAAAAAACTATTGTAAATCTCGTTTCAATGCTCATTGAAAATATTACAAATTTTAGTTTAGAAATAATTTTAATAAACGATAATTCCAAAGATAATTCGGCAGAAAGTTGTGTTAGTTTGTATAAAAAATATCCAAAAATTGTTAAATTTTATTCACTTGCTAAAAATGTGGGCGAACACAATGCAGTTATGGCTGGCTTAAATAATGCAACTGGCCAATACACAATTATTATGGACGACGATTTTCAAAATCCAGTTTCAGAAGTTGTAAAATTAATAGAATATTCGTTGGCAAATAGTTATGATGTAATATACACTTTTTACGATAAAAAAAATCATTCTTTTTGGCGAAACCTTGGTAGCAAATTTAATGATAAAATGGCAAATTTAATAATTAATAAACCTAAAAATTTATATCTAAGTAGTTTCAAATCAGTAAGTAATTTTTGTGTAAAACAAATAATAAAATACGACTTGCCATTTCCATACATAGACGGACTAATTTTGCAAACAACCGACAATATTGGAAAAATAAAAGTAAAACACTCACAAAGAAAAGAAGGAAAATCTCAATACACTATAATAAAATTAATTTCGCTGTGGCTAAATATGTTCACCAATTTTTCAGTTTTGCCACTCCGATTTGCAACCTTATTAGGATTTGTTTTTTCAATAATTGCATTTTTAATCGGAATAGCCGGAATAATAATAAAATTCACAGAACCCTCTGTTCCAATGGGATACGCCTCATTAATTGTTTCAATTTCGTTGTTTTCTGGCATTCAGCTTATTGCAATAGGAATGGTAGGCGAATACGTAGGACGAATATTTTTATCAATAAACAAACAACCACAATATTCTATAAAACAACGTTTTGAATAATTATTTTAACAGTATAACAAATAAAAAAACAAATAAAACACTACTTATATTGCTCAAAGCACCAAAAGTAAAATAAAATTGACACCAGATATTCTTTTTTTTAATAAAATATTATATTTGCAAAATCGTTTATATATATATCTAACCAAAAAAAACTTCTTAAAATGAAAAAAAAACACTTACTTATTTTTATACTAATAATCCCATTTTTTTTTACTTCGTGTGAAAAAAAAGGAAACATACAAATTCACGATGCAGGACACGTTGTAGAAAATTGCACATCGCCATTTTTTATTCAATTCTATTTAGACCTAACATATCAAGCAACAGAAATAAACTACACTTGGGATTTTGGAGACGGAACAAGCTCCAACGACAAAGAACCAATACACTCATATTCAGAGCCCGGAGTTTATAATGTTAAACTTACAATAGAAAACTATAAAACAACAGTAGAAGAAACAATGATTGTAAATGTGAACAAAGACACACTTGATATTATTTCAGACATGGACTACGAAGCCGTATTCAATATGATTGCTCCTGCCGAAATTCAATTTTACAACTATTCAAAACACGCAACCTCCTACTTCTGGAATTTTGGCGACGGACTGGGTTCTACCGAAGTTGAACCTATCCACATCTACGAAACATCTGGCACAAAAACAGTTGCCTTAAATGCTATATGCGAAGGAGACACAACAACATCAACATACAATATTGTTATAAAACCTGCTCCCGAAAAAATATTCATAACAGAAGTAATAATTTGGATGCCAGACGAATATATAGGAGGAGACTTTGACCTTGAATATTATTACGATATTCATAACGAAACACCAGTAGGGCTTGGTTCAATAATACCTTCATCATTTCCAATGAATTGGATTTTTAACGAAGATATATTTTTCTTCAATGGCGACTACGACGGCAGCTTTTTAACTTTTGAAATATGGGAAAGAGGAAATAATCAATCACCTGTGTATAGATTCCAAACAACGATGGCTAAACTCGCACAAGAACACTACCCCGAAGTTATGGTTTGGGATAGTAATGGTTTTGCAGCAGAAGTATATTTTTCTTATCAATAATAAAATATAATAAATAAATAATTAGCAAATAAAAAAAACTATCATGAAACCAATAAAATTTTTAATTCTCGGATTTTTTTTAACTCTATCTATAAATACAGTTAATGCCCAGTCAAATAGAGACTGGTGGAACAGCCTATCGCCTGCGTGGAAAGGAGTTTTTCAAGAACAAGAACTAAAAGGCAAAAATGTTACACCAAACGACGAGCAATTAGTTAGAATAGTTCAAATTACACACATTGACTGCTCTAATAATAAAGATGTTAAAAACCTAAAACCCTTGTCTAAACTTTCGTTTTTGGAAGAAATAAGATGCGAAAACACAAACATAGAAAGCCTTGAAGGAATAGAAAATTTAGCAAATCTTAGAGTTATAGACTGCTCTGATAACGACAATATTAACAGCCTTATACCTCTAAGCAATAATTTGAATTTAGAAGAAATAGATTGTAGCAACACAATGGTTAAAAATTTAGCACCACTTGTTTCGCTAAAAAAATTAACAAAACTTGATGTTCACCTTTGCACAGTTAATAAACTGGTGCAAATAGGAAGCCTTACCAGCCTAATAACTCTTGATGTGTCGCAAAATAGACCACTTTACGACATAAACGGAATTGAAAAACTAACTAATTTAGTAGAATTTAACATGAGCGAAACAAGAGTAAAAGACCTGAAACCATTAAAAAAACTCAAAAATCTTAAAGTTCTAAACCTTGCAGACACTCCAGTAGAAACCCTTAGAGAAATTCAAGACCTTACAGAACTAACAGAAATAGATTTTTCAAATACTCAAATATCATCAGCAAGTTTAGATTATTTATACGGACACATGTCGTATAAAATGCTAAGAGCCAGAAATATAGAAGTGTCAAAAGACGATATTGAAGCCTTTACGAGCTTTTACAAACAAAAAAACCCAAATGCAATAGTTATAATGACAATAAAAAAAGAATAACACTTTAAACCTCAAAAAAAAAGCCACAATATAAATATATTGTGGCTTTTTTATTTTATTTCCTTCCTAAATCATTCGCCTTTGTTCCAAGCAAAATAAAATGTTCCTTAAAAAAAATCATTTAATTTTTTCACATTTCAATTCAACAAACAACTATTCAAGCAAAATACAACAAATTTATTTTTATAAATAAAAAACTAAACAAACCCAATAATTTTATAAACTTTTTTAATTTATTTAATCATGAAAATGAACAAACAAATTTTTATCGTAGCAATTATGGCACTCCTCGCATTTAGTGCCTGTAAAAAAACCGAAGACGATTTTGATGACCACATCAGAGAACTTCCACATTTTTCTCAAATAAACGAAGATACAAACAACGAAAAGAAAACCCTCAATGTCGTAGAAGAAGATGGTAATGAAGCAGGAACAGAAATTTGTGCAGTATCAGAAATGATGATTTCAGGAGCAAATAGTGAGTTTTTCTTACTTGACCCAACTACCGATGTTATTTATCCCGGTGCTATGCTTCTCGGAAATTCTATTCCAACAGGAGAATACACTCCAATAACTTACGAAAGAAATCCGATTACAATTTCTATTTCGTTGCCAACAACCAACCAAACAAGCCCAGTTACAGAAGTTATTAATCCAAAACTCTCTTCTGTAAGAACAGCAGTAAACGAACTTATGGACGGTATGCAAATTAGTGCAACACCAGCATATATGCAACTTTCTAAAACTCAAACCTATTCGCAAGGAGGTCTTTCTCGCTCTATTGGAGTTAGTTACGGAGACCCTGTAAAAGCTCTTGGAGGTTCAGTAACTTTTGAAGAAGGTGAAACTTCAAACAAAGTAGTAATCAAATTTGTTCAAAAATACTACACAATAGATTTAGATTATCCGCAAACTCCATCAGATTGGTTTGTTGACCCTGTTGCTGTTCTTAAAGATAAAAATATTGGTGAAAACTCACCAGTTTACGTATCATCAGTAACTTATGGACGAATGGCTTTAATAACAATAGAATCTACCGAATCTTACGATAATATTATTGGAACTGTAAATGCCTCGTTAAGTGTATTACCATCAGGAATTACCAATGGAGGAGGAAGTATTACAGAAGGTATAGAACCTCCCGAAATTGAAGCAACATTTACACAAGAACAAACAGATGTTTTTAATACATTTAAAATGGATATTATGGTTCTTGGAGGTTCGGGTAGCAATGCTGCAAACATGATAGCAGTAACCGACTTAAATAGTTATGCAACAGCTCTTAGCGACTTCATTAATGGTGGAGCAGAATGGTCGCCAGAAAGTCCTGGAGTAATGCTTTCTTACAAATTAAGACACCTCGGAGATAACTCAATAGCAGACGTGGTTCTTGCAGATAGATACAAAATTAGAGATTGTAACCGTTCAAAATTTATTTTTAGTTTTAGAATGGATAACTGGGCAATTCATACAGACGATACTGGATATGAGTGTGAAGTTAAAGGCAAAGTAAAAGGAACAGTTTTAGACCCTCTCGGAAATGTTGTTGCAGAACACACCTATTGGGACAGAGGAGAAACCGATATAGACGAAGACACTCAATACACAGACTTTGGAGATTCAGACCTTTTTACATACGTTCACCAAGCAACAAATGAAAACGGAGATGTTTCGGCAGAAGGATATACTCTGAAACTTGAAATAGAAAACATGTGGGAAATTGACGACTGGAACGAAGGTGGCTCAGACGACCGCTTAAACGCAACTCCTGTAATTATTCCGCTCGACGATTATATGATTTTATCATCAGGATTAACTCCTCATTTACATGTTACTGGAGACGGATACATAGATATGAATTTCACAATATCAGCATTATAAAAAAAATTCATATACTAAATAACTAATTTCCTAAATTGTATAAATTTAGGAAATTTTTATTTTATAATATTTCAATAAAAACTAAATTTGAAAAATAAAAATTTGAAATTAGAAAAAAATATTACCTTTGCCCAAAATATAATTCGCAAAAAATGAAAAAATCAATAAAAATATTTCTGATAATTTTATCCATATTGTTTATAGTTGCTGGTGTTTTTGGCTACTATTTTTATACAAAAATTTTCAAATCAAACGTTGAAATAAACGGCAAAGAAGAAGTCTATTTATACATTCCAACAAACGCAAGCTACCAGCAAGTTCTTGATTCTCTTTATTCTATGAATATCATTCAAGATAAAATTAGCTTAGAATGGATAATGAAAAAAAAGAACTACAACAATAAAATACGTTCGGGACGATATAAAATAACAAACCATTTGAGCAACAACGATTTAGTAAATTTACTACGCTCCGGAAAGCAATCTCCCATAAATGTTACTTTTAACAATATTAGACTAAAAGAAGAACTTGCAGGCAAAATATCTCATCAAATTGAACTTGATTCTATCACAATTTTAGAAGCCTTAAACGATAACGACTTTTTAGAAGCCTACGGACTAAATTCTCAAAATGTTTTAATAATGTTTATTCCAAATACTTATGAGTTTTTTTGGAACACTTCATTAAAACAATTTTTTGACAGAATGCACAAAGAATACAACGCATTTTGGAACCAAAACAGACTTGAAAAAATAGAACGAACTGGACTCACAAAACAACAAGTTTCTATACTTGCCTCAATAGTTCAGGCAGAGCAAAACTTTCAGGTTAGCGAGCAAGATATTATAGCAGGTCTGTATATCAATAGATTAAAACGAGGAATACCAATGTCGTCATGCCCAACACTAATTTATGCACACAAAGATTTTTCTATAAAACGAGTTTACGATTGGCACAAAGAAATAGAATCTCCATACAACACTTATAAATATGCTGGACTACCTCCCGGACCTATTAACTTGCCAGAAATAAGAGCAATAGATGCCGTTCTAAATTACGACGAAAACGACTATATATATATGTGTGCAAAAGAAGATTTTTCAGGCTATCATTATTTTTCAAAAACACTATCACAACACATGATGTATGCCAAAAGATACCAAAATGCCGCAAACAAAAAAGGAATAAAATAAAAGATAGAATTTAATTTTTAAGTAAATAAATAAACAAACAAATATACCAACTTAATGAAAACAAGATTACGATTTGCCCCAAGTCCTACCGGACCACTACATATAGGAGGAGTAAGAACAGCACTTTTTAACTACCTATTTGCCAAAAAACACGGAGGCGATTTTATTCTACGAATAGAAGACACCGACCAATCAAGATATGTGCAAGGAGCAGAAGAATATATAATCAACTCTCTAAAATGGTGCAACATAAATTTTGACGAAAGTGTAGAACTTGGTGGAAAATTTGCACCATACAGACAATCCGAAAGAAGAGAAATTTATAAAAAAAGAATAAACGAACTTATTACCAAAGGAAAAGCATACTATGCTTTTGACACATCAGAAGAACTTACCGAAATGAGAGAAAAATTGCAAGCCGAAAAATCTCCAATTCAGCACTACAATTTTGCAACTCGTATGAAGATGAAAAACTCGTTTACACTTACGCCAGCAGAAGTAGAACAAAAAATAAATTCAGGAGAACCTTACGTAGTTCGCTTTGATATGCCTGAAAATGAGACAGTAATACTCAATGATTTAATTCGTGGCGAAATAAAAGTAAACACTTCAACACTCGACGACAAAGTGCTTTTCAAATCAGACGGCTTGCCAACCTACCATTTTGCAAACATTGTGGACGACTATCACATGGAAATTTCACACGTAATAAGAGGAGAAGAATGGCTACCATCTATGCCTTTGCATGTTCTTCTATATCAAAGTTTTGAATGGGATGCACCACAATTTGCTCACTTACCATTAATTCTAAAACCAAATGGAAAAGGAAAGCTAAGCAAGCGAGATGGAGAAAAACTTGGCTTCCCCGTTTTCCCCATTGATTGGATAAAAGACGACGAAAAAATTGCAGGCTACAAAGAATGGGGATATTTTCCAGAAGCATTTGTAAACATGCTCGCACTTTTGGGCTGGAATCCGGGAACAGAACAAGAAATTTTTTCTATGGACGAGCTAATTAATTCATTTTCAATAGAAAAAGTGCAAAAAGCTGGAGCAAAATTTGACCCAGACAAAACAAAATGGTTTAACCAACAATATATTAAAAATAAAAATAATAAAGAACTTGCAGAAATTTATATCCCAATATTAAAAGAAAAAGGGATAAAAACTGAAATAAATTTTGTTGAAAAAATAGTTGGAATGATTAAAGAACGAGCAACTTTTGTTTCGGACTTTTGGGAACTATCGTCATATTTTTTTGTAGCACCTACGGAATACAATAAAAAATCAAAAAAGAAGGCATGGAAGCAAGACACGCCAGAAATAATAGAAAATTTAAAAACCATTTTGCAAGAAATAGAAATATTTAATACAGAAACCACAGAAACCACAGTAAAAAATTGGATAGAAACTAACGAATTAAACTTTGGCAAAGTGCTTAATCCTTTGCGTTTACTACTTGTAGGAGCAACAACAGGTCCACACCTTTTTGACATTGTATCCATGCTCGGAAAACAAGAAGTAATAAGCAGAATTGATTTTGGATTAAATAATTTAAAAAAATAAAACTAATTTTTTGCTAATTAGAAAAAAAATTAGTTATTTTGCGTTCTGAAATAAATTTGTATTCAATAGATACATGAAACATTAATTATATATAAAAATTTATACCAATGGCTAATCATAAATCGGCAAAAAAACGAATTAAACAAACAGAGAAAAGAAGAGTTCATAACAGATATTTCGCAGTTACTACAAGAAATGCAGTAAGAAAATTAAGAGATATTGAAGAAAAAGAAGAAGCACTAAAACTTTACCCAAAAGTAAGCTCTATGCTTGACAAACTTGCTAAGAAAAATATTATTCATAATAATAAAGCTGCAAATTTAAAATCTAAACTAATGAAACATATTTCTAAATTAGAAAAATAATATTTTCGTTTGTCTTAAAATAAAAAAGTCTTTCTTTTTCAAGAAAGACTTTTTTTTATACTATTATCTAATATTTTCTATTTTTTTATAGGAACAAGATTTATCGTAAGCCCAGTTTCGTCCATAAAATCTTCTACCTCCTCCAATTCTTCTTCTACATCTTCGTCGTTATCGTCGTAGTGCCAATATACACTCACATTTCCCCCAGCATCTTGAAATTTTTTTAGCATATTTAATATATCTACAATACACTTAGAAGAACTTGTATTAAAATATGTTAGCTTAAAATTAAATTGAATAGAATTTTCTGTATTTAAACTGTATTCTTTTATCCAATTAAATAAAGGAGTATAAAATTTGATAGTCTCCTCCAAGTAAGACTCACCTGAGAGTTCGCAAATTCCTGTTTCTGCACTAAAATTAACTGTTGGAATAAAATATGATTCGTGTGAACCTTTGATAAATATACTTTTCATATCGAAAATTAATTTAATTTTGCGTTGTTTTGTCAATTAAAATAGATTGCATATAAAATAAATTGCCATCGTCTAATTCTATTGTTTTATAAACAATAGGATTGTCTGCCATTAAAGCAACTTGTATAAGACCAATATTTCCCCCACCCTTCTTGCTTGGCGGTAAGCGTCTTTGAGCTCTTTTATAGTTTCGTAAATCATCTCTTGATAAAGCATTTATTTTATTGCACTTATCTATTACAGGTTTTATATCATCTTGCCCTGCTTTATTCCCTGTGGCAAGCATGTAGCTATCTTCAAATTCTCTAATAAAAATAGAACCATAACCTGAATAATGGTCATCATTGTTTTCCGAAATTCTTTCAGCAGAATAAAGAGCAATATTTTGTGCAAATTCTATAAAAATTTTAAACAATTTCTTATTTAATTTTGCATCTTCTGAAAATTTAGACTCTAAATTTTTCGCAATAACACCTAAAATTTCACTATCAAAAGCTCCTGTATAGCTAATGTTAATGTTATGTTCTTTCATCTCTAATATGAGTGCTTGAGTGTCTATCATAATATAGGGAGTATTTTGTTTAATTTAAATTGGCTTAACCAAAAAGTAGTAATCTCTTTCAGTTATACAGAACAATACAATTATTGTGCAAATTATTATTTTACACAAAAAAATCTTATTTTTTACTTACGAAACTGGATACAATTATAAAAAATAAATAAATAAAAAAGAAATTAAGAACATTTTAATTTATAAAAGATAAAACAGTTATTTTATATTCAACTTAAAATCAGACAAATAACAAAATTAAAATTAATAATAAATAATAAAATTATTGTTTTTATAAAACAAATAAATAATAACGAATATATTTGACTATAAACCCTTTTATTTATATATTTGCAATTTGTAGATACAAACACAAATATAAATAAATTATTAAAAACCAATAATATATACTCTAATTATTTTATGAAAAAACAACTTATATTTCTATCTATCGCAATAACAATAACAGCCAATACATTCGCCCAACAACTTACTATTTTTGATTATTTTGAAAAACTTTACGAAGACCAAAAAATTTCTTATAAAATAGAAAATATAGAAGGCGAATGGATAACCCAATCAAATGCTGGATACGAAATAAAAGCAACAGTAGATATAATAAATGGATATATAGAAATAATTGATGAAGGAACAGGAGGCGGAACAACCAAACTTCAAGTAGTGTTGTATCGTAAAAAAGATGGCTCAGCACTAATAGCTACATCAGAATTTATTTCCGATGGAACTTTTTTTGAAGAAAAAGTAGAATTTTATGAATACAAAGACAATTTATGTCTTAACGTAAAAAAGAAGGTGCTACCAAACATAGAATTAGCAAGTTTTTTGAAGCCAGACTACATAACATCAAATTTTCCTGAGGAATACTACGAAATGTTTGCCATAAAATACGATTTGCCACAATACGGCACAACTATTGAAGTAATATTTATAAAAGGAGGATTAAACCAAATTTGCAATGGAACAATGGAAACAACTCCTGAAAAACAAAAAATTATATGTGATTTTTTGGAAAATATAGAAAATCCGAAAATAAAATTATACTGGGACAAAACAAAAGGAAAATTTTATCTAAAATAGATTTTTTTATACGATTTTAAATTGTATTTTTGTGAAAAATCACCTATCAAAATATTAAACTAAAAAATATATCACCACTTTATAAATTCTCAACCAACATTATGAGTTATATAAAATTTGACAAAAAACAACTAACAAATTTAGAATACTCTTTAAAAAGAGAAATTCTATTGTCCAATAATTCAGGTTCTTACACAAGCACAACCATAGTTGGCTGCAACACACGTAAATATCATGGCTTGCTAATTAGCCCAATGCCAGAAGTAGATAACGGCAAACACGTAATACTCTCTGGCCTCGATGAAACTGTAATTCAACACGATAAAAGTTTTAATCTCGGAATAAGAAAATACCCCGGAGTAAATGTATATAAACCTCTTGGACACAAATACATAAGAGATTTTAGTATTTATCCAATACCAACAATAACTTACAGAGTTGGAGGCGTATTATTGCAAAAAGAAATAATGCTTGCCAACGACAAAAATCAAGTATTCATCAGATACACACTATTAGACGCACACTCAGAAACAAAATTAAGATTCAATCCGTTTCTTGCATTTAGAAATGTTCACTATCTTAGCAAAAGCAACTTTAACACCACAATTGGATACAAAGAAATAGAAAATGGAGTAGGAATTTCGTTATACGAACCCTACAAAATGTTGCACATGCAATTTTCCAAAGAAGCAAACTATATACCTGTGCCTCATTGGTATTACAACATAGAATATTTAGAAGAATCTAATAGAGGATACGAAGACAAAGAAGACCTATACGTTCCCGGATATTTTGAATTAGATATAGAAAAAGGAGAATCAATAATCTTCTCAGCAAGTTTAGAAGAAGAAAAAGTCAAAGGACTAAAAAGCAGATTCTCAAATATAATTAAGAAAAAACACTCAGGCGAAAATTATAACGACTGCCTTACAAGAGAAGCCAAAGTATTTGCAGTAAAAGACAAAAACAAATCAGAAATTATTGCAGGATTTCCTTGGTTTGGAGCTTGGGGACGAGACACATTTATAGCTCTACCAGGGCTAACACTTGCAATAGACGACACAAAAACATTTGTAGATGTTGTAAAAAATATGATAAAAAATCTACGCAATGGATTGTTTCCTAACACAATGGGCTTCGAGGGAATTACATACAACTCGGCAGACACATCATTGTGGTTCTTTTGGGCAATGCAAGAATATGCTAAAAAAATAGAGTCTAACTCAAAAGTATGGAAAGCATATAAAAAAGTATTTAAAGAAATTTTAAATGCCTACAAAAATGGAACCGACCACAACATTAAAATGCAAGAAAACGGTCTGATTTACGCAGCACAACCAGGCAAAGCCCTAACTTGGATGGACGCAATAGTAGATGGAAAACCTGTTACACAACGTGCTGGCTACACAGTTGAAGTAAACGCCTTATGGTATAACGCAGTTTCCTTTGCTTTACAAATGGCAAAAGAATCCAAAGATACTAAATTTGTAGCAGAATGGGAAAACTTACCATCACTAATAAAAAAATCTTTTGTAGAAACCTTCTGGGACGAAAATAAAGGCTACCTTGCAGACTTTGCTAATGACAACGAAACAAATTGGGACATAAGACCAAACCAAATATTTGCAGCATCTTTGCCATTTTCGCCAATAGAAGACGATATAAAAAATAAAGTAGTAAAAACAGTTAAAAACAGATTACTAACCAACAGAGGACTAAGAACCCTTACGCCCACAAGTAGCAGATACAAAGGCGAATACTCTGGAAATCAACAAGAACGAGACAACGCATACCACCAAGGAACAGTTTGGCCTTGGCTACTCGGACACTACACCGAAGCATATTTAAAATTGCATGGAAAATCAGCAGTTCATCAATTAGAACAAATATACCTCGGATTTGAAGAAGATTTAGATAGATACGGACTTTGCACAATATCAGAAGTTTACGACGGAGACCCTCCACGAAAACCAAAAGGAGCAATTTCGCAAGCATGGAGCGTTGCCGAAATTATTAGAATGAAAAAATTAATTGATAGTTATAAATAATTTATTATATTAAATAGTATTTTAAAATACCAATTAAATTTCTAAAACTGATTAATTTTTTCTAATTTATAATATTTTTATTATAAAAAAAAAACATACAAAGACTATCAACAGAAAACTAAAAACACCAAATATACAAAAATGAAAGTACTAATGTTTGGCTGGGAATTCCCACCACATATATCAGGAGGGCTTGGAACTGCCTGTTACGGACTAACAAAAGGATTATCGCATTTTGACTTAGAAATGATTTTTGTTGTGCCAAAATCATACGGAGACGAAGACCAATCTTTCCTAAAAATTAGAGACGCTGGAGACGTAGAAATAGACAGTCATTTTATAGAAAGAAAAGAATTTTGGGACAAGCTAACCTACCTTGAAGTAGAATCACACATCAAGCCATACATTTCGCCAGAAGCATTTGAAACTTTGCACGAAACAGACAAGGTAGATGTTACCGAAATGAAACGAAAGGCTTTTTCAAAAAAATTCAAATTTACTGGAAAATACGGCAAAAATTTAATAGAAGAAGTATATCGCTATTCTGTAATTGCCGCAAAAGTTTCCACAGAACATGAATTTGATTTAATTCATTCTCACGACTGGTTAACCTATCCGGCAGGAATTATGGCAAAAAAAGTTTCTGGCAAACCTCTTGTTATTCACGTTCATGCAACAGAATACGACAGAAGTGGAGACAGCCCAAACCCCGACGTTTTTAAAATTGAAAAACAAGGAATGGAAGCTGCCGACAGAATAATCGCAGTAAGTAACCTTACTCGCCGAATTGTTATAGAAAAATATGGCATAAATCCAGATAAAGTCGTTACAGTTCACAATGCAGTAGAACCCTATCATTACAAACATATTGACTATACAAGAAACCTAAAAGAAAAAATCGTAACATTTTTAGGACGCATAACATTCCAAAAAGGACCAGAATACTTTGTAGAAGCTGCAAAAAAAGTAATAGACAAAGACCCAAATGTAAGGTTCGTAATGGCTGGTAGCGGAGACATGATGAACAAAATGATAAAACGTGCAGCCGAACTCGGAATTACCACAAAATTCCATTTTGCAGGATTCCTTAAAGGTGAAGACGTTTTTAAAATGTTCTCCCTAAGCGATGTATATGTAATGCCATCAGTATCAGAACCTTTTGGAATATCTCCGCTTGAAGCAATGAGCTCTAACGTGCCAGTAATTGTTTCACATCAATCAGGAGTTTCCGAAATTTTAACACACGCACTCAAAGTAGATTTTTGGGACGTAGATGCTTTATCAGACGCTATTTACGCACTATTAAACTATAAATCACTTGCTAACACTTTTAGCAAATACGGAAAAATTGAAGTAGAAAATCTGAAATGGGAAAATGCTGCATACAAAGTATTGCAAGTATATAAATCTGCAATAAAGTAAAACATTTTACTATCTTAAAAAAATCAAGAACTAAAAACTTATTAAATACTAAAATATAATGAACACAATCTGTCTTTATTTTCAAGTACACCAACCATTTAGGTTAAAAAAATACCGTTTTTTTGATATTGGTAAAGATCATTACTACTACGATGATTTTGCAAACAAATCAATAATGAGAAAAATTGCAGAAAATTCCTATTTGCCTGCAAATAAACTATTTCTTGAGCATATAAAAAAATACGGAGACAATTTCAAAATTAGCTTTTCTATTTCTGGCTCTGCAATAGACCAATTTGAAAAATATGCACCAGAAGTTATAACCAGTTTTCAAGAATTAGCAAAAACAGGAAACGTAGAATTTCTTGCTGAAACTTATTCTCATTCTCTTGCCCCACTCAAAAGTGAAAAAGAGTTTAAAAAACAAGTAGAACTTCACGAAGAAAAAATTAAAAAATATTTTGGACAAAAACCAAAAGTTTTTCGCCTTACAGAACTTGTATATTCCGACCAAATAGGTAGCGTTGTTGCAAAAATGGGCTACAAAGCAATGCTAACAGAAGGAGCAAGACACATACTTGGTTGGAAAAGTTCTAACTTTATGTATTGCAATGCCATTGAACCAAAATTAAAAGTATTATTACGCAACTACAAACTTAGCGACGACATTTCTTTCAGATTTGGCGAAAACCAACTAACTGCAGATAAATTTGCAGACTGGATAAACGAACTGAGCCCAAAAGAAAAACTTGTAAACATTTTCCTTGATTACGAAACCTTTGGAGAACACCAATCGGCAGAAACAGGAATTTTTGATTTTCTTCAAAACTTACCAGAGGCTATTTTCCAAAAAACTGAATTTAATTTTAGAACAACATCAGAAGCCGCTGAAAAATTCAGCCCTGTTTCCGAAGTTCATGTGCCACACCCAATATCTTGGGCAGACGAAGAAAGAGACCTCTCTGCTTGGCTTGGAAATGCACTTCAAGACGAAGCATTTAACAAACTATACGAACTTGAAGACAAAGTAGCAAGCTCCAAAGACCCTGATATTCAAAGAGATTGGTTAATACTACAAACAAGCGACCATTTTTACTACATGTGCACAAAATGGTTTTCAGACGGAGATGTTCACAAATATTTTAACCCATACGACTCTCCATACAACGCATTTATTAACTACATGAACGTGCTAAGTGATTTCATCACACGTTTGGAAGAGTAAAAATAAATAAATAGTAAACAGTTATTAAATTAGTGAAAAATCTAATTTAATAGCTGTTTTATTGTTTTATAAAAACTAAAAAAACACATAAATTAATATAATGAAAAATAATACAAAAAAACCCGATTATATTTTTGAAACAAGTTGGGAGGTAGCCAATAAAGTTGGCGGAATACATACAGTTTTGTCCACAAAGGCAAAATCTATGCAAAATATTGTAGGAGACAACCTAATATTCGTAGGTCCAGACCTTTGGAGAGACGAGACAAAACCAAATCCAGAATTTTCCGAAGACTCTGAACTATACAAAGAATGGAGAGAATATGCTATAAAAGAAGGTTTTAGAATAAAAATAGGACGTTGGAATATTGAAGGAAAACCTATTGCAATATTAGTGGATTTTACAACACTTATTCCTCAAAAAGACACAATACTTACAAAACTTTGGGAAGACTATGGAGTGGATTCATTATCAGGAGCTTGGGACTATGTAGAATCAGTTTTATTCGGATATGCCGCTGGTGAAGTTATTGAAAACTTCTGTAAATATAATCTTATTTTTGGAAAACAAATTATAGCACACTTCCACGAATGGATGACCGGTGCAGGTATTTTGCATATCAAAAAAACAGCACCTTTTGTTAGCACCGTTTTCACAACCCATGCAACAGTAATTGGCAGAACAATAGCTGGAAACGGAAGACAACTTTATGAAAAATTAAACGAATACAACCCTGATTTTGTCGCAAAAGAATTTAATGTAAATTCTAAACAATCTTTGGAAATAACTTCCGCAAAAAATGCTGATATTTTCACAACAGTAAGTGATATTACAACCTTAGAATGTTTGCAATTTTTGAAAAGAAAACCAGAAGTAGTTACTACAAACGGGTTTGAAGACGCTTTTGTGCCAAAAGGTGAACTATTTGAACAAAAAAATAAAACAGCAAGACAAAAACTACGTCAAGTAGCAGAAACAATGTTTGGCTACAAGCTCAAAAGCGATGCAGTATTTGTTGGAACCAGTGGAAGATACGAATACAGAAACAAAGGAATTGATGTATTTATTGATTCTTTAAATAAAATTAAAGATACTGATAAAGAAATAGTTGCATTTATTATGGTGCCTGCTGATATCTCAGGACCAAACCATCAACTTATGCAAAAATTAAATGGCAATAATGATGTTGAAATAACAAGCAAATTTATTACCCATCAACTTAGAAATCAAGACTATGACCCTGTTCTTAACAAACTTAGAGAACTTGGAATTAATAATAACGAAGAAGACAAAGTTAAAGTTATTTTCACTCCAACATATTTTAACGAAAATGACGGAATTTTTAACCTCTCCTACTACGACTTGCTTATTGGTTTTGACTTAACCGTATTTCCCTCATACTACGAACCTTGGGGATACACACCAATGGAAAGTATTGCATTTAAAGTTCCTACAATCACAACCAATTATGCAGGATTTGGTCTTTGGGTAAAAAAAGAAATAGAAAATACAAACAATGCAGTTTTTGTAATAAATAGAAGTGAGCAAAAATACGAACAAATAACCAGCGATATTGCAAAAGAAATTGTAATATTCTCTAACTATTCGCAAGAAGAAAAAGCAAAAATTAAAGACAATGCCTACGAAATTTCTAAAAAAGCCAGTTGGCAAAATTTCATTCTTAATTATGAAAATGCCTACAATTTAGCTTTACAAAAACAAGAAGAGAGAACAGAAGAAATTTCAAATGTTAATTATGCAGAAATAATTGCAAAATCTCACGGCTCCGAAATATCGCAAGAATCTGCAAATCCAAAATGGAGAAGAGTAGAAATAAAATCATTCCTTCCTGAAATTCTATCTGGATTAGAAGAAATATCTGGAAACCTTTGGTGGTGCTGGAACTCAGAAGCAGAAGAACTATTCCAATATATTGAACCAACTATTTGGGAAAAATGCGAACACAACCCTAAAACTTTTTTAGAAAAAATAACAAGCAAACGTTTTAGCGAAGTTATTAAAGATGAAAAATTTATAAATAAATATAATAAAGTTTATGACAACTTTAAAAAATATATAGAAGAAGGCAAAAATCAAATAAAACCAAGAATTGCATACTTTAGTATGGAATTTGGTTTCCACGATACCATTAGAATTTTTTCGGGAGGTCTCGGAATACTTGCAGGAGACTACCTTAAAGAATCAAGCGACTCTAATGTAAATATGGTTGGAGTAGGTTTACTTTACAGAAAAGGATATTTTAAACAAATTCTTGCTCCGGGGGGAAATCAAATAGCAGAAGACAACTTGCAAGACTTTTCCAAAATGCCTATTAAAAAAGTAACAGACAAAAACGGAGAATGGATAAAAGTATCAATCATGTTCCCAGGACGAACCGTATTTGTTAGACTTTGGCAAGTAGAAGTAGGACGAAACAAACTATATTTATTAGACACCGATTTTAACCAAAACTCCGAACACGACCGCTCAATTACTCACAAACTATATGGAGGTGACCACGAAAACCGATTTAAACAAGAAATGGTGCTCGGAATTGGTGGTATTAGAGCCTTAGAAAAAATTGGAGAAAAACCAAATATATACCATTGCAACGAAGGACATGCAGCATTTATTGGCTTAGAACGATTAAATAAACTAATATCAAAAGAACTACATTCATTTGAAACTTCTCTTGAAATAGTGCGTTCATCTGCCTTATTTACAACACATACACCTGTTCCTGCCGGACACGATACTTTTAGCGAAGATATTGTAAGAACATATATGGCTCACTATCCTCAAAGATTAAAAATTACTTGGGACGAATTTATGAACTTAGGAAAAAGCTCACCAAGCGACGACAAATTCTCTATGAGCTACTTGGCTGCAAACTGCTCACAAGAAATTAACGGGGTAAGTATGCTACACGGAGAAGTTACAAAATCAATGTTTTCTGGATTATGGAAATCATACTTCAAAGAAGAATCAAGCATAGGATATGTTACAAACGGGGTGCATTACGAAACATGGACTGCCAAAGAATGGCAAAAATTATACAACAAAACTTTTGATAAAAAATTCTTAAAAAATCAATCTGATAAAAAAATATGGAACAAAATAAAAACTGTTCCCGATGCAGAAATCTGGAAAATTAGAACAAAACTAAGAGCAGATTTAATTAATTACATCAAACAAAGAATTAGAAAATCATGGACAAGAACATACGAAGACCCTAAAAATATTGTAAAAGTTCTTAACAACCTAAACGAAAAAACTCTAACAATTGGTTTCGCCAGACGTTTTGCAACCTACAAAAGAGCACATCTATTGTTCACAAACGTAGAACGACTATCGGAAATATTGAATAACGAAAAAATGCCTGTTCAAATTCTGTTTGCAGGAAAAGCACACCCTAACGATGGTGCAGGTCAAGACCTTATCAAACAAGTTGTTGAAATGTCTAAAAGACCAGAATTTCTTGGTAAAATACTATTCTTAGAAGATTACAATATTGCACTTGCCCAAAAACTTGTGCAAGGTGTTGACATCTGGCTAAATACACCAACACGACCATTAGAGGCTTCTGGAACAAGCGGAATGAAAGCTGTTATGAACGGTGCATTGCATTTTAGCGTGCTTGATGGCTGGTGGGTAGAAGGTTATCAAAAAAATGCAGGCTGGGCATTAGACCAAGAACGAATCTACAACGACCAAAACTTCCAAAACAAACTGGACGCAGAATATTTATACTCGCTAATAGAAAACGAAGTTGCTCCAAGTTTCTACAAAACAAACATGAATAACGTGCCTAACCAATGGGTAGGGTATATCAAAAATTCTATTGCAGATATTGCTCCAATGTTTACTACTAAAAGAATGATAGACCATTATATAGAAAGATTCTACACAAAACTATATAATAGGCATGTGCTTTTTACTGATAATAACAATCAGAAAATTGAAGAACTCAACTTGTGGAAAAACAAAGTTAAACAAGAGTGGGAAAATATTAGAGTGTTATCTGTAAAACTGCCAAATACTTCACAAGAATTATTAAATATAGACGAAAATTACAAGTCCGAAGTAATTATTGATTTGAAAAACCTGAAACCAGAAGATGTTAGAATAGAACTTATTATAATAGAAACTCCAAAAGCAGATGAACCAAAATTGATAAGTAAATCCGAATTTAACTTTGTTGAAACAACAAACAATATAACATTCTACGAACTAAGTGAAAAACCTCAAAAATCCGGAGTATTTAACTATACTATAAGAATTACTCCTAAAAACAAGTTAATTCAATACCCACAAGACTTTAAACTTGTTAAATGGGCATAATTTTTTGATAATATTGCTAAAAATTGTTATATTGTTGAAATGTTAAAATAATAAATTTTAATGTTTTTGCAATATAACAACTTTTATAAATTTATAACCAGAAAAAATACTAAAAGCTAATTACATCTAAATCCAAAGCCACGTTACCAATAGACGTAACAATATTTTGTTTTTGTCCTGCAAAAACAATTTCTACAAACACACGTCCAATTTTTTCGTCATACCTCTTTACAACTCCATCTATAAAACTCCCAATATAAGGAACTTGCACCCTATCTCCTGCCAAAAGGTCTAACCTTATAGGAATTGCAATACAATCAGATTTTTTAAAAACAGCAAGTTTGCCAGCCCAACCACTCGCCAAAACATTATCGTTCTCCACTCTAATAACCTTATAATGAGAATAATTACCATCTTCTAAAACAGCAATAGAAGTTCCAGCCTGCCAAGTAGAAGTTATTTTTGTAAAACTATTAGGCTCTAATTGCTCGTCCATTTGACCAATAGGAACGCCATTTTCGTTAGTAGTAGGATTGTCAAAATCAATATCAAGATATTGAGCAATAGGACTTTCTGGATTTGTAGCATCTACAATTATCGCCCTACACATTCCCGAACCAGACTGCCACCAAGTTAGCACAACGTCTCCATTATCCACACTTTCGCCAGCAGGAATTGGAATTATTAACGAATTAGGCATCATAACCTCTTCGCCAATTTCAAGCAACTTTGACTCTACATCGCCTACTTCAAGACACTTACGAGAATAAAAATTAAAACTTGAACCATTGCCCTCCCACGCATCTTCTAAAAACGAAAACGACGGTGCTAATACATATTCACCTTGTTTGGCAGAAGTTCTAACTACCGGAAAATTAAAAGGAATTTCGCCAGCACGCTGTTTTGTAGTTTTTTTCATTTCAGAACTATCAATATTTAAAACTGAATTATTGGAGCTATTTTTGTTATTTTCACAGCTAACAATAACCAAAAGCAAAAATACAATTATTGAGAATAATAATTTGTTATTCATAAAATTAAATAAATTTAGATTTTTAATGTTTTTTTAATAAATTCAAACTTCATAATAAAAAAAGAATAGCTTTACATAATTCCAAAATAAAAATAAGCTAATTAATTTCAAAAGTAGAATTAAAAACAAAAAAAACAAACTTGAAATATTTTCTTTATTGTGAAATAAATAAAAAATTTTATTTTTGTAAAATAAAAAAAATATCTGCAACAAAGCAGCAATTTCGTAATAATTACAATTCCGAAATTTTAACTTAATAAACAAGTAGCAACTCAAATCAAAACATTCAAAAACAGCAATTTATACAAATGCAACAATATTTACAACTATTAAACCATGTATTAAAAAATGGTGTAGAAAAAAAAGACCGCACAGGCACAGGCACCAAAAGTGTTTTTGGCTATCAGATGCGATTTGATTTAGAAAAAGGATTTCCTCTTATAACAACAAAAAAAACTCACTTAAAATCAATAATTTACGAATTATTATGGTTTATAAAAGGAGACACAAACGTAAAATATTTGCAAGAAAATAAAGTGAAAATATGGAACGAGTGGGCAGACAAAAACGGCAATTTAGGAAAAATTTACGGATACCAATGGAGGTCGTGGACTACACAAAACGCTAATATAGACCAACTTAAGAAAGTAATTGAAGACCTAAAAACAAAGCCAAACTCTCGTAGGCACATTGTAAGTGCTTGGAATGTAGGCGACTTAGACGATATGGCTTTGCCTCCTTGTCATATATTGTTTCAATTTTACGTTGCCAACGGAAAATTATCTTGCCAATTATACCAACGAAGTGCAGATATATTTTTGGGAGTGCCTTTCAATATTGCTTCTTATGCTTTACTAACCAAGATGATAGCACAAGTTACAGGCTACAAAGTTGGCGAATTTATTCACACTTTGGGAGACGCACATATTTACTTAAATCATATTGAGCAAGTAAAAAAACAACTCACCAGAAAACCATATAAATTGCCTGAAATAAAAATAAATAAAAATATTACAGACATAGAAAACTTTGATTATAAAGACTTTGAACTAACAAATTACGAATCGCACCCACATATAAAAGGTGAAATTTCTGTATAAAAACACAAATCATAATAAGCAGTCTTTTTTATAAAACTGTGGTTTATTCTAAATATAAAATCAATGAAAATACAATTTAATATAAATTATAAAACACAATTCGGACAATTAATAAAAGTTATTGGAAATACTTCTACATTAGGAAACTATGAAATAAAAAAAGCAAAGCCAATGTTCCTAAAAAATGGAGAACAAGGAGACTGGAAGCTAACTATTGATGTGCCAGAAGAAGGAATATTAAAATACAAATATATTTTATGCGATGAATTTAACTCAATAAATTTCAGAGAGTTTGGTGATTTTAGAACTTTGAATATTCAAAACACTGAAAATAAGGCGATTGTTGTTCATGATTATTGGAAATCGGCGACAGACGAAAAAAATGTCCTATTCTCTTCGGCATTTACAAAAGCTGTTTTTAAACCTCAAGTTATTGATAAAATAAAATTTAAAAGTTTAAAAATTGCAGAAAATAAACAAATTGTTCAATTCAATTTAAGACTATCAAGAGTAAGCCCAAATCATAAAGTTGGAATTATAATTGGTCCAGAGAAGGATAAAAAAATATCTCTTTTAAATAATAAATTTTTTCCAAACTGGTCAAAAGAAATTTCTATTAATAAAACCGATTTTCCAACAAAATACAAATACTGTATTTACAACGAAAAAAATAAAAAAATTGTTATTGAAGAATATAAATTTAGAGAACTAAGATTATCAGAAACTTTTAAAGAGCTTGATAATTACAAGATTATAAAAAACGACGAAGATTTTAAATTTCCTCGCTACCCTTGGAAAGCCGCAGGAGTTGCAATTCCAGTATTTTCGCTTAGAACCAAAAAAAGCCTTGGAGTAGGAGAATTTGCCGACATAAAACTACTTGTAGATTGGGCAAAAAAAACAGGATTAAAACTTGTTCAAATATTGCCAATTAACGATACAACAGTTAGTTACAGATGGACAGATTCTTATCCTTATGCAGCAATTTCTGTTTTTGCTTTGCACCCAATTTATATTAATTTAGAAAAAATTGGAAAATTAAATTCAAAACTCATACAAGAAATTACCAATGAACAAAAAGACTTTCTGAACAAAAAAGATTTTGTTGATTACGAGAAAGTTATGCAAGTAAAAACTCGTTTTTTGAAACAAATATTTGCCGAACAAAAAGACAATTTTTTAAAAGATAAAGAATTTAAAAAATATTTTGCAGACAACAAAGACTGGTTAGTTCCTTACGCTGCTTTTTCGTTTTTGAGAGACTTATACGGAACAGCCAATTTTGAAAAATGGGGACGTTTTAAAAAACCAAACAAAAAAAACCTTGAAGAGTTAAATAATTCAAAATCAGAATATTATAATGACATTGCAATTCATTATTTTATTCAATTTCATTTGCATAAACAATTATTAGAAGCCACAAATTATGCACGCCAAAATGGTATAATTCTAAAAGGAGATATTCCTATCGGAATTTTCAGAAACAGCGTAGATGCTTGGACACAGCCAGAGCTTTATAATCTTGATAGTCAGGCAGGAGCACCACCAGATGACTTTGCAGAAAACGGTCAAAATTGGAAATTTCCAACATATAATTGGGACGTGATGGCTAAAAATAATTATCGTTGGTGGAAAAAACGTCTCACAAAATTATCAGCATATTTTGATGCCTATCGCATAGATCATATTCTTGGTTTTTTCCGAATCTGGGAAATTCCAAAATCACAAACCCAAGGAATTATGGGACGCTTTAACCCTGCTATTGCTTTAGACATCAACGAACTAAAAAGCAAAAACTTTGGTTTTGATTTGATTAGGCATTGCCGCCCTTACATAAAGGAACATATTTTAAATAACTTATTTGGATATTTTAAAGACACTGTAAAACAGGGCTTTTTGGTGGAATATAGCAAAGGGCAATATTATTTGAAAGAAGAATATAATACACAAGCCAAAATTGAACAAAAAATTTTAACAAATCTTCAAGTTCCTCCAAACGAAAGAAATATAAATAAAATTATAAAAAAAGGGTTAACATATCTTGTTAGCGAAGTATTGTTTTTAGAAGAAGAAGGTAGTGATGGGACAAAATTTCACCCACGACATTCTTTATATAAAACAAACTCTTTTAACGAGTTAGATGAAAATTCCAAACATAAAATAATGGAAATTTATAACGATTATTTCTATTATCGCAACGAAGATTTTTGGAAACAAGAAGCGATGAAAAAATTACCTGAACTAAAAGAAACAACCGACATGCTTGTTTGTGGCGAAGATTTAGGAATGGTGCCTTCTTGTGTTCCAGAAGTTATGAAAGACCTGAATATGTTAAGTTTAGAGGTTCAGCGAATGCCAAAAAATCCTAAAATAGAATTTGGACACCCAATAAATTATCCATATTTGTCGGTTGCAACTCCATCGTCTCACGATACTTCTACGATTAGAGAATGGTGGGAAGAGGATACTGACAGAACTCAGAGATTTTTCACACAAATACTTGGTAAACAAGGAGGTTCGCCCTTCTTTTGCGAGCCATGGATAGCCAAAGAAATTATTAATCAGCATAATTACTCGCCAAGTATTTGGTCTATATTTCCAATTCAGGATTTGCTTGCAATGGACAGCAAATTAAGAAGGCAAAATCCAAAAGATGAGCGTATTAATGTGCCTGCAAATCCACAACATTTTTGGAAATACCGTTTACACTTAAATTTAGAAGATTTAATTAAAGAAACCGAATTTAATAATTCTATTAAAGAAATGATAAAAAAATCAGGAAGATTAAATGACTATTAATAAGTAAAATATTTATAAAAAAAATAGCCTCTCTTTTTAAATGAGAGGCTGTTTTTATAAATTATTTTATTTTAGCAAGACGTGCAGTTACTTTTACTGTTCTTTGAGAAAAAATCAAAGGAATTCCAATAGGTGATTTTGTAACAGTCTCATATTGAGGATAAAAAACAATGTCGTAACCAGGATTTCTTTCCATCATATCGTATAAAGCATAGCTTTTTACTACTCCAGCACCATCTAATTTTCCTACAGTTCCACCAATAACAGGGATACTACTTGCAGAAAGCATTAGTCCAGAAGACTCAATATTTCCAGATTTTACAGAAAAAAGTCTTTCAAAGTCTATTAAAAATATAAGAGTTGAAGTTGCTTCTCCTGTTACTTGACCAGAATATTCAAAATCATCTTTTTCAAATTCTACGATACTATTTGCCGAACTCATAGAACGGTGAGTTGCAGTACAACTACTTAAAAATAAAACAACTAAGGCAATTAGCCCAATACCAAGCAAATTTTTTTTGTTCATGATAATAAAATTAAATTAATAAAAAATAAAATGTTTTAAACTGACAAATGTAAAAAAAAATTATAAAAAAAAACAAATTAAAGAATAAATAAAATAATTTTAAACTTGTAACTTTTTTGTTGCTATGGATTTATATTGTTTTAAATTACAAGCATCACAACTTTTGCTACAATTACCACAGGGGCTTTTACCTTTTCTTGAATCTATAAAAAACTTTACAAATTTATAGATTGTTATCCCGGCAGTTATTATTAGAATTATATATGTTATTATTTCTTGCATTTTTTTAATTTTTAAAATTGATTAAATAAAAAGACTACCTATTTGATAGGTTAAAAACGAGATTACCCAAGCTAAAGTAGTTGTGTAAACTACTGAAAATAAAGCCCATTTCCATTCGCCAGATTCTTTTTTTATTGCAGCAACCACGGCAAGACAAGGAAAATATATGAGTATAAATAGTATAAATGAAATACTTGCCAGTGGCGAAAATATTTTTTCACCAATTTTGTCGCCGCTGGTATATACTTCATTTTTAATTTTTTGAGACAATGAACCAGAACCACTAACATTTTCATCATCAGCCTGATACAAGACGCCCATTGTGCTAACCACAACCTCTTTGGCTGCAATTCCTGTTATTATACTAACTGTCATTTTCCAATCAAATCCGAGAGGCTGCATTACTGGTTGCACAAATTTTCCAATTTTTCCGATAAAAGAATTTTCTTGAAGTTTGGCTGTTTTTTCTAAATTTATTTTTGACAACAAACTGTCTTTTAACTCATTATCATTAGAATATTCTTTTTCTATTGCAACTATTTTTTGTTCGTATTCTTGGTGAATATCTTTTTGCAAAGGAAAATATCCCAAAGCCCAAATTATTATTGATGCAATAAGAATTATTCCTCCCATTTTTTTCAAATATTGTTTTCCCTTGTTCCACATGTGTTTACTGGTGTTTTTCATGCTTGGAATTCTGTAAGGCGGAAGTTCCATTACAAAAGGAGTTTCCTCCGATTTGAAAAGAAATTTTTTGAAAACAATGGCAACCAAAATGGCAAGCAAAATTCCTACTCCGTATATTGAAAATAAAACTGTGCCTGCGTGTTTTGGAAATACTGCACCAATCACAACAAGATAAATTGGTAGTCTTGCACTGCACGACATTAGCGGATTTATTAGCATTGTAAGCAACCTATCATTTCTGTTTTCCAATGTGCGAGTGGACATTACGGCAGGAACATTGCAACCAAAGCCCATTAAAAGTGGAATAAATGATTTGCCGTGCAAACCTATTTTGTGCATTAATTTATCCATAATAAAAGCAACACGAGCCATATAACCTGTATCTTCCATAAGAGAGATAAAAAAGAAGAGTATCAATATGTTAGGTAAAAAAACAATAACCCCACCAACTCCTCCAATTATGCCATCAACGAGTAAATCTTTGAGCATTCCATCTTGCATAAAATTGCTAATTTGACTGCTAATAAATCCTACGGCATACTCAATGGCTGCCATTGGATATTGTCCAAATTTGAATGTGGATTGAAACATTACCCACAAAAAAAGTATGAAGATAGGAAAGCCAAATAATTTATGTGTTAAAAAAGTATCAATTATTTCTGTTTTTTTGCGTCTATTTTTAACTCCCTCTTTGTAGGTTTCTTTTAAAGCTCCTGCAATAAATCCGTATTTTGCATCGGTTAGTAAAGTTTCGCTGTCTTCGTTAAAACAGTTTTCCAACCTGCTTATCTGGTTTTTAGTTTCTTTTAATATTTCTTTTTTATTACTACAAATTTCAATTGTTTTATATGCGTCTTTGTCTTTTTCTAATAATTTAAGTGCCAAAAAACGTGATGAAATTTTATCAGTAAGATGTAAATTTTCTTTTATTTTTATTTTTTCCTGAATTTTTTTTATCCCCCTTTCGGTTTCTTTTCCATAATTTATATGAATATGCCTAACGGTTGGCGAGTTGTCCTCAAATGCCTCAATAGCCTGATTAAAAAGCTCTTCTATGCCTTTTCCTTTTGAGCCTACAGTTGGAATTATTGGCACTCCTATCATTTTGCCAAAAAATTTATAATCAAACTTATCTCCTTTTTCAAGAAGTTCGTCGTAAATATTTAGAGCGATTACCATTTTTATATCCATATCTATCAGCTGTGTAGTTAGATACAGATTTCTCTCTAAATTTGAGGCATCTAAAACATTTATTACCAGGTCTGGCGTTTGGTCTATAATATGATTTCTTACATATAGTTCTTCTGGCGAATAGGCTGTTAGTGAGTAAGTTCCGGGAAGGTCTGTTATATTAAATTGATAGCCGTTTTGCTCAAATTTTGCTTTTTTGGCGTCCACCGTAACTCCTCCGTAATTGCCCACATGTTCCTTAGAATTAGAGGCATAATTAAAAATTGTAGTCTTTCCACAATTCGGATTTCCGACAAGGGCAATATTTATTTGCTTACCTTTTTCTTTGGCAGTTTTTATTAGATATTCTTCGGTTTCAAAAGTTCCATTTGTTTCGGAGGTTAAATTTTTCGCTTCTTCCAAAGTTATTATATCTATCAGGTTTGCCTCGCTTTTTCGTAGCGAGACTTCGTAGCCCATAATGTTGTATTCTACTGGGTCTTTGAGTGGTGCATATTTTACAAGTGTAACAGTTTTGCCTTTCACAAAACCCATTTCTATAATTCTTTTGCGAAAAGCTCCTCGCCCACGCACTTTTATAATAACTCCTTTTTCACTATTTTTAAGTTCCGATAATTTCATATTTTACACCTTTTGGGTTTTATTTTAAGCATCTTAAATTGAAATAAGATTTAATTAAAAGCAATCTTATATGGTAAAATGCTCAATTACCACAAAATTAGTTTAAAAAATAAAGTTATCAATACCTACTTTTAGGTATTTTGTTTTTTGTTATAAAAAAATACAATGTTTTTTTTATAATCTTTCGCTTAGTTCTAACCAAATCATTTCTTTTTCGTCCAATTCACTAACAATTTTTTCAAATTCCTCTGCTTTTTCTGTTATTTGCTCAACAGATAATTTTCCAGAACTTAATAGATTTTCAATTTCATCTTTTCTTTTTTCCAACTCTGGAATTTCTTTTTCTAAGGCTTCAAATTCTTGTTTTTCTTTATAGCTTAGTTTATTAGATTTTTGTTTTATTGGAATTTCTTTTGGAGGTATTATTTTTTTCACAATTTGTTTTTGCTCTTTTTCTTCTTCTTTTTTTTGGAAATAATAATTAGAATATGTGCCTGTAAAATTTCTTATTTTTGCATTTCCTTCCAAAACAAACAGAGTATCAACAACTTTATCCATAAAATATCTATCGTGAGAGACGACTATCAAACAGCCAGAAAAATTTATAAGATAATCTTCCAAAACGTTAAGTGTTGCAATATCAAGGTCGTTGGTGGGTTCGTCTAAGATTAAAAAATTTGGATTTTTCATAAGCACAGTCATCAAATAAAGCCTACGACGTTCTCCCCCGCTTAATTTTCCAACTCTACTGTAGTGCATTTTGGTAGGAAATAAAAAATATTCTAAAAATTGTAAAGCACTCAATTGCTTGCCGTTACCAAGCGTAATTATTTCAGAAATATCTTTTATTACGTCAATAATCTTTTTTTCTGGGTCTATATTTATGCCTGCCTGTGTATAATATCCAAAAACTATTGTTTCGCCAGTTTCTATTCTTCCACTATCTGCTTGTATTTGTTGGGTAATAATGTTCAAAAAAGTTGTTTTTCCAGAGCCGTTATTTCCTACAATCCCTATTTTTTCGTTAAACGAAAATTTATATGAAAAATTTTCTATAAGTTTCAAATCTCCGTAACTTTTGCTAATATCGTAAAGTTCTAAGATTTTTTTACCCATTCTACTGGTTTTTATGTTCAGTTCCAAGTTTTTATCAATAATTTTGCCTTTAGCTTTTTCTTTAATTTTTTCAAAATTTTCTACTCTATATTTTGCTTTTGTTGCTCGTGCTTTTGGCATTCTTTTTACCCAATCTAATTCAGAACGATACTGATTTTGAGCTTTTTCCACATTCAAATTATGAAGTTGTATTCGCTCTTCTCTTTTTTTCAAAAAATAAGAATAATTACCATCGTATTTGTAAACCGTATTGTTGTCTATTTCAATAATTTCGTTACAAATTCTATCTAAAAAATATCTATCATGAGTAACCATAAGCAAAGTATTATGGCTTTTTTTCATATATTCTTCTAACCATTCAATTAGCTGTAAATCAAGATGATTAGTAGGCTCGTCAAGAATTAGCAAATCAGGTTCGGTGATTAGCAAATTTGCAATAGCAAGTCGTTTTTTTTGTCCTCCTGAAAGCTCGCCGACTTTTTGGCTTAAATCTGTAATTTTCAGACGGCTAAGAATTTGTTTAATTTTCTCTTCGTAATTCCACGCTTTATGAAAATCCATTTGTTCAATAGCAGTTTGCATTTCAGCCTCGTCTCCTGATTTTAAAGCAGTTTCATAATTTTTCACAACTTCCACAATTTCATTTGACGATTGAAAAACCTGTTCAATAACAGTTCTTTCGTTGTCCATTTTTGGAGATTGTTCCAAGTATCCTATCGTAATATCATTTTTTTTGCTAATTTTTCCTACATCAGGTGTATCGTTTTCTGTTAAAATATTCAAAAGAGTAGTTTTTCCAATTCCATTTTTTGCAATAATTGCTACTTTTTGGTCTTTGTTGATACTGAACGAAATATCCTCAAAAAGAGCGAGTTCGCCAAAAGATTTTGTTATATTTTCTGCTTGTAAATAGCTTACCATATTTTTTTTATAAATGTGTGATATGAAAAATTAAGTTTTAAAATAAAATTTATTTGTAATATTTTTTTATAAATTAATTTCCATTTTTACAATATTTTAGAATATAATTATTTGCTCTATAATCTTTATTTTTAATGCTTTTTTGCCAATAAATGCAAGCATTTTCCATGTTTCCAGCCTCTTGTTCTGCAATTCCCATTTGAAGATAAATATCTGTTAAACTGGGATTTATATCAAGTGCTGTGCTATAATCGTTAATTGCATAATCATAGGTTTGTGTTTTAGAATAAGCATTTGCACGAGCATAATAATATTTTGCGTTAGTGTTGTTTTTTGTTATTGCTGTATTAAAATATTTTAATGAGCCAATATAATCCTCTGAATTATAGTAAATTAAACCACAGTTGTAAAAAACTTCACTATCTCTATTAAAATATTGAATATAAATACTTATGTCATTTTTTGCGTTAAGGTATCTTTTTAATTCATTAAAAATCAATGCTCTTTTGTAATAAATCTGAATATTTTCTGGATTTATTATTAATACAGAGCTATAATCATCTAATGCTTTTTTATGTTTTTTTATATCATTGTAAGATTTTGCTCTTGCCAACAAATATTGAGTGTTTTTAGGTTGATTTTTTATTGCTTTACTATAATTTTTTATTGCATCTTTGTAATTTCCTGTCGCATAAAATACTTCTCCTTTTATAAAATATGCTTTATGATTTCTTTTATTTTTCTTTAAAACAGAGTTTAATTCACTCAAAGCCTCTAAATATTTCTCCTGTTTTTTAAGATATATAGCTTTATTTATTTTTGTTTCAACTTCCGAATACCAATTTTTTTTCCATAAATTTTGCCATTTTTCTGTATTTTTTATTTTTTCAAATGCTTTATCCAATTTTATTTCCGATTTTGGAATTTTATCGTATTGGCTCAAATATTTTTCAAGATAAAAAATACTGCTGTCAATATTATTTGTAATTGCATAACATTTAGCAAGTTGCAATACTCCTTTTTTTGAATTTAATTTTTCTGCATTTTTAAAATCCGATATTGCATTGTTGTATTTTTCTAATTTATAATAATTTTCTCCTCGTTCTATAAAGAAAAAATCTTTGTCGCTAAAAAAAACTTCCGCCTTATTAAAATGTTCAATTGCTTTTTCATTTTCGGAGTAATATGCTGCTGCGATTGCGTAGGAATATTCTTCATAATCTATTTGTGCAAAAATATTGCAACTCAAAAATAATATCATTATTAATAATTTTGTTTTTTTCATATTCATATTATTTTATAACATTTTCTAAATATAATAATCTATTAGTTTTTTTATAATTATGCAAATATAATAAAAAAATTGATATTATTTTTTAGTCTGCACTAATTAGTGCAACTCTTTGTTTTCCGTCCATTTTGATTGTTAAAGGTTTTTCAAATTTAATATGTTTAATAAATTTCGTTTGCTCAATAATTTTTTGTTCGGCAAGTTTTTCCCAAGCTAAAATATTGTTTCTTTTGCTATGCTGAACCGAAAAATATCCCACATTCATAGAAATAACATTGTGAAAAAAATGAGAACCTAATGAGCCATCAAGAGGATAGCCCTTCAAACTTGTTTCTATAATAACCTTAGCATTAGATATTTGCGACCATTCAACGGGAATACCAATCCACTTATCACGAGTTCCCCAGCGTCCGGGACCTATCAAAACATATTTTTTATTTGCTTCAACCATTTTTTTATTTAGCACCGCAATTTCTTGTGCAATTTCTTCTGTTTTAGATTTGTCAAAAACTTTTACATCTACATAAATAATATCAGAAATATTGTTTATCAAGCCATTGCCCATTCCTTTGTCTGTAAACATGATTGCTTTTGAAGTATCTATATTTCTGACATCAATTTCGTAATTTTCGGAATTTCCTATAAGTGGCTTAATTTGAAGCAAATAGAATGATGCTTTATAATCTTTATCTTTGTTGAGGTCTATTGCAAACTCAATTTCTACTGGCGAACCTATTGCTTTCTGACCAATTTCAAGTATTTTTTCAAGAGTTTTAGCAAGTGGGATGTAATTGTATTTTAGGATATTAGCAAAATCTACAATTCTTGGTCCCATTCTATCTAAGCCGGGAGTAATTATTTCATTATCACGATTATATACAGATGCAAGATGTTTTAAATTTCCATGTTTTTCTGCATCATGTATTGTAAGTCTTTTTAAACCAGCATTTTCACCTTTGGTTAAAAATAATTTTTTAGATTTAAGATTTACTGCATAAAATTCTAATTGAGAATTTTTATATAAATCTTTTGTGCTATAATTTCGTATAGAGGGGTATTTTGGACAAAAGCGATAAGACTTCTCACCTTCAACAACATAAGTTCCCAAACCAACGGCAATATTAGCAAACCCATCTTCGGGTTCAATATGAGAGAATGGATAATAATTATATGATTGGGCTACTCCACTTATGTGTGGATAATAATATCCATCAGACTCTGTTCCAACTACTTCTTGCAAAATAATTGCCATTTTTTCTTCTTCTATTTTGTAATTTATGGCGTTTATATAGGATTTAGATTTTTCGGAAAAAACTGAGGCATAAACTAATTTTATTGCAATTCTTAATTGTTTTAGCCTGATTTTTTTTTCTTCGTGGCTGTTGGGGACTATGTATGTTTCAAAAATACCTGCAAAAGGCTGGATAAGTGAGTCTTCAAATAGTCCCGACGACCTAACTGCGATTGGCTTTCTGATGTGTTCTAAAATTATTTTTAATTTATTAATAAGTTGTTTACTTAATTTTGCCTTCAAAAATTTTTCTTTAACTTCGTCATAAGGCATATAATTATATATAACTTTTCTCAAATTGTTTTCTTTCAAAAACTCGTCAAATTCGTCTGTTCCGATAATAAAAGTGGACGGAGTTTTTATATTTATATCAGGAAAATATTTTGAAATTTCGTTTTTATAAATTAAGGAATGGATAAAAGCCAATCCTCTACCCTTGCCTCCCAAAGCACCCGACGACAGTGATACAATATTGCTTTCTTCGTGAATTGCATTTTCTGAAAAATCTAAGATTTTACCTTTATTTTTTTCGTAATGATTTTGTTGTAAAGCATTTATTAAGAAGCTCCTAAGCCCCTCTAAGTTAGGAAAATCTTGTGCTTGAACAGGAGAAAGCAATTCTGCAACTTTTCGCTCTCCTCTTGCCATTAGCCACAACGAAAAATGATTTCTGGTGGCATGATAAACGATTGATTCTATTGGTATTATTTTTAAATTATCTCTAAATTCGTTCAGGTTTGTTGCAATAATGTCTAATTTATTTTCATTTCCATCATAATAAATAAAATCACCAAAACCCATATTAAATTGAATAATATTTTTAATATCAAAAGCTAAAGTTTCTGAATTTTTATCTATAAAAGTATATTTTTCTTTGAGAGCTTTTTCTCTGTTTTTAATATTTGCTGATTGCATAATGATAGGAAAATCTTCTGTTGGTTTGCTTGATTTTACATAAGCAGCGAGCTCAAAACCAGCAGTTTTGTTCTTTTTACCATTTTTAAAAAACTCAACATCTGTTATTAGACTCAAAAAATTATCTTTATATTTGTCAAAAAGCATTTTGGCTTCTTCAAAGTTAGAAACTTGCAATATTTTTGGACGCAACCTCAACGAAAGTATCTGAGAAACAGAGTCTTTGTCCGATAAGTCTTCAATAATTAATTGTGTTTGTTTCATCACACTTCGGTATAGCAAAGGCAAGTAGCGAGAATAATATTTTGCGGAATCTTCTGCTAGCAAAATTATTCGTGTTTGTCCTATTTTCACATCATTTTCAAGATTTATTCTATCTTCCTGTAACTTTATGATTGTTAGGAAAATACGAGAGTCGCCATTCCAAACAAAAATATTATCAATATTCTTGTCTCTTTCTTTAGCTTTTTCAAATAGAGAAATATCTGTATTATTATTAAGTAGCAGATAAGTAGGCATTTGAGGAAATTCTTTTTTTATCTGGCGATTTATTAAAATTGGAGTGTTTTTTTCTATACCAACAATAATAATTACCATGTCAAAGTGCTTGTTTTTCAGCTTAGAGCGAGATTCTTCGTAGGAGTTTACTCCCGTAATTCGTGGAAAGGTTGTCAGATTTAGATTTATATAGTCGCCAAAAATTTTTTGCGTAAAATTTCCTTCACGTTCAATACTGTATGCGTCGTAAAGGTTTGCAATTAGTAAAATTTCTGTTACTTTATAAACCATCAAATCGTGGTAAATATTTCTATCATAATTACTTTTGCTCAAAAAGTTTTCCAATAAGTCATCTTCTATCACATAGTCAATATTTTTTATTTTTTCAGAACTATCTACTGTTTTATTTTTATATAGTCCTCCTAATTCGGCCTGAATTAATTTTTTTGTCCACACGATAAGTTCTCTTTCTTCGGAGGAGAAGGCACCTTCATCTTTGTTAGGAAATTTTTTGTTATAAAAAATATCTATTGAAGCTTTTTGATTATTTCCATACTTAAATGGCTCTTTTAGAATCCATTGAGTTTCCTCAAAATTATCAGATGTATATACTTTGTCTCCTATTTTTATTCTGACACAAGTGCTGTCGGGGTAAGAAAAAAACTTAACAAGCTGAAAACATAGCTTATGAAAAGCAATATTTTGTGTAATTTCTTCTTTAAAAATATTATTAATAGAATTTGTAAATTCTAAATATTTATTATTCATACTGTTTTATAATTAAAAAGATTTGTTCAATTTACTTAAGCAAATAAAAATTATTCACCTATTAAAATAAGACTACTCCAATTTATAGGTAAATCGCCATTTTTTATTTGTGTTATTTTTGCTAATCTTAAAGCCTCCGAATAAGTTTTACCTTCAAAAATATATGAGTAAAAATTTAGCATTAAAAATTTAGTTTTTTCGTCGTGAATTTTCCATAAAGAAGCTACAATATTAGGCACTCCTATAAAAATAAATGCACGAGGCAAAGCAAGTATGCCTTCTCCATTTACAATTTTACCCGCTCCTGTCTTGCACGCACTCAACACCACGAGTTCAGCATCAGTTTGGAGCAAATAAAGCTCGCTAAGATAAATAAAGCCATCATTAGTTATACTATAATTTTCAGAAGTTTGCGAAAAAAACAATCCAGAAAGTTCCGGAATCTGAATAGATGAATATCCGTGAGTTGCTATGTGTATTATAGTATATTTTTTTATATGTTCTTTAAAATTCTGCTCACTTGCATTTTCAAAAGTAAATACGATTGATTTTTTATTATTATCTTTAAATAATTTATGAATTTCCAAAACCTCTTGCTCAGAATATATTAATGGTTTAAGATATTTATTTTCAGATATTTCTCTATAATCTTCTCTAAGTTGTTCGTTGTTGTTTAATGGATTTTCTGAACTAATCTTATGCTTATCTAAAAAAACTGGTGCAAAACCGATAAAACTAATATTTTCTTTATTTTTGGGGTGTTTTCTGCTTTTTAGCCATAAAAAAGATGAATAATTATACGAAATTGCTAATTTTTCTATCAAAAATTTGTTTTCATTATTTTCTTTATAAACAAGAGTTTCAAATGGAATACGAGTTAGTTCGTTGTCTGGAATAATTACTAATTTATTAATTTTATTTATTTCATTTTCAAACGGTTTAATCAGAATAGAATATAATTCTGCTCCCGAATTTATTACAGACGAGCCTGTTTTCAAATCCTTATAATATTTTATTATTAAATTATTAAAATTTTTGTCTATTTCAATAACATTAATTTTTGCTTCATGTTTTGAAACATATAAAGAATATAATTTTGATTCTGACAAATGATATGTAATAAGAGCCTCATTTTCAAACATATTAGTTTGAATTTCTGAAATATTTATTTTTGTAAAAACATTTTCTACATTAATATTTTTAACAGATTGATTTTTAAAACTTAATTCAAAAGCAAGTTTTCTATTTTCAAAAAGTTCTGCTTCTATATTTTCTTTCTGTTGGTCATTTGTTTTTTTTTCTAATGCAATTAATTCGTTTTCTAAATTTCTTATTTTTTGCGAAACTTTAATCTGCTCAACATCTGTCTCAGTTTTATTTACTTCGGAATTTAGCTTAAAAACATTTGCTTGATTGGTGAATTTAAGTATTTTATCTAAAAAAATTGGATTATTTTCTAAATTAAAAGAGATATAATTTGCTTCTATAGCAAAACTCGCAAAACTGTGATAATCAGCAGATAAGGTTAAGTTTTGCTCGTCCATAATTGTAGATTTAGCAAAAGAAATAATAAGAGTATCGCTAAGGCTGAAATAAAAAAGACTGTTTTTTAAAAACTCATCTTGTTTGTTGCTTTTATACAAATTAAGATAATATTCAGCAATAAGGCTTGTTGTTTGAAAGGCTGCAAAATCACTTTTAAAATCCTGATATTTAAGCATTTCATTGTTATTATCGTTATTAATTATCATAAGATTCATATCCATTTTTGCAAATTCTATGGCTTTATAAAAATCATTTTGCTTTGCATAAAGTTTTGCCATACAGATATTTACATCTTCATGCAGAGGGTTTTGCAATTTTGTTTTTTTATAATAGAATAAAGAAGAGTCAAGTTGGTTTGTTTTGTAGAATAAGTTTCCTTTTTCAAAATAAATTTCAGCAATCATTGGCTCTTCTTTCGGAAAATGCTTATTCAAAAAAACATTTAGTTTTTCAAGAGTTTTGTGGGCTTGGGAATAATTTTCTTGCATTTCAAAAGCTCTGGCTTTGTTAAACAAAATAGAATTATAAGTAAGAACTAACCTGTCTGTAAAATTATATTTATTTATAAGGCTATCAGCTTTATTTGCATAAAATAGAGCAAGTTTGTTCTTTTTAGTTTCTAAGCAAATATTTGATAAGTTATTTAAAACAACGATTGTATTTTCTTTGCTATCAATAACTTCTTCAAAAATATACAAAGATTTTTTGTAAAAATCAAAAGCAAGTTTGTTTTGCTGTGTTTGCTTCATTAGAACAGCAAAATTCATATATAAAAAAGCTTTATCATCGTTTTTTTGCATTAGATAGCCCTCTGACATATTTTCAAAGTTATCTGATTCTAAAATATTTAAACCTTTATTTGTATAAATATAACCTGTTTCATTTTCATATAAATAAATATTAAGAAACCCAGCACTTTTGTATGCACTCAAAAGGTGCATTGGAGGAGTGTTTGCTTTCTCATAAATATTTATTGCATTATCAAAAACTGGTTTTGCTTCGTTTAGTTTCATTAAACGAGTTAAGCCAAAGGCTTTTATGTGCATCAAAGTTGCAAAATGCACATTTATTGTGTCTATTTTTGTTCTCAAAAAGTCTATTTTAGCATCAAGTAGTGGGATTGTTTTTGGGGCAAGACCAGAGCCAGTAGGAAAATAAAAACTTATTGCATATAAATATATAGCACGGTCGGTTTCGTTTTTTTTATAATAATAGTCAAAAGCAGACTCTCCTATTATTAGCAATGTATCCATTTTGTTATTGTCAAGACAATCATTTATTTGCGGATAAAAAACCTCATCTTGCAATTCAGAATATATGCCTTCGTAATAGTTTTGTGAGTATGTTTTTAATGATAAGATTAATAACAATATTAAAATAAAAAAAGCAAATAATTTTCTCATTATAAAGGGATTAACATGTTTAAGTTTTTTATTAATTTTCAAAAACTGAATTTATATACAACTATTTGATTAATAAGTTTTATTTTTGCAATTATTAAATGATAATATGCAAATGAATAAAAAAAAAACAAATATAGCCTTTTCAATAGAAACTGTAATAAAAATTGCGGATATTATTGTAAAAAAATTTGTTAAAAGTAAGAGTATTTATGCCTCAGAATTTGATGATATAAAGCAGGCTATAATAGAAAAATATTTGCAAAAGAGAGAAACTATTGAAGCAAATTTTACTCAAAAATCTAAGCCAGAAACATATATATCTGCCATTTTGTTCAGAATGGTTTTGGAAGTATTAAGAACAGAACGTAATAAGAAACAAAAATATTTAGAATTTGAAAATAATTTCAGTATTTTAAAAAAAGATAAAGTAATTACTCCCGAAGAAAAGTTGATTATTTTGAATGAGAAGGAATATTTAAAAAGAGTTTTAAATACCTTTGGGGAAGAAAAAACAAAAATAACTTTATTTATAAAAATTTATTATCAAATTAATGTTACTAAAAAGGAAATTAATAATTATTCTAAAAATATAGATTGTAAAAAAATATTAAAAAACTTAGGCAACAGTAAAAATCTTAAAGAAAAAGAAATTTTTTTATTACTAAGTAAAATACAAAATAAAGCTGAAAATAAGCAAGTAAAACCTGATGCTATAAGGATGTATGTTAATAATATTATCAAAAAGATATTATATCGCTTAAATGGTGAAAATAATAGAACTTTTTACACAAAAAAAAATTTAGCCTTGCTATTTGAAGTTTTTTAAAACAAAAATACTATGAAAGACCACCTTACAGATGAAGAATTGGCTTTATATGCCGAATTTTTACAAAAAAATAATAATGTAGAAGTGCCATTAAACATTATTGAGCATATAAAAAATTGTGATAAATGTGCGTCCAAGTCAGTAGAGTTAAGTTTTATTTCAGATGAAATTACAAAAGAATTGCAATTTGAAACAGAGGAAAAAAAAGAAATAAGAACAGTTTTTTTTTCAAAAAAAATCATCGTATCGGTAGCCGCAACAATTTTTTTATTTTTATCAGTTTGGCAAATTTTTGGATTTTTTAAAGAAAAAAATAAAATTTATTCTGCTCAAAAGATTACGTTACTTTCAAAAAATATTAAAAACAAAAAAGAAATTATTAAACCAATAAAAAAAGAAGATAACAAACAAGAAGACAACAAATTACTATCTTGCTACGAGGAAAATAAAGAAGCAGAACAACTAATAGACAATTTTTATGCAAACTCTCGTGGCGAAGATATTGAAGTAATTAGTCCACAAGAGATAAATTTTAAAAATAATAAAGAAATTACTCTTGAATGGAAAAATGCAGAAAACATTAAACTAACAATAGAAATATATAACAACAAAATGATAGAACTTGAAACAACAGAAACTTCAAAAAATTATTATGTTGTAGAAAATCTATCTAAGGGATTATATTATTGGAAATTATTAAATTCAGACTTTGACCTTCTTTTTTTAGGAAAATTTTATGTTAGATAGCTTTTTTTAATAACAATAAAGTAATTTAAAACATTTTTTCATTAAACACATAAAACGCTAAATAACAATAATATAACACATTTAATTTCTGATAAAAGTAAAATATGTTTGTAAATTTACCCAAAAACGTTCTTTTTTTATAAAAAAATGTTATTTTTGCAAAATATAAGAAAAAAAACTATACAAATCTTTAGGAAATAAAATTATGAAACATTTTACTTTAATTTTATCATTTTTTTTGATAACCATGGGTGTTTTTGCTCAGTATTCTAATGGGCAAGGTAACGATCCTATCTACAAGGATAAATTTTACGAAGCCGAAGAATATATTGAAGAGGCAAAATTTGAAGAAGCTATTGCAATATACAAAGAACTATTAAAAACAAATCCAAACGACGATGCAGTTAATTTTAGACTTGGATATTGCTACCTTTTCACAACCGAACGTTGGAACGCCATAGAGCCTTTAGAAAAGGTAACAAAAAATTATGAGAAGTCTGGTGAAAAAGCAAAATTTGCCCCATTAGATGCCTATTATGCTTTAGGTTACGCTTATTATGTAAATTACATTTTCGATGATGCAAAAAATACTTATGAAAAATTATTAAGTTTGACAAAGAACAAAGAAGATAAAAAAGCCATTGAAGAGAAAATAAAAATATGTGAAAATGCCATAAATCTTTTTAATGACCCCAAAATGATGATGGTAATAAAATTGGGAGTAATAAATTCTGAATATTCCGACCATAGCCCTACTGTAACAGCAGACGAATCTATGGTTATTTTTACATCAAGAAGAGAGGGTAGCACTGGCGAAAAAATTAGCGAAGACGGAAAATACTACGAAGACCTTTACGTATATGATAAAAAACTTGGATTAGATGCAAAACCATATAGACTTGATACCACAGTAAATACAACAGACCACGAAGCAACTTGTGGCTTATCTTTTGATGGAAGCGAACTTTTTATGTATAAAGCAACCAAGAAAGACAGAGGAGACATTTTTACGAGCGTTTCCGATGGCGAAAAATGGTCTGCACCAAAAAAAGTTGAAGGAGAAGTAAACACGAAAAAAAGAGAATCTCATGCAAGTATTTCTACTGATGGCAAAAAACTCTATTTCACAAGCGACCGCAAAGGAGGATACGGAGGAATGGACATATATGTAGCAGACAGAGACTCTACAACTGGTGAATGGATAAATGTTAAAAATCTGGGACCAAAAATTAATACAAAATTAGACGAAGAAGGACCATTTATTAATTACGATGATAACACACTTTATTTCAGCTCACAAGGACATAATACAATGGGAGGATTTGATATTTATAAATCAAAACTAAACGAAGAGGGAAATTGGTCGGAAGTTGAAAACATGGGATTCCCACTAAATACGGTAGATGACGATGTGTTTTTTGTGCCAACAATAAGAGGAAATAGAGCTTATTATTCTTCACAACAAGAAGGAGGAGAATCAAATATCTATATTGTAGAACTATATGAAAATGAAAATGATATGATATTAGTAACAGGTTTTACCTACGATAGTAATATCAAATCTAATAATTATAATAAAAAAGATGTTAGTTTTAAAGGAGATACAGTTGTAATTGGAACAAGAAAAATAGCAAAACGAAAAATATTTAACTACAATTATAACGACAGCATACTTATTACTGATATGCTTATAGATAATGACAAAATTTCGGTAACTGATAGTCTTTGCAAAATACCCGAAGGAACTATAATTGCAGACTATTATGTAAAAACAAAAACAATTGATAACCTTTACAACCCTAACGAAAAAACAGGAAAATATATGTTTGTTATTCGTCCGGGCGAAAGACATCTTATTTATTATGAAGCAGAAGGACACATGTTTGACATAAAACATATTGAAGAACTATCCCCTGGCTATCACGATATTTTTCACAAAGCAGAAATGGATACACTAATTAGAGGAGAAATAAAACAATCACGAACTACCGATTTTGATTTAGAAACCAACGAGCTATCCGAACATCAAAAACTTGAATTAGATTTACTCTCTAATTTTATGAAAAAAAATGATTTTCTTTATGTAGATTTATCTGCACAAGCATATACCGAACCTGCAACAGAAATGGGAGATGCACGAATAAATACAGCACAAAATTATCTTATAGCAAGCGGAATTAGCGAAGACAGAATTGTAACCAACTTATCTGAAAATCAAATAAATCCAAACTCTTTGGAATATACACTTTACGACGAAACTACATTAGAAAAAGCAAAAGACAAAATACCTGTTGTTACAGAAACAAAAGAAGTTTTTGTAGTATTTGTTTCAAATATATTGTTTGAAATAAATAAACATAAAACAACTAAATACGACCAAGAACTAAACACGCTTGCGGAATATATAAAAGAAAATGCAGATGCTTCGGTAAAATTAATTGGTTATACAGACACACAAGGTCCAGTTAATTACAACAAACAATTATCTAAAAAACGTGCAGCTTTTGTTGAAAGTTATTTGATAGACAAAGGAGTTGATAAAACTCAAATAGAATCGGAAGGAAAAGGGTTTGAAAAACAAATTGCTAAAAACAGAGACCAAAACGGAAAATATATTTGGGACGCTCTTGGCTACAACAGACGAGTTGAAATTATTGTAACAAAACAAGGCCAAGACAAACAACTAAAAGTAAAACAAGTAGAAGTTCCTGAAAAATACATTATTGAAGATAAAACAGGCGGAGCAACTTATTCTATAAATATTAATGAGTCTGCCACAAAACAAAATATTGCAGACTTTGAAACTGGAACAAAAGAATTCAAAAAAGATGATAACACATATTATTATTATATAGGTTCTTTTACCAAACTTAACGAAGCTCAAAACGAACTTTACAGACTGAAAGTAAAATATCCAAACGCATTTATTTTCCAAAATAACTAAATAAATAAGTGCTTAAATTTTAGGGGCTATTTTTTAATTAGCTTTTGCTTGATAATTTTCTTAAACACAGCTATTATAAGTTTGGCAATAATATAAAAATTGTTATATTGTTAAATTATAGCTTTTTACAGGAGTTTTTTATTTATTTCAAATAATTAAATTCATTTATAATAAAAAATCTGATTTACAAATATTGTAAATCAGATTTTTTTGTATCAAGGAAACTCTCTATACAACCCACGATTTTCATAGTGGGTATAATATTCACATAAGTAGCTTTTGTATAATAATAATTTTGAACTTTGTAAGATAAGTAAGTGCTTAGTTTTGAGAGTTTTTTTTTAACGGGCTTTCGCCTCATAATTAACACATTATAAATTTAAAAACTGTAGTTTATATTTACTCAACTACTTATAATCCAATTAAAAACTTAAAACTGTTCTTTATGCTTATTTCAAAATGATTTTTTGGTTAAACGTTTCATTTTCAGTATTTATATTAATAAAATAAATTCCTGAAGCATTTTCAGTTAAATCAATATTTTGAGTATCCAAAGTTCTTAAAACTAAAGCTCCTGTAATATTATAAATTTCTACAGAAACAATATTATATTTACAATAAATATTAAAAACTCCATTGGTTGGATTTGGATAAATTTGCAATTCACCCATACCAGCATTTAGTTTTTGCTCTACATTTTTTCTTGACTCTTTGGCAAAAAAAGAATTATCTGGCGTAATTCCAGTTAAGCACTCTTGACCATCAGAGTATCCTTGTGGGTCGTCGATGCTGTAAAATCCATTATTGTAGCCCTCCCAACCAAAATTATAGTGGAAATAATCAGAATCATCATATCCATCGCAAATAAAAGCGTGTCCACCACCATCAGTTTTCTGACCTCCATAAAATACAGGTCTTGCCATATCTAAATCATCTTTTAATATAGCTTTCCAATCAGCATCAGATACAGCTGCCCTTTCATGATATTCAGCATATTGATATAAAAAATAATACCACAAAGCGTCCATAACATCAATAGTATAAGCCGATGACCCTTCATCAATATTGCCGTATTGCATTTGCACTGAGACTCCTGCATTATAAATTAATAAAGCAGCACTTGAAGTTGGTGAGGTATTATTCATTGAACCCCAAGAGTATGTTTGCTCATCGTAATTTACTGTTTGTGAGCTATATCCATCAGGAGTGTATGTATATGAGCCATTTCCTGTTGTTGGAAATTCGTGATATTTCATAATAATGCCCATAGCAGTTGCAACACAGCCTGTTATTGCATCGTCAGGACAATATTGATCCCAACCGTCTGTCTGCCCCCATTTAATATGATCAACAAGTCCACTAACTCCTTTATTGTCAGTCTTTTGAGCAATAAAATTAGTTGTTGTAGTATTGTATTTTTGCCAATTATTTTTTATATTTTCGTCGGCACTAATGTTATTTTCTATTTTATACTCAATTTTGTTAGAGTAAGTTTGCATCCAATATGCTACGTTATGTGGCTGATTTTGAGTGCTAAATGTATTATTTAAAGAATATCCAATAACTGGTGCGATTAAATCGTTTCCAGAAATTATTACAAATCCTTTTTCATCTTCCAAGTTAAAAACATAATATTCGGGTGTGTTATCCGAATTAAATTTAACTTCTTCTACAAAATTTATTTTAGTTTGTTCTATTCCAGATTTTTCGTAGTAAAAGTTTTTTGCTACTTGTCTGGCTTCGTCAATTGTTATTCCGTCTGCAAAAATATTTGTTATTATTAGCGAGAATAAACCGAGTAATAAAAATTTTATTTTCATATTATTTATAAATTTAATGATTAATTATTAGTTGATTGGAGGTTTGAGGTTTCGCATTGCGAATTTTTTATTATTAAACAAACCTGTAACCTGTAACTATTTTGCAGAAGAATTACTTAAAATATAAGTTCCTGATTCTCCATAACTTGTATTAATTTCTTGGTCGTAATATTTTAGATAAACATCTCCAGAATAAATACCATCAACTACATTAATGCCAATCCAGTAGCTTCCATCGTATTGAGAGAAATCACCATCATGAAAATTAAAATATTGTGAATAATAATCAAAACCTTTTTTTTGGTTTAAGTCCAGTTTTATTAATTTAGGATTAGAAACTCTATCTGTAGCAACTGATATTGCCTCACGTTCGTTTCCACTAAAAGATGCTCCATAAATTTTTAAGCTATTAAAATTACCTAAAGAATATTCTAAAATTTTTTGGCAATCAATAGAAATTGAAGTTTCATAGAGTCCATCTCCTACATTAATCTTTATATCATCGCCTTCTGGGCTGACTGCAATATATCTATCATCGGCATAGGTGGTATCTGACGCAAATATCGTTGTAGAAAATTCTTTACTTAAATAAATGTATTTCCCATCTTTTTCTTCTACATCAGACAAGCTTGCTGTTATTGTAAATCCTACTGGGTCGGCAGTAGAAGTTACTTTGATTTCAACTGTGCCGTTGGTAAACTCTTCTGGTATCAAATTTCCTGAAACACTAAAGCTATTTTCTATTAATGTAAGTTCTGTTTTACTGGAACTTATCACATTTGCATCTATGCTTGTTTCTGTTTTTTTGCAAGATGTAAATAAGAAACTTGCTAAAAATACTGCAATTATAGCAGTTGTTAAAATATTGTTTTTCATGTTTTTAAAAGATAACTTGGTTAATAAGTAATTAATAATTTTATAATTTATATTTTCCTGAACTAATCACCTGCATAAAACAAACCATCTATAGCACCGTCTCCATAGTTTACTGGCCCCGTTTTCACCCAACCTGTTAGTCCAAAATCTGTTTTTATTAAATATAAATCTGTTCCTTGTTTATTGATTAATACTTCAATGCTATAATCTTTTGGCAAATTTGCCACAGAGCCAGTTAAATTATCATTTTTATATATTGTTATAGCTTTTACAGTTTTTGTTTTTAAGCCAACATAATAATATGCTTGTGGAGCTTCAACAAATTCGCCATTTTTTAAAGTAAATTTTTTTCTTTCGTTAAAATTATTGTTTGTATGTCCAGATACATAAATACTTCCATTTCCGGGAATATATAAATTTAAACCTGCAACATAAAAAATTGCTTCCTTCTGTCCGTCTTTATAAAAACTAAATTCTGGATCTGCCGATGGTCCCCAAGAAAAAACGATATTATAATAATCTCCGTCGGAACTAATTTTAGTTTTCAGCAACTTAGTGCCACCCATTCCCATTTCGTCTTCATAATATAGTGGGTCATTTTTATCCAATTCCGAAATACTTTTATTTATCACAGTAGTTGAAGCTGAATTGTATTTAACAAAAACATCTCCATCTACAATTAGCTTCTCTAAATAATCAAAAGGTTCGGTGTCGTCTATTTCGTTATTTGTGGTTACTTTTACTTCGTTATTGTTCGTTTCTGAGGTTTCTACAACGTTATCATTACCAACACTTTCCGATGTGTCGTTTCCTTTGTTTCCGCAAGCAAACAAAAACATTATCATGCTAATGCTTACTACTAAAATTGATATTTTTTTCATTTTATAAAAATTAAAGATTAAGATATTAAATTAATTTTGATGTTATTTTTTTTTATTAAATTGTTGTATCATAATTATCTGAAATTGTGATATTAGAAATTTTTGTCTCATCTGTTATATCTGATTCTGAGGCACTTCCATCATCAAATTGCAAATATATATTTATTTCATCGTCCGTAAACACGTCAAAATAAGCTGTGTTATCAAATCTATCTAATTTATTTTCAAAAGATTTTGATAAAATATTGAGAACTCCTTTTGCATTATCTCCTACTTTTACACCTTTAAAAGAGTATTTGTTAGTAATTAAAAAGATTGAATAAACTTTTGAATTTATAATATTAACAATTGCATCTTCTCCATATTTAAGTTCGGTAACTTTTGCATAAGTCATTTCTTCTTCGTAGCTTCTTTCTGTAAAATCGTTGCCCATAAGTGCAATAATTTCGTCTTTTGTCAATCCTATTTCAACTTCAATAGAATTTTCTTGTTTTACCTCTTCGGTTACAACAGTTTCGTCTGTCATAATTTCCTGTTCTGTTATTCCTTCGTCTGTGTTATTTGTCTTATTTTCAGTATTTCCACACGAAAATAAAAACATTATTAAACTAATACCTGTGATTAAAATTGCTGTTTTTTTCATTTTTTACAATTAAAAATTATTATTTATATTTAGATAGTTGTTTTTGGGCTTATAAAGTGAAAAAAATTATAAAATAAAAATTATAAATTAGCTAAAAACAGTAATAATTATTTTTCTTCTTCCTCCATAATTTCTAAATTCGCACAAATAAATTCCTTGCCAAGTTCCAAGATTTATTAGGTGATTTGTTATAGGAATATTTACAGATTGACCTACTAATGAGCTTTTTATGTGTGCAGGCATATCGTCTGCACCCTCAAAAGTATGGGTAAAATAGGACTGATTTTCAGGTATAATATTATTCATAATACTTTCAAAATCATCTCTTACAGAAGGGTCTGCATTTTCGTTTATGGTAATTCCAGCAGAGGTATGTTTTACAAAAATATTTATTATTCCAAATTTTGGCAAATCTTTAAGATGCCTTTTAATTTCGGAAGTTATTAGATGATAGCCTCTTTCATAAGATGGTAAAGTTATTTCGTATTGTTGTGTCATAAATTAGATGCCTTAATTATTAGAATTTAAAATAAAATTAGTTTTGACTGATAATAATAAAAATATCACAAATTTACATATTGTAATATGTTGATAAAATGCTATAATAGAAGTTTTTATACATCAAAAATAAATAAAAATCTTGAAAGAAAAAACAAAAGCAATTAATAATTGGTTTTTCAAAAAAAATTGTTATTTTTATAATTTAGTAATTTTACCATATTACGTCTTTTAAATCAATCAAACACCTAAAAATAAACATTTTATGGACGAAAGAAAAAACAAATTATATCATTCAAGCACAGGTTCAAAAGAAGGAAAAAAAGCAGAAATGAAAAATATCGGCTTTTATGTGTTTTTATTTGTAGTTTTTGTTGCAGCATATTCCTATTTTAGTTTTTTTTATTTTAATTAAATTTTAAAATTTCACATAAAAAATAGGCAATAAGTTTTATGAAGATAAATATTAAAATATTAGTTCTACTTTTTTTTTAATTATTTTTTCCATTTTAGATTTATATATAGGAACAGTAAAAATTTCTTTTATAGATATTTTAAAATCAGTTTTTGTTTCGGACAGTGTAACTGATTATGGAATAATAATTAAAGAAATACGACTACCAAGAGTTTTAACTGCAATATTATCAGGTGCTTCGCTGGCAATAAGTGGTCTTTTTATGCAAACGATTTTCAGAAATCCTTTGGCAGGACCTTATGTGTTAGGAATTAGCTCAGGGGCAAGTCTTGGAGTAGCAATAACTGTGCTGGGAGCAAGCAGTTTGCCAATTCTTGCAAGCATAGGCGGAAGCTGGACAATAGCCATTTCTGGCGTATTAGGCTCTGGAATTGTGTTAATTATAATTTTATCAATGGCTTCTAAGGTCAATGATATTATGACAATTCTAATTCTGGGGCTTATGTTTGGAAGTGGAATTTCGGCAATAGTAAGTATTTTGCAATATTTTAGCGGCTCGGCTATCCTCAAAAATTATATCCTCTGGACTCTCGGTAGCCTTAGCAACACCACAAATTTGCAGCTACAAATATTATTGCCAATAATTTTATCCGCACTTGTTGCCTCTTTTTTCCTATCAAAAACTCTAAATGCAATGTATCTTGGCGAAGAAGCTGCCAAAAGTATGGGCATAAATATCAAACGAACTCGTTTTGTTGTGTTTGTGCTAACAAGCGTATTAACTGGCTTAATAACAGCTTTTTGTGGTCCAATAGGTTTTGTAGGAATTGCAGTTCCTCATATTGCTCGTATTTATCATAAAACGGCAAATCATAATATTCTAATTCCCGGAAGTATTTTGTTGGGAGCAGTTATAATGCTGATAAGCGATATTATTTCGCAAGTTCCTGGTTATAATATTGTTATTCCAATAAATTCGGTTACTGCACTTATCGGAATACCAATAATATTTTATATAATTTTAAAAAGAAAATAAGTTTTTAGTTTTTAGTTTTTAGTATTTAATGGGCTTATACCTGATAATTAAATATTAAAAACTAAAAAAGTCAATTTCCTTTATAAATATTCCAAATTCCGTTGGCTATTGTTAGCAAAATAGCAAGAATAATAAACCATGCAGGCATTTTTCTATTAACAAAAGGAAAAAATGTTTCTTGTTTTTTAATAAGGTCAACTATTACCCAAAAAAAAGTAACTATTGACGCAACAACGGTTAAAGCTCCCAAAGGATTCATTAATATAGACTCCTTAAAATACCCGTGAATAAAAAACATAGAAGCTCTTGTAGTTCCACACGAAGGGCAGGGATAGCCTGTTATATTTTTTATCAAACAAATAGGTGCATGTTCTTCGCCATCAGGCACTCCTTTGATTATTAAGTAAATATATCCAGCAATTATTGCCAATAGCATGAAAAAGTATTTTTGCCTTATGTTATCTTTTTTATACATAAGCCCAACAAACGGCAACTTATTATAAAAATCTCCAATCTTTTTTAATAATTTTTTCATATAAATTTAAAAATCTTTTTAACTTTGCAAAACAAAATAAAAATTTAATATTTACCTAATTTTGGTAATTATCAATGAATAATTTAATAATTAATAATATTGGTTATTCTTGAAATACAACACAATAACTAAATAAAAATAATGATTCTATTTATATACCAATTTTAGATTCTTATAAAATATGAAAAAAACAACAATTTTATTATTTGCAATATTGATAGGTTCTTTATCTACATACGGACAAAGTCCCAAAAAGGCTGCAAAATACAACGATAAGATTATTGACGAACAAATTCAAATAGTTATAAAAATAGATAGCCTTATAGAAACTTATACAACTTTTATTAATCCAGATATTCAAATTGCTTACGACGAAGCAGTTAAACAAGTAGATAAAAGTATTAAAGTTGTAAAAAAAATGCCAAAATTTGATAAGTCTGATACTTTCAAAAATAATGCTTTAACTTTGTTTGAAACTTACAAATCTATTTTGGAGAACGAACATAAAGAAATGGTAAGACTTTATGCACTCCCAGATGCCGATTTTAACCAAGAACAAGCGAACAAATGGGATAAGTTGGCAGAAGCAGCAGATGCAAAAACACAAAAAGCTATTGATAAATTTAAAACAGAACAACAAGAATTTGCAGATAAATATAACTTAAACCTAACAGATTAAAAAAGATAGATAAAAAACGTTAGACAATTCAAAAATTAATTATATATAACTTTAAAATCAAAATCATGAAAAAAGTATCATTTTTATTATTTGCAGTATTAATAGGTTTCCTATCTGCATGTGGACCAACTGCCGAAGAAGCAGCAAAATACAACGATAAAATTGTTGCAGAACAAAGTGAAATAGTGCAAAAAACCGACGCACTTATTGAAACATACACCACTTTTATAAATGAAGACATACAATCTGCTTACGACAACGCAGTTAGTCAAGTAGATGCCAGCCTTAAAGTAGTAAACGAAATGGAAGATTTTAATAAATCTGGCGTTTTTAAAGGAGAAGCAGTAGAATTATTCAACAGCTACAAATCTATCTTAGAAGTAGAACACAAAGAAATGGTGAGACTTTACGCTCTTCCTGATACTGCTTTTACTCAAGAACATAGCCTAAACTGGGACAAGCTGTCCGAAGATGCTGATGCAAAAACACAGGCAGCGATTGAAAAATTCAAATTAGCACAAGAAAAATTTGCAAAAGAAAATAATTTAGAACTAACAGTAGAATAATAACAGTTAGTTTTCAAGCAGTTAGTGATTAGTTTTCGTGTGGTTAGTTTTAATATATTTTTTTAAATATATAATAATAATAAAAAACACGAAAACTAAAATACTATAAACAAAAAACAAAAAATGAAAGAAGTAGTTTTTATAAATAGAAACATAAAAAAATGGCAAAACATTGAATACATGTTTGTTAATACCAAACGAGTAAAAGCCGATGAATTAGCCGATTCTTTTATAAAACTTACAGACGACCTTGCTTTTTCGCAAACATACTACCCTAAAAGCGAAACAACACAATATTTAAACGCTCTAACCCTAAAAGCTCACACCTTAATATATAAGAACAAAAAAGAAAAAAGTGATAGAATAGCCAAATTTTGGAAATACGAATTTCCAGAACTAATGTTCAAACACAAAAAATTTCTGTTTTATGCCCTCTTAATTTTTCTGTTTTCAATAATTGTGGGAGCATTTTCAGCTTGGCAAGACGTTGATTTTATACGACTTATAATGGGAGATGGATATGTAAACATGACATTAGAAAACATAGAAAACGGAGACCCAATGGCAGTTTACAAAAGTGCCAACAACGTAGAAATGTTTCTCGGAATAACAATAAACAACATACAAGTATCCTTCTGGGCATTTATTCTTGGAATATTTGTTTCCGTAGGAACTGGCTGGATATTATTTAGCAACGGCATAATGGTAGGCAGCTTCTTATTTTTTATGGCAGACAACGACGTTTTATACAACTCCATTCTTGCAATATTTATGCACGGAACTCTCGAACTTTTTGCCATTGTGGTGGCAGGTGCAGCAGGAATACTACTGGGCAACAGCATTTTATTTCCCAAAACATACTCACGCCTCAACTCATTCAAAAAAGCATTTAAAGAAGGGTTAAAAATAGTCCTTGGCTTAGCACCATTCTTTGTAATAGCAGGTTTTATCGAAGGATTTATAACCCGCTTTACTTTTGTGCCCGACATTTTTCGTATAATATTTATTCTTACCTCTGTCATTTTCATTACATGGTATTTCTTCTTATATCCCTCATTTTTAATGAAGAAACAAAAAAGGCTAAATATAACATAAACTTGTAATTCGCTAATAAACAAACCCAAAATAAGCTTCTTTAAATATTCATTTTTTTTTAATCACAATTCAATAACATTTTTTAAATATGAAAAAATTCGCATTTTTTTTCACTTTATTATTTATAGAATTTTCAGTAATAGCACAGGTTGATTTTAGAGAAGGTTATATTATTAAAAATAACAATGACACTATCTATGGATTAATTGATTATAGAAACGACAAAAGAAATTCAAAAAAATGTATTTTCAAACCAAATAATAATAGTGATAAAGTAATATATTTGCCCTCCGAAATAATAGCTTATCGTTACAAAGACAATAAGATGTATATTTCAAGAACTATTATTAAAAATAATGATATTACTTCAGTTGAAAATGTATTTCTTGAATACCTTGTAAAAGGCACTATGAGTCTGTATTATTATAGAGACGCAAACGGAATAGATCACTATTACGTGGAAAAAGCCGACACTGGCTTGCAGGAATTAATTGAGGAAGAAAAAGAAGAATACAAAAACGGTTTATTGGTAGCAGTTGTTAATAAAAAATACTTGAACACATTAGATGTTATGACATATAGCTGTGAAAGCTTAAGAACTATGGTTGAGAATGCAGAATTAACACATAGTTCGTTAATTAAAATAACTAAGAAATATAATGAATGTGTATGCTCTGACTGTGAAATATTTGTAAAACCAAAATCTTGGATTTATGTAAATAAAGAAATTTTTATTGGATTCAATTCTTCTCAAATTGCAATATCGTCCCTTCCCAATACCAATGATAATCCTAATTGGTCTGATAACAGTTTTAATCTTTCTTTTGGCTCGCAATTTAATTTTATTTTGCCAAGAATAAATGAAAAATTGTCTTTCGCCATAGGTGTATTTTATGCCAAACATTATTACGAATTAAATACAATTTCTACAAATAATAAACTTCAAACAGATTGGAATTTGTTTAGTTATTTTATTAAAACTCCTGTATTGCTTCGATATACATATCCAAAAGGAAAATTAAATCCCTATGTTAGTATTGGAACAAATATGTTTTTTGTTGTTAGAGAAAATGGAATGACGGTTCAATACAGTAATTACAAAAATGAAATAGAAATTTTTAAATATGAAGGACTTACACATTCAAAACCTTTTTTCTTAAACTATACGGCTGAGATAGGACTTAAATATAATATTTATAAAAAACACTTTTTAATGTTGGAATTTAGAGCAGAATATGGATTTGTAAAAAACTATTCTATTCTAACAGGTATAACATTTTAAAACAATAATAAATATCTTAAATTTGTAATGAAAAAACATCTAATAATAGTATCAGTTTTTATAACGCTCTTAGCGTTTGCAAGCTGTAAAGAAAAATTTGAAATAGAAAAACAAGATTTTCCAATAATTACCACAAATGAAGTTGAAATAATTTCTGACACAGGTATAGTTGTAACTGCAACGATAGACCAACAAGGTAATAATCAAATTATTGAATATGGTTTTTTATGGGATCAATCCGAATATTTTTTACTATCAAGTTCTGGAATATCACATATTTCAACCAAAGCAATAGTAGAAGGTAATAATTTTGAAGCTAATATTAATTATGGTTTAAAAAACGAGCAAACTTATTTTATTAGAGCTTATTGCAAAACGGAAAATGACACAATATATGGGAACATTGTAAATTTTAAAAGCAAAGGTTCAAAACCTCCTGTTATTTATAGTTTTAGTCCCACAGAAGGAACAGATGGAACAATTATTACTGTAGAGGGAGATAATTTCACAAGTAATAAAAATAACCTTTCTTTATTATTTGGGGATACTAAAGTTTATGTAGATAGTTCAAATCAGAAGAAGATATTTTTCACAGTACCATCAACTCCTGAAACTGGCGATTATTCAATTTCAATTAATATATTAGGCAAAGAAGTAATCGCTCCTAAGACTTTTAAGGTTTTAGGAACTTTAATTACTGAAATTATTCCTAATCCTGTTTACCCAGGTAATGAAATAAGAATTAAGGGGGAATATTTTAGTAATGAAATATATGAAAATAATTTAATAATAGATGATACTGAAATAGAAATAACTTCGTGTACCGAAGAGGAGATTACCGTTTTTATTCCTTATAATATGGAACCAAAAGATAGTGAGGTAACATTAACAGTTGGAAATAAAATTGCAACAGCTCAACTTACAATATTATCCGCTTGGACACAAAAAGCGGATTTTGGAGGAGTAAATAGATCTCGTGCTGTAGGATTTTCTATTGCAGGTAAAGGATATATTGGAACTGGCATAGGAAATGAAAAAAAAAGAGATTTTTGGGAGTATGACCCTGAAACCGATACATGGAATCAAAAAGCAGATTTTGGAGGTAACGCAAGATATGAGGCAGTTGGTTTTGCAATTAATGAAAAAGGTTATATTGGAACAGGAAGAGGTGATAATTATGAAAATGACTTTTGGGAATACAATCCTATAACTAATGTTTGGACACAAAAAGCGAATTTTGGAGGATTTGCAAGATCTTTTGCATTTGGTTTTTCTATTGGTAATAAAGGATATATTGGAGGAGGTACTAATGTTAAAACAACTGACTTATGGGAATACTCTCCTGAAACTGATACTTGGACACAAAAAAACAATTTTGGCGGAGGTCCACATGGAATAAGTTTCTCTATTGGCAATAAAGCATATGTAGGAACAGGTTATGGTAATCAAACAAATGTTTTTCGTGAATACAATCCAGATACTGATACTTGGATTCAAAAAACAAATTATGGAGGTAGTGATGCTTATGCAAATGCTACTGGATTTTCTATTGGGGAGAAAGGTTATATTATAAGTAGTAATAATACAGAGTTTTGGGAATACAATCCAGAAACAGATACTTGGATACAAAAAGAGAATTTTAGAGGGATAGCACGAAAATTTGCTGTTGGGTTTTCAATTGGAAATAAAGGATATATTGGTACTGGTGAAGGAGGATATAATTATCTAAATGACTTCTGGGAGTATGACCCAAACCAAACACATTAAATAATACAATAAAAAAATGAAAACTAAACTTATAAATATTAATTTGTTCGCACTTATTTTAATATTAGCTTTTGCAAGTTGCAAAAAAGACAAAACATTTACCGAACAAGAATACTCAATAGTAGAAACGCACGAAGTTACAGCAATTTCAGATACAGGAATTGTAGCTTCTGCCTCTTTTATCCAAAAAGGAACAGAAGAAATAATTGACTGCGGTTTTGTTTGGAGTAGAAACGAAAATCCAACAATAGAATCATCAAAAGTATCCATAGGAGCTGTAAACGAAAACGAAAATTTTATTGCAAACATAAATAATGATTTGTATAAAGATAAAGATTACCATTTAAGAGCTTACGTTCAAACAGAAAATTATGTTTCCTATGGTAATGATATTTTATTTTCTAGCAAAGGCGGTTTACCACCAGAAATATTTTCTTTTTACCCAACAGAAGGAGGAGATAGCACAGAGGTAATAATAAGTGGAAAGAATTTCTCTAACAATAAAAATAATATTACACTGTTATTTGGAACGGATACAATTAGAGTAGATAGTTCTACTAACGAAAAAATATTTTTTACTACGCCAAATTCTCCTTATACAGGCAATTTCTCAATATTTATTGAACTTAATGGAAAAAGAGCAGATGCCGCGGAACAATTCAAAGTATTAGGTCCACTAATTTATAATATAACACCAAATCCTGCAAAAGCAGCACAAGAAATAACAATTGAAGGAGTGTATTTTGGCTCTGAAATATCTGATATTCAATTAACAATTAATTCAAAAGATATAGAGGTTCTTTCCTATACCAACAATCGGATAATTGCATACATTCCTTATAATATTGATATAGGAGAAAATATACTAACGTTAAAAATTAATAATAAGATTGTTTCAACTGATTTAACAATATTATCATCTTGGAAAAGAAGAAATGATATTGGAAATATTGAAAGAGAGGGGGCTGTTGGTTTTTCTATTGGCAATAAAGGATATATTGGAACAGGATTTGGGGAGGAATGTCTAAATGATTTTTGGGAGTACAATCCAGATGCCGATACATGGACACAGAAAGCAGACTTTGGCGGAACAGAAAGATCAGATGCGGTTGGCTTTTCTGTTGGCAATAAAGGATATATTGGAACTGGTTGGGCAGGTTCTAGTGATTATAAAAAAGATTTTTGGGAATACAATCCTATAACTAATCAATGGAGTCAAAAATCTGATTTTGGAGGTTCATACCGAGGTAGAGCAGTTGGTTTTTTTATTGGAAATAAAGGATATGTTGGAACAGGTAATGATGAAAACAATCAAGATAAAAACGATTTATGGGAGTATAACCCAGATGCCGATACATGGACACAAAAAGCTGATTTTGGAGGAACTACTAGAGGCAGTGCTGTAGGTTTTTCTATTGAAAATAAAGGATATATTGGAACTGGTTTTGATGACTGGGGGACAAATGACTTTTGGGAATACAACCCTGAAACCGATAATTGGACACAGAAAGCTGATTTTGCTGGTTATAAAAGAGGTAGTGCAGTAGGTTTTTCAATAGAAAATAAAGGATATATTGGAACTGGGTATACACATGGGTATGCAAACAGATCAGAAGAAAATGACCTGTGGGAATATTGTCCTGAAATAGATAAATGGTTTCCAAAAGAAAAACTACCCAGTACAAAGAGAAATGCTGCTGTAGGTTTTTCGATTGGGAATAAAGGATATATTGGAACAGGACGAAACTATGGTGTAAGAGAAAAAGACTTCTGGGAATACGACCCAAACTAAAAATAAAGCCCAACTTTCACACAAAACAAACTTGAATTTAACTTATTAGGAGTTTTTGTTATGCTATAATTTAATTTGTATCGGCTTTCTAAAAATACTGCTCTTTTACGGCTTATATTATAAATTAAACCAGCTCCTACTATTAAACCAAAATAATCTGGTGCAATATTTATGTTTTCATATTCTTTAAAATTAACCTCATTTTGGTCTATTTTGGCTTCAAAAACATCAATATCTGTAAGAAAAAATCTATTATACTCAATTCCAGAACTCAAATAAGGACGTGTTCTGTTTCCAAACAAATTATATTTAATAATAAATGGAATATTAATATAACTATAATTAATAAAAACATCGTAATTGTATTTTAGAGAAGGATTACTTACTTCTGAATATGTTTTACTCAAAATATTAGAATAATTTATTTCTGTATTAAATGATAAATTTTTCAATTGGTAAGCATAATTTATTCCAACGATAAAACTATTTACTGAAAATGAAGTTGTTGGCAAGCTAGCCATATCTCTCACAATAAAATCACCTTTAACATTATAAAATCCTGAATTAATTCCAAACCTAAAAAAAGGTAGAGGTTTTAGACTCTCATTAATATTATATTGAGAGTTATATTTATTAACAATCCATTTTAGTTGCTTTTCTTTAAATTTAATATAATCTATGTCATCTTTTATCAGGCTATAATCTTTAAACTCTTCATTTAAAACGTTTTTAAAATTATCTTTAGTTAACAAAATATAATCCGAACTATCTTTAAGTATGAAAAATAATTTACTATGCCTCATTTTTAAATAATACAAAGAAACGCTATCTTTAATGAGTTCCTCTAAAAAATAATCTTCAAAAGGAATTCCGGGAAATTCCAAACTTACAGAAACATATTTTCTATCGTCCACCATATACTCCAAAAGCTCTGAGGGTGAATAAGTTCTCGTAGTATTTTGTCCAGTAAAAAAAACACACTCTCGTGCATTACTAAAATCTGTTCCCATACTAACATCTCCACTTGAATATGTGCTATCAGATATAATATATCCCTGTTTAAAATTATTTTGAGCAAACACACCAAAACTTAGAGCTATAATAATAAGAGTAAAAATATTTTTTATCATTGTAATTAATTATAAAGCACCTACTAATATTAAGAAACTGTATTACAGAGACTTAATAATAATAAAATACGATTTTATTATTTTTTATGTTTTTATAACTGCAAAATTATTATTTTATTTTAAAATTTGTTTAAATTTGTTTTTTATTAATAATAAAACTTTATAAAAAGATGAAAATAGCACTACCAACAAACGACACTTACACTGTCTCGGCACATTTTGGAAGAACCAAAGGATTCAAAATTTTTGAAATAGAAGATAATAAAATTATTAAATCAGAACACCGATTAAATGATTTTACAGGACATGCACAAAACAACCACACCGAACACCAACACGGTGAGCATGACCACGGAGAGCAAGGAGAACACAACCACAGCCACACTGGAATTATGGCAGCACTCGAAGGTTGCGAAGTAGTTATAGCAGGAGGAATGGGAAGAAGACTATACGACGACTTTGAAAAAAACAATATCAAAGTATTTGTAACAAAAGAACTTCACATAGGCACAGCAGTAGAGCTATTTCTTAAAGACCAATTAGACAACAACTCAGACGGCTGTTGCACACACTAAATCAATTTGGTTTTTAGTTTTTAGTGTTTAGTTTTTAATCAGTTTTCACCTGAATAACAGCATATTATAAACTTCAAAATATCGCTATTATTTATGCAACTAAGAAGAAAAACAAATATAAATAATATTTTTTCGCTCCTCAATAAATTAATTATCAGACTAAAGCCATTAAAAACTAAAAACTAAGCACTAAAAACTTAATTTACGATTACAAATTTCTATATTATTTTATAAATAACCATTTAAAAAGTAACTTATCAAATCATGGCATTTAATTTAAAAAACAGAAGTTTTCTAACATTGTTAGATTTTACACCAAAAGAAATAGAGTTTTTATTAAAACTATCTTTTGATTTAAAAGCAGCCAAATACGGTGGCTACGAAAAACAAACAATGAAAGGCAAAAACATTGCCCTCATTTTTGAAAAATCATCAACACGCACACGTTGTGCCTTTGAAACAGCAGCTTACGACCAAGGAGCTAATGTTACTTATCTTGGACCTTCTGGCTCTCAAATAGGTGCAAAAGAAACAATGAAAGACACCGCAAGAGTGCTTGGCAGAATGTATGACGGAATAGAATACCGAGGTTTCGGACAAGACCGTGTAGAAGATTTAGCAAAATATTCGGGAGTGCCTGTGTGGAACGGACTTACAGACGAATATCACCCAACGCAAATGCTTGCAGATGTGATGACTATGCGTGAACATTCGCAAAAAAAGACTAACGAAATTGCTTATACTTATCTTGGAGATGCAAGAAATAATGTTGCAAACTCGTTGCTTATTGGTGGAGCAAAACTTGGTATGGACGTAAGATTTGCTGCTCCAAAAGAACTTCAGCCAGACGCTAAACTTGTTGAAACTTGCAAAAAAATTGCAGAACAAACAGGTGCAAAAATCACAATTACCGACGACATTGAAACTGCCGTAAAAGGTAGCGACTTCTTATACACAGATGTTTGGGTATCAATGGGTGAGCCAGATTCTGTATGGAAAGAAAGAATTGACTTATTGCAAAAATATCAAATAAATGCAGAAGTTATGAAACTTACAGGAAATCCTGACACAAAATTTTTACACTGCCTTCCTGCATTCCACAACAGAGACACAAAAGTTGGTGAAGAGATTTATCAAAAATTTGGTCTTGACGGAATGGAAGTAACCGAAGAGGTTTTTGAATCAGACGCTTCAGTAGTTTTTGACCAAGCAGAAAACAGACAACACACCATAAAAGCAATTATGGTTGCTACTTTATAAATAAAAATGAATTATGAAGAATGAAAGATTTATTTTTAAAATGAATTTTCCATTCTTCATTTTTTTATAAATAACACAATTAATAATTATAAAACCTTATTTTAATGAAACACCCATTCGGGTGATTTTATAGCTAACGCAATATAAATCATTCGCACACAAGGGTATGATTAAAATAAATAAATTTAAAACAGATGAAAACATATCTTTTTATTTTTCTCTCAGTTCTTTTGACTACATTTAGCTTTTGTAACAAAGA
>Ga0193956_1000035_pt1 | contig 58743 bp, 59 predicted proteins | sample BB_7_MG_FD_140358 | JGI IMG/M metagenome (GOLD analysis project Ga0193956, IMG submission 140358) | Microbial mat bacterial communities from the Broadkill River, Lewes, Delaware, United States - BB_7_MG | ecosystem: Environmental > Aquatic > Freshwater > River > Microbial mats | place: USA...
ATAAAATTATTTTTAAATTTAAATATTAAAGGTAAAATATACAATAAAAATGTCACAGTACTAGAGTATGCAAATCCAGGAAGCCCTACAATAAACTTATCACCTTTTTGTGCAAAAAGTATATGCATACCTGGTTTGATATTTACCCCTTGAAATAATACATCACACCCAAGTTCTTCTTTGATGATATCTTTAACATAATCATAGTCTCCAACACTAACTCCACCTGTTGTAACAACAATATCAGATTTTTCTAGAGCATTTTGTAGAAGTGTAGTAATTGATTGTTTATCATCTTTTACTATTCCCATTTGATGTACATCTGCACCGTATTTTTTTGCAATAGCTTCAAGTGTTAGATGATTTGAGCTTCGTATCTGTGCATCATTTGTTTGCACTTCACCTACATCTAGAATCTCACTACCTGTACTCGCAATTGCGACCATTGGTTTTGTATATACTTCAACTTGAACAATATTTAAACTTGCCATTACTCCAATATGTGCATAGTCTATAAGTGTCCCTTTTTTAATAAGTACTTCATCTTGTTTATAGTTTTCACCAATATCTCTTACTGCAAATCCTTTTGGTACAGTTTGATTTATGATAATATGACCATCTTCTACAGTGACATTTTCTATTGGAATTAACGTATCACTCCCTTTTGGCATAAGTGAACCTGTAAATGTTTTGATAGTATTTCCACTTGAAACTTCAGAATCAACGACACTTCCAGCTGGATTTTTGTCAATAATTTTTATTTTTTTTGAACATAGGTCATTAAAAGTTACGGCATAACCATCCATTCCAGAGGTTTGAAATGCAGGAGAATTTTCAGATGCAACAATATTTGAAGCCAAAATTCTATTCAAACTATCGCCAACAAAAAGTTTTTGAGTTGAGTTATTACTAATGTTTAAAGAGTTTAGTAGCTCTAATGATTGATTGTAAGTTATAAATTTATTCATGCAAAGATAATATCAAATCAATACATAATTTGATATTAAACAATTTTTTTTGTAACAATTTGATTAAAAAAATTTATAATAATGATAAAATATTTTGTTGACTAATTTACTTGGGTTTAAACTTAGATGTGTCACTATTTTGTCACGTAAGAATTTCTTATTGGCAAAAATTTAAAGGACTTAATATGACAAAGAAGACAAATGAAGTAAAAGAGATAGGTATACATGAAGCTTATTTTGATGATTCATCAAAGGCGGACTTAGAACTTTTTGGGAGAGAAGTTGACCCAACTACAAGAAGAGGTTTTTTAAAAAAATCTGCACTTATGGCAATGGCAGCAGCGGTTGGTTCTAACATACCATTTGCTCAAAATATGCCTGGTGGATTAATTCCTGCTGCATTAGCAAATAGCAATACACCTTTTAAAGTAAAAGGAAAAGATGGTTTAGTATATTTAAATGACAGACCAATCAATGCAGAAACACCTCCACATCTTCTTGATGGCGATTTTACAGATGGTAGACATCTATTTATTAGAAACAATGGTCAACCGCCAGTAGAAAGCTTAACAGTTGAAAATGTAGACTCTTGGACATTTGAGATTAAAGCTGATAAAGGAACTGCAAAGAAAGAGTATATAAAACTTTCTATTGCTGATCTTAAGAAAAAATATAAGCACTACACATATGCACTTCAAATTGAATGTGGTGGTAACGGTAGAAGTGAGTTCAATCCTCCTGCAAAAGGAAATCAATGGACAACTGGTGCAGTAGGGTGTCCAAAATGGACAGGTGTTAGACTAAAAGATGTATTGGCAGATTTAGGTCTTACTCAAAAAGCTATCTATGTTGGTTATAAAGGTGCAGATGTTCATTTAAGTGGTGATCCTAAAAAACCAGTTATTTCTAGAGGTGTTCCAATAGATAAAGCTTTAGAACCTGAAACATTACTTGCATGGGAGATGAATGGTGAGCCAATTCCTTATCAAAATGGTGCTCCATTAAGAATGGTAGCAGGTGGATGGCCAGCTTCTGTTTCTGGTAAGTGGTTAAAAAAACTATATGTTAGAGACACAATTCATGATGGTAAAAAGATGACAGGACAATCATATAGAGTACCAAGAAATCCAGTAGCACCAGGAACAAAAGTACCTAAAAAAGATATGGTTATTATCAAATCTATGCCAGTAAAATCAATTGTTACTTTCCCTAAAACTGGTGAAAATAGAGCAGCTGGTAAACCTTTTGAAGTAAGAGGAAAAGCATGGGCTGGTGATCTTTTTATAACTGAAGTTGAAGTTTCTATTGATTTTGGTGCATCTTGGCAAAAAGCTGATCTTAGAGAAGCTGCAAATAGACTTGCATGGCAAAAATGGTCTTCAACAGTTTCTTTACCAATTCATGGATACTATGAAGTATGGGCAAGAGCTACAGATAGTAATGGTAAAAAACAACCAATGGTACTTCCAGGATGGAATCCAAGAGGATACTTAAATAACTCTTGTCACAGAATCGCAGTTCAAGCTGTATAAGGAGTGTCTATGAGAACTCTAACAAAAGTTTTAAGTACATTAGCATTAAGTGCAATATTTGCTTTAAATGTTAATGCAGCAGCTCCTAAAAAAGTAAAAAAAATACAAGCAATAGACCCAGCAACAGGGCTAATTGTAGCTTCTGGTGTTGAAGATGTTGTTGCAAACTGTACAGCGTGTCATAGTGCAAAGTTTATCATACACCAAAGAGGTGATAGAGCAACTTGGAAAGATATGATTCGATGGATGCAAAGAACTCAAGGACTTTGGTCTTTGGATATTCCAAATGCTGATGGTAAAAATACAGAAAAAGTTATTTTAGATTATCTTTCTAAAAACTATGCTCCAGATGACAAAATTGAAAGAAGAAAAAATCTTCCAATTTCAGCATTACCAAAAAATCCATATACTAAATAAACTATTCTTAGTACAAGGGTAACAAAAAGTGGAAAGTAAATCTTTCCACTTTTTTTATGTTTAAATTAGATATCATTATTTATATTTTAATCTTTAAAGGATATAGATAATGAATTTTTATTCTGTTATTATAGGAACTGAACTTTTAAATGGTCGACGTAAAGATGCTCATTTTGAATTTTTAAATGCTGAGTTATTAAAACGTGGTTGGGAACAAAAAGCTAGTTTTGTTATCGATGACAAACCATCTTTTATAGAGGAAATTTTCAGATTTATCAAAAATGATCCCGATGCTGTAATGTTTAGTTTTGGTGGAATTGGAGCAACTCCTGATGATTTTACAAGAGTTTGTAGTGCAAATGTATTTAGTGATGGAAAAATGTGTATGCATGAAGATGCAAAGAAGAATATTCTTGATAGATTTGGAGATGAGGCTTACCCTCATAGAATAAATATGGCAAACTTACCTAAAGGTGCTGGTCTTTTAAAAAATGTAGTCAATAATGTTTCTGGATACTCTTTAGAAGATAGATATTTTTTCACTCCAGGATTTCCCTCTATGTCTCAAAGTATGGTTATTGAGGCTTTAGATAAATTTTATCCTAAAAATAAAGCAAAAATAAGATTGACACTAAGAGCAAATACAAGTGAAAATACTATTATTGATACTATGAAATCAATTCCACCTCATATAGATGTATCATCACTTCCTAAAATAAATGGTGAAAAAAGAGCAGTGATAATCTCTGTGGCTTCTTACGATGAAGATGAAACAAAAAAATACTTTAAAGTTTTTACTGATTTTTTAGATAAGAATAATATCAACTACTCTTTTGAAGATAAATAAGAGTAGTTAAAATAATATATTTTTATGTTTTAAGTGTTCCGTTTGTATTTGCATATCAAGTTGTTCAACAGGTACATTTGATGTTTGTGTAAACACTTCCATTTTACCATTGAATTTTTTCTCAAATACATTTTTTGGTTGTACAAATTTTCTTTGAATCTCAGGATGAAGCTTGAGCCATTGTGTATAAAAGTATGAAAATGCAGGTGCGGCTGTTCGTCCACCTGTTTCTCTTCTATACATTGGTTTATTGTCATCATTTCCATACCATACAATAGTTTGAAGAGATGGAGAGTATCCACAAAACCATGCATCGACATTGTTATTTGTTGTTCCTGTTTTTCCTACAGTCTCTAGACCTTCAACTTGAGCATTTCTTCCTGTACCACTTTTTACAACGTCTCTTAATATTGATGTCATAAGATAAGTTTGAGATGGTGATGTTATATAAGTTTCCTCTTTTTCAAAGACTATTTTTTGATTAAATCTATTTGTAATACTTGATATTAAAAATGGTTTTACCATAATCCCTTGGTTTGAAAAGATTGTATATTTTTCACTAAAGTCAAGAGGTGAGATACCAAAACTTCCAAGAGTAATAGATAGATCAAAAGGTATATTTTTGAACTCATATCTTGATAACTCTTTATGCAATATATCTATCCCTATATCTGTTACAAGATTGATAGTTGCCAAGTTTCTTGAGTGAACTAAAGCGTATCTAAAAGATATTAAACCTTTATAATCCTTTTCATAGTTTCTTGGTTGCCAGATTTTCTCTTCCTCTTCTCCGTTGTCACCTTTTCCTTTATATTTATAGTTTCTAGAGATATCTGTTAGATTACTAGCTGTTGAGTATCCTAAGTTTAATGCTATTTGATATAAAAATGGTTTTACAGAACTTCCTGGTTGTCGTAAACTTTGAGTTGCTCTGTTAAAAGATGATTTCTTATAATCAATTCCCCCAACCATTGACAATATTGAGCCAGTATTGTTTTCTAGTACTATGATTGCACCATTTAAAGTTTTTGTTGTGCTTTTATTTGTATCTAGATATTTATCTCTTTTCAAAATTCTTTCATATCCATGATTTAATGCATCACGTGCAATTTTTTGGGCTTCTAAATCAACAGTTAAAACTATTTTATATCCACCTGTTTTCAAATCAATCACATCAGGTTTGAGTATTTTTATTGCACTATCTAATACATAAGGTGCTTTATTTAGCGTAAGAGTATCATTATAAACAACTGGTATGTAGTTGATATAATCTTCATATTCTTTGTTGTTTATCCATCCTAAAGTTTTCAATCTTCTTATTACTTGATTTGCTCGTACTAATGAATACTTTAAATTTTTTGTTGGATCATAAAAACTAGGTGCTCTAGGAAGTCCAACTAATATTGCTATCTCTTTTATATTTAATTGGTCTAACTCTTTATGAAAGTATCCCATAGCTGCTGTTTTGATACCATAATAACCATGCCCAAAATATACTTGGTTTAAGTATCTTTCTAGTATCTCTTCTTTTGATAAAAGTGCTTCTAATCTAAGTGAGAGTAATGCCTCTTTTACTTTTCTTATAAGCTTTTTGTCTCGTGTCAAAATCATGGTTTTGACTAACTGTTGTGTTATCGTACTGGCACCTTCAACTAAAGCCATTGCTTTTATATCTTTGATGATAGCTCTTATAATCGCATCAATATTTACACCACTATGCTCAAAAAAGTTTGTATCTTCAATAGCAACTAAAGCTTCAGTAACTCTTGGTGGAATATCACTGTATGGTACATAAATTCTATTTTCGTCTTTAAATATATTTCCAAGATGGACTCCATTTTTATCAAAAAATTGAGTTGTAAGTTTTGGTTTATAGTCAACTATTTTTTGAACATCAAATCTTATTTGTGAATACAAAAACAATAACCATCCCAAAAATCCAATACCTATAAGTAAAATTAAAATAAATAACTTCTTTATCATACTCTAAACTCTCTATTTTTGAAATTGCTTGTAATTAGTTCTTTTGTATATGCTGATTGTGGATTGCTTAAGATATCTTTTGTTTTACCTTGCTCGCAAATGAGACCATCTTTTAAAATAATTATATCTTCACATATATCTTTTATAGAATCCATATCATGACTTACAAAGATTATTAAAAATCCAAGCTTTTTTTGTAACTCTTTGATAAGATTTATAACTAACTCTTTGCTTTTATCATCAAGTGCAGTTGTCGGCTCATCTAGAAGTAGTATTTTGGGGTTGTTGCTAAGTGCAATTGCAATCACTACACGTTGTAGCTGTCCTCCACTTAGTTGCATAGGAAATTTGTTTTTAAAGTTTACATCTAATTGCACCAAAGATAATAATTCGTCAATTTTTTTTGAATCACAAAAAAATTGCTTATAAATTTTAGTCATTCCTGATAGAGATGTAAATGGATTTTGGGGTATAAAACCAATGTTTTCAAAGCTTAATTCAAAGTCACTATTATAATTAAATAGTGTATCTAAGTTTGATGGTGCCATATTTAGTATTGTTTTTAAGGTCAAAGACTTTCCACTACCACTTTGCCCCACTAATGCTAAAGAGGAGTTTATCGATATAGTTGCATCTTTGTTAACTAGGTCAACAAGATGCTTCTCTTTATCTTTTATGCTAAGGTGGTTTATTTCTAATTTTGACATATAAATATTATGATACTATATTAATGCTTCATCCATCTGGCTTGGAATTTCTATATTCATAAGTTTTAAAATAGTTGGGGCAATATTATTCAATGCACCTTCTTTTACTTCTGCAACATTATCTGCAATTACAAAACAATAAACATCTCCAACTGTATGATTTGTCAGAGTATTTCCATCTTTATCTTTCATCATCTCACAATTTCCATGGTCACTTGTAAGAACAATACTATATCCATTTTCTTTGGCTTTTTTGATGATAGTTGATAGTTCAGTATCAACTGCTTCAACAGCTTTGATACCTGCTTCAAAATCACCTGTGTGTCCTACCATATCTCCATTTGCAAAGTTTACAACGATAAAATCTATTTGTTCATCTATTCCATTTTGAACAGCAAGACTAACTTGGGGTGCTGACATTTGTGGTTTTAAATCATATGTGGCTACTTTTGGAGATGGTATTAGAACTCTTTTCTCATTTTCAAAAGGTTCTTCTACTCCACCGTTAAAGAAAAATGTTACATGTGCATATTTTTCTGTTTCTGCTGTATGAAGTTGAGTAAGTTTGTTTTTTGAAACAATTTCACTCAATGTATTTTTTGGCGTATCTTTTGGGAACATAACAGGCAATGGTAAGTTTTTGTCATATTGAGTCATAGTGATCACATGAAGTTTTTGCTCTGTTCTTGCAAACTCGTGAAATACCTCTTTTGCAATAGCACAGCTCAATTCTCTTGCTCTATCACTTCTAAAATTTGCAAAGATGATACAATCATGATTTTCAAATCCATCATAATTATCAAAACTAGCAGGTTCCAAAAATTCATCATAGATAGTGTTTTCGTATTGTGTATTTACATAGTCATAAATATCTACTGAACTTTTGTTTTTACCCTCAACAATACTCTCATAAGCTTTATGGATTCTATCCCAGTTGTTATCTCTATCCATACCATAATATCTTCCACCTATAGTTGCTATACAGATATTATCATTGCAAATCTCTTCAACTTGTTTGATATATTTTGTAGCACATTGTGGAGCTACATCTCTTCCATCAGTAATAAGATGCATAAATACTTTTTTGCCTTTTTGCTCGCCTATTTTTGCGAGAGCCAAAAGATGATTTATGTGAGAATGAACACCCCCATCACTTAAAAGTCCTATGATATGAATGTTGTTTGATTTGTCAATATTATCTTTTAATACTTCGTTTTCTTTTAGAGTATCATTTTGAATAGCTAGGTTTACTTTTACAAGATCTTGGTATAAAACTCTTCCTGAACCTATACTCATATGTCCAACTTCACTATTTCCCATTTGACCATCAGGAAGTCCTACGTGTTCTCCGTAAGTTTTGATTAGACTGTATGGAGTGCTTTTGAATAATTCATCGTATGTTGGTTTGTTTGCATTACAAAATGCATTGTAGTCACAAGAGTTATTATGACCAATCCCATCTGTTATTATTAGTAGGGCTTTTTTATATTCTGACATCTATTTTATAACCTTAATCTATTTTTCGCTATAATCGCGTTTAAATTTACTTAAATTATACCAAATCAAAGGTTAACAATTGTTTTATTGGTTTTATAGACACTTAGACATTAATATTTTTAAATACATCTCAATACGAGCTGGTATCGGGTTTTTTATTGCATTTTTTTTAACGATGTATTTTATGCCAAAGTTTATCAGATGGGCAAAAGCAAGAAAAGCTCACCAACCAATCTATGAGCATGCCCCAGATTCACATCAAGAAAAAGTAGGAACACCTACTATGGGTGGTATTGTATTTGTTGCAACAACTTTAATAGCAACATTATTAACTGCAAAGTTAAACAATCCCTACATTGTAGGAGCTTTAGTATCTATAGGATTGTTTAGCTTAATAGGGATTAAAGACGATTTATCAAAAATATCATCAAATAAAAATGATGCAGGTTTAACTCCTAAGATGAAAATAATCTTACAATTGATTGTTTCTTGTATTGTTATAGCTGTACTGTATTATGCAAACCATTCAACAGAGATTTATGTTCCTTTTTATAAGTATGCACTTTTTGATATGCAGTTTTATTCAATAGTCTTTTGGACTTTAGTTATGATAGCATCTACAAATGCTGTAAATTTAACTGATGGTTTAGATGGACTTGCTACTGTTCCATCTATCATGGCATTTTTTACTTTGTCTCTTATTGTTTATATCACTGGTCATGCGATTATAAGTAGTTATTTACTTATTCCAAATATCAAACTTGTAGGCGAATTGGCTATTGTGGGGTCTTCTTTTATAGGTGCATTGATTGCATTTTTATGGTTCAATTCTCATCCTGCTCAAGTATTTATGGGAGATAGTGGAAGTTTAGCTATTGGTGGATTTATGGGATATATGGCAATTGTAGCAAAAAGTGAGATACTTTTGATTGCAATTGGATTTATCTTTGTACTTGAAGCTGTTTCTGTGATACTTCAAGTTGGAAGTTTCAGATATAGAAAAAAAAGAGTCTTTCTCATGGCTCCTATCCATCATCACTTTGAGCAAAAGGGTTGGGTAGAAAATAAGATTATCGTTAGATTTTGGATAATTGCCTTTATGACAAATCTAATTGCACTAGCTAGTTTAAAAATCAGATAGGTTTAAAACTAGCTAAAGAAAGTTACAGTATAATCGCACTTCTAAAACGCAGATGTGGTGGAATGGTAGACACGCGGGCTTGAGGGGCTCGTGCTTAACGGCGTGGGAGTTCAAATCCCATAAACCTCAATATCTAATCCCTTTATTTATGGTGTTAATTTAAGTTTTTAAAAGACCACAATATGACCACATTGTCATTTTAACTTATTAAAACTATCAGTAATGATTTTTTTTATATTGCTATAATTCTCATTTTTATCAAATGTATTTATATCATCCATATAAATTCTTCTATTAAGTTCAATCATAACAGATTTAACATTTTTTTCTTTTCCAAAATGTTTATTTGAAACCATTGAACCACTATAAGGATTATTATACTCAACAGTATAATTTTTATTGCTAAAATCATTTTCTAAAATAGATACAGCATTTTTATCATTATGAAAATCTTCAAATCCAATACATACATCAATATGGTCATAATCTGTTTTAATTTGATAAGGTCTAGGTTTTGAGGGAAAGCTATGACAATCAATAATTAAACACTTTCCATGCTTTTGTAGTTTTTGTTCTACTAAGTTATCAAGTGCTAAATGATAAGCATCATAAATTTCTAATATTTTATCTTTATAGTTTAATGTTCTTAAATCTTCTAACATAGAAGTTTTAGTATATGCTAAACCCATACCTCTTTGTGCCATTGTTTCTATGCTATCATCTCTAAATCTTTCAACGTCTAAGAATACCCTTGATACATCAAGTCTAATACCTCCATAGTTCTTAAAAGGAGTATTAAATAAGTCATCAGTAAACATATCAGCCATAATTTTAGTTTCTTCTTCTAAATCTTCTTTAGAAAGAATATAGTCATCATTCATATTTTCAGGTATATAAATACTTGAATGTGGAATATGTATTAAAATATGTGAATCTAAATTGTCACTTACTGTAAAATATTTGTTATTCATTTATTGCTATCCTTTTAATTGAGAATAAAATACTAGCAGATTATTTATATTATATTTCTGATAGGAATATTCTTTTATGAGTTATTTTTTGCAACTTTAAATTATAAGTCAACTAAGGATGTATCATTATAAAATATAATTAAATAAATATATAAAACTACAGTAGATTAGTTTTGTATATTTAAGTTAATATCAATGAATAAGTAGTAAAATTACATCCTAAAAAGATATATTTAAATACAATAAAGCAGGTATACAAATTGAAAAAAATAATATTTATGATAATGATTTCATTATTTACAGTTAGTCTAATTTCCAGTGAAGATATTCATAATATTGAAGATGATGAATTATTAGAAGTGTGTCAAGAACCATATTCTAAATGTACCAATAGATGTGAACGAGTTGATGATAATGATAAAAAAGAAGTGTGCGATGATAAATGTGACTTTTTATATAGTAAATGTCTAGATAAACTAGATTCTCAATAATATAATAACAGGAGTAATTAATTAAATGGAACTATTTTACGATATATTAAAACAATTAATACGAATACCAAGTGTTGTTGGTGCAGAACATCCTTTTTTTATGACAGTAAAGAGGGAATTGGAAGAATTAGAACTTGATGTTGAGTATTATGACGGTGTACTTGTGGCAAAAGGACGAGAACCAAATAGTGGATATATCTCTGCTCATGCTGACCGACATGGACTTATATGTACAGGACATAATGAATTCCAGTATGCTGCTTTTATAGCTAAAAATCAAGCAGATTTAAAAGGTAACTCTAACTCAGAACAGTTATTAAAAAATTTTGAAGATAGATTTATAAATCAAAAAGTGCAAGCTTATGAACCATGGTCTGGAAGTTATCTTGGGATTGGTACTATTGAAGAAACATTTCTTTGTGAACGACGAAATAATATTATATTTAAAGTTGATGGTTTTAATCATCTTTTTCCTGGAACACCTATTGCATTTATTGATAAGCTTAATATTGATGAAAATGACATGGTATCAGCTCAATTAGACAATGTAGTATCTGTTGCAATTATTATTTATATGTATCATTTAGGATATAAGGGAACTGCATTTTTTACAGCTAGTGAAGAAGCTGGAAAAAGTTGGAGATTTTTACTTGAATATTTTAGACGGTTTGATATTCAAACAAATGAACTATTGGTTCTTGATACTAGTCCATACAGTAATTTAGAGGATATACAACATCTTGATATAATATTAAGAAATAGAGATGAAAATGGTGTCTTTAGATCACCATTAAAAAATAAAATTAAAAAAATAGCTATTGAAAATAATATAAACTATCATTTTAAAGATGCTTATTTAAAGAATATTATGAAACAAAATGGAACTAAGGGATCACTTGGTGTTACAGAGTTAGGAAGAATTATAAGTGCGACAAAAGGCGCTATTCAAGGGACAACTTTACAGCTTCCAACAATTGGTTATCACACAGTAGAAGAGTCTACTAATAAAAAATCTATTGACAGTATGATAAAAGTATTAAAAGAATTATATACAATTATTTAAAAAAATGAGTATTATAATATGAACAAATTACTAGCAATTCTATTTCTTTCTATATCTTTATTTGGTAATCAGATTTTAGGTAAAGTTGATAAGTTTGATCTTCCTGAGTTAAACTTAAAAAATATAAAAGCAAAAATAGATACGGGTGCAAAAACATCATCATTGCATTGTATGAGTATAAAACCACTTAAAAATGGTTATGTCAAATTTATAATGCTTGATAAAAAAAATAAGAAATTTACAGGAAACTATATGATAAAAGAAATTTTTAGAATTGGTTTTGTAAAAAGTTCAAATGGTAAAAAAGAGAAACGATACTTTATTAAAACTCCAGTTGTTATTTATGGAAAAACTTATAATATGGAGTTGTCACTTAGCTTTAGAGGTAGTATGAAATATCCACTACTCATAGGGAGAGAACTAATAAAACAAGATTTTTTAGTTGATGTTACTAAAGAAGATTTATCCTATAAAAAAAAGACTAACTAAAATATTAAATATCTTATTTTTCTTTTTTGACATTTTTCATCTTCATAATTGGCTTTTGTATAAAAAGATTATTTGGATACAAAATAGTATTGCCATCCTCATCTAAAATTTCTATTTGAAATAGCGAAATTTCTACTATCTCTCCTGTCAAAGAATTTTCCCCGTCTATTATTTTTATCTTATCTCCAACACGAGCAGGAAATGTAAAAAAGATAATAATACTTGATGTTAGATTGCTTAAAATTGACCATTGGGCAAAAAGAGCAACACCAATAACTGCAAATATAGATGATGCAAATACCATTATTCCACCAAGTTGAACATTCCAAACAATTGCCAATGCCATAAAGGCAAAGAAGATTACTATAAAACTGATAAATTTTGTTACATAATAAATTCTCTTTGGAATTATTTGTTTTGACTTACCAATTTTATGTATAAAATAGTTAGATGTTTTTAATGTTAAAAATAATAATATTATTATTGCTAAAGTTAATGTTAAATTTGTTGTTATCAAAATAAAAGCCTTTAATATATTTTTTAATGATATAATTATACACTAAATTTAAGGATTTTATTTGAAAATATTGCTAATTATAATATCTTTTATTGTTTCTTCATATGCTAATAATCATGAATTAGAAAATAATAAAAAAGTAGAAGTGCCACTATCTAAAAATATTTGGATAAAAACATACCAAAATTATAAAAACTACAATGTAGTTATTAATAATATATCAAAAACTGAACTAAAAATAAAAAAAATAAAAAATGATATAAATCAATTAGAACAATTAAATAAGCGATTATCTCTTTATAATTCAAAACTTGAACTTTACGATAAGAACAATAACTTTGATGAAATATTAAGAAAATTTAAATATATAAGTTCTGATATTACATTAAGAGATTTTATTTTTAAAAACTCGCATGAAACTTTAAGTAAAAAGATCACAAAATTCGTAACATTGAAAAATGACTTTTATCTAGCACTTGCAAATATACAAAATAATTATGATATATTGAAGTCAAAAAATCAAAAAGATAGTAAGTTAAAATATATTCGTGATGATATAGAATATTTTACTGAGTATTCAGAAAATATAGAAAAAACTTATCAAAATTTATTAGAATCAAAAGATGACTTAAATAAAAAATATCAAGAATATCAAGATGAAGTATTTATAAAGCATATTATTACTTTAGGCATTATACTTATCTTATATATAATATATAAGATTTTCTCAACTCTAGTTTTTTATATAACACATAATAAAGAAAATCATGAAGAGCAGAAGAACTATAAAAAATTACTCTCTATGTTATTTGTTTTTTCCATCTTAATTTTTATTGTTATAAGATATATTGATGATTTTATCTATATCATAACTATTTTAAGTGTAATTGCAGCGGCTCTTACAATAGCTATGAGAGAAGTATTACTAAACATTGCAGGGGCTATTTATATTTTTTTTAGTAGTATGGTAAAGGTTGGAGATAGAGTTATGATTCAATTTGAAACAAAACATACTATAGGGGATATTACTGCAATATCGCTTATTAAAATGAAATTAAATGAAGTTGAGGATTATAGTAATGTTAAAGAGATAAAAAATGTTGGAAGAACAATATATATTCCAAATAGCTTTATATTTACAAAGGTATTTTATAATTATTCTTTAAAGAAAAATGGAATTATAAATGATTTAATAGAATTTGAATTTAATCCTAATAGTGATTTTCAAGTTGTAGAAAAGGTTACAGCTGATATTTTTTCTTCATTTAATATTGATCATACCATAACATTTAGTCTCAATAATTTGAAAACTGGTATAATAGGACTTATATCTTATCAAACAAATTATAAAGAGGTAAGTAAAATAAGAGGTCTACTCTCGATTAAACTTTTAGAAGAATATAAAGTTCATAAGTTGATAAAACTAAAAACTGTGAAATCAACTTCTCCTAAAACAAATGATGATGAATAAATATATTCTATAATTATTCTTTGTTATTAATCAGTTCAAAAAAAGCATTACTAGTTAACTGATTTTCTACAATTATATTATTAATACCTAAATCTTTTATAGATTCTTTTTCATCAAAGCTATGAACTTTGACTATAATTTTATCATTTTGAACATATTTTTGTATTGTTTCACATAAATTATAAAGTTTCTGTGGATTATCAATTGCAATAATGATACTTTTTGCATCTTTTGCATTTGCATGAGTTAATATCTCTTTATGAATAGCATTTCCAAATATTACAGGTTCTTTATTTTCATGTGCTTCATGGAAATTATTTAGATTACTTTCTATAGCAATATATAGCTCATTATTAGTTTTCAATACCTTAGATATTGTTTTTCCAAATTCTCCAAGTCCAATGATAACAGTATGATCTTTTAATAATACAGAATCTATATCTAATTCTATATTGTTATCATCTCTTTTAGCTAACTTATCAGCTAAGAATGTCAAGTTTTTTAGTAAAAATGGTGTTAAAACCATAGATACTACAATTGTAACAATAATAATTTGACCATGAGGTGGTCCTATAAGACTATTTGTTCTTGCTAACTCTAATAAAGCAAGTGAAAACTCACCAATTTGTACAAGTGAAATTGCGGTTTTTAAACTAACCCTTTGGTTTTCATTTATTTTTACAATAGCATATATGATAACAAATTTTAAAACCATAACTGATATTAAAATAGCTAGGATTATATGAATATATGAACTTACAATTGAAAAATCAATTTGCATACCAACTGTTATAAAAAATATCCCTAAAAGTAAATCTCTAAAAGGTACTAGTTCTGCTTCTGCTTGATGTTTATATTTAGTTTCTGCAATTAGCATCCCTGCAATAAATGCTCCTAAAGAATATGAAAAACCAAAGCTATGTGCAAGATATGATGACCCAATTGCTAAAAATAGAATAGTTCCAATAAAAAGTTCATCTGTATTAGTTTTTATAATTTGAGTAAAAAATGGTTCTAAGAGGTATTTACCAATTAACCATAGCATTATTAATAATATAGTAGCACTTATAGCCATATTTAAAAGTATCTCAGGGATTTTCCCTCCATCATTACTCATAAATCCTATAATAAGTAAGATTGGAATTACTGCTATATCTTGCATAATTAAAATACCTAATGCTCGTTGACCAAATCTTTTATTGATATCACCTGTTTCATTAAAAGTTTTTAACACAATTGCGGTAGAAGATAATGCAATAGCAAGAGATATAATTAATGATACTTTTTTTTCTAAATCAATCACATAATAACTAATTGCAAATACTACTAAAGTAGTAAGAATTATTTGTAAAGTACCTGCTATAAATACTTCGTTTTTCATTTTTTTAAGATGTTCTATTGAAAATTCAAGTCCAATAGTAAACATTAAAAAAACAACTCCAAACTCTGCAATCTCTTTTAAATCATGATTATTTGTAGCTTCATGTAGTCCAAATCCATAGGTTATTATTGTACCTGTTACAATATACCCAATGATTGTAGGCAGCTCAAATTTTTTTAGTATAACATTGATTATTAAAGAGATTAATAGTGTGGTTACGATTATAGTTAACATTTTTATCCTTACTTTATTATTTTTTCTTCATCTATTATTGGCTCTTTATGATGAATGCCGACCAAATAATAAGTGATTCCAAGAGATAAAACAACTGTTGCTGTTGCAAATACATACATCGGTGCAACTTCTTTGAAATCTAATATAATTACTTTTCTAGCAATAGCCATCAGTGCTGTTGCAATAACTAATTTAATTGGAACAATATCTGTTCTTATGTATAATATTATATTTTGATAAATTTCTAAAGCAATCAGTACAGCTAAAAAAGCAGCAAATATTTTTAATATATCTCTAGTTTCTAGTAACATTATAGGTGGTGTTGTAATTCTTTGAACTAGTACATAGATCACATCTGCTACACCCCAAAAAATAACTAATACCATTAATACTGCTAAAATTCTAATTGCTATTTTAATTAATTTATTTAGAAAAGACATCAATGGCTCTATGTCTTGTGTCGGTAATTCATTGTGTTCATGCTTCATTAAACAATCCTTATATATTCAATATTTATTTAAAACTCTTCATTATTATCAATTTCAAATATTATATCTAAAACTTTTACAGCTTCTAAAAATGAATTAGAAGCCAAGAGGATTGTTCTATTTGAATTTAATAGTGATACTACAATTTTTTGTTCCATACCTTCTTTTTCAAAACTTCTTGTAAGTTTATTTACGAAAGCTCTATTTTCTTTGGCTAATATATCATGTTTTTTTATTAGATCATCGATACTAATATCTTTTTGTTTTAAAGATAATGTATTTTGAATCATATTGACAAGATTAATTCTAATTGAATCATAGTAGTACATAACTCTATCCTCATCACTTTGAGAAAATTCATTAATATTATTTTTTATATCTTTTAATGTTTTACTTGCATATACTGATTCTCTTAGTGAACTATAAAGTGTATCGAGCGTTAAAGTTTGAGCTTCATTCAATGGCAATTGACTTATTTTATTTAGATATTTAGTGCTTTCTATCTCAATCTCTTTTAATGTATCATAACCTTTTTTATAATCAAAAGCTAACTCCTCTTTACCATTGTTAACAATTTCATTAGATGATTTATCAGAATTAAATATATCATTGGGTTTAATATTCATAATAAGCAAACTGTATTTAATAGATTTTGTAAATAAATTTGATATCTCATCTCTTACAGCTTTCAATGCACTATTCGATTCACTTGGTTCAACAAGGTGAATATATTTTGTTTTTATCTCTTTTTTATATATAAAAAGTGAATTTAAAAATTTAGCTAATAGTGCGATAAAAGGTGTTAACATAATAACCCCAAGGATATTAAATATAGTATGAAAAACTGCTAATGCTGTAACTGTATCAGTTTTAAAACCTAAAGATTCAAGTATAAAATAATTTAATTGTGTCATAAAAATTAAAATAATAATAGCCGTAATTGCATTAAAAAAGAAATGTGCCAAAGCAACTCTTTTTTTATCAGGAACTCCACCAATACTACCTAAAAGTGCTGTTGTAGTTGATCCTATATTTGAACCTATTACAATAGCTGTTGCAATTTCAAAAGTGATAATATTTGTACTTAAAGCACTTAATACAATAGCTGTTGTAGCAGAACTTGATTGGATTAATGTAGTTAACACTACTCCTAATAATAAAAAGAAAATAACTCCATAACCACTAAAGTCTGCAATATTTATAGATTTAGCAGATACTTCAATAGCATCTTTTAAAATCTCTAAGCCAAAAAATAAAAGACCAAAACCTATAAATATTTTTGCAGTTGCAGCTAGTTTTGGTGATTTTGTAAATGTTAAAATAATACTACTAAGTCCTATCATTGGAAGTGCAAAAGCTTCAATTTTTACTTTAAATCCTAAAATTGCTACAAGCCATGCAGTGGCTGTTGTACCAATATTTGCACCAAAAACAAGTCCAATACCACCTTGTAAACTTATAAGTGAAGCACTCACAAAAGATAGTGCCATTAAACTAACAACTCCTGAACTTTGTAAAAGTGCTGTTGCCCCTGCACCCGTTAATATTGCTTTTGAAGTACTACTTGTAGAATTTTTAATCCATTGCTTAAATTTTACACCTGCAAACTCTTTAAGTGCAGATTCCATAAAAGACATACCAAAAAGGAAAATTCCTAATCCACTTAGTGCTGTTAAAATTGTTTGTGTCATTTAATACTTCCTTTTTATAAAATAAATCAAAATTGTTGCAATTAATCCAATACTTATCAGTATCATTACAACACTATGCGTCCCACCACTATTTACAGTAAAAGGTAAAGAAGTTGTATTCATACCAAAAAAACCAACGATTAGATTAAGGGGTAAAAATATACCTGATAAAAGTGTTAATATATAAATGGTTTTATTCATTTGTTCATTACTTTGTGTTATATAAAAATTATATATTGCATTAAGTTTCTCAAGCAAAAGTCCTGAATTTCTATGTGCACGTTGAAGATGTTCTTGTATATCTTCAAAATTTCTTTCAAGATAATCATCTTCATGCTTATAGTTTTCAATTAAATCAGCAATGACTTCTACAGCTTTAAATAAAATTCTATTGACTCTTATAAAATCATTCTTGTATGCAAACCATTGTTGATTAAAATCTTTAATTGATTTTCCCTCATAAAAGGTATCTTCAATTATTTCAATTTCATCGAAATGTTTTGATATTATTTTTAATGTATTATTAATATATTTATCCAAGAACTTATAGAAACCTTTCATATCTAGTAAATCTATAAATTTTTCACTATCTTTATCATAATGGTAATACTTATCTTCAGTTATAATAAATGCTTTACTTAAGAGAATAATTTCATCATTTTTCATCTGAGGGATTCTTAATATAAATAAATCATAATTATCATGCTTAAAAAATACAGAGGGATGCCCTTCACTTTTTATATCTACTAAATGAAAACTATCAATTATATTTTTTATCATATCTGCAACTTTTATTTTTGTATATTATATCAAAACTTTATTAATTGAGTTCATTATTTTATTTTAATATATTCCTTATTATAGTTGTGATAATATCTTCGGTTTAATAAAAAAAGTTATGGAGTATGAATTGGAAGTAATATATATTTTAGCAGGTTTATTGCTAGTTTTTACAATTAGAAGATATTTATTAAAAATCAACAATGTCCCTTATCCAAAAGAAGCTATTGACATCTTAGCAAAGTACTTTGGAGATAAAAATTTTGATAAAAATAAAACCATGTTTGACTTACAGGAAAAACTAGATATAGAAGCACCAAAAAATAATATTCGACATAAATCTGTCATATATATTATTAATGATGCAAAACATAAATCAGACATTTTTTATAAATATAATTCACAGCACAATAAACCATATACAGAATTTACAATTTTTAAAATAACTGCTAATTCAGTTATAGATTATTGTGTTAAAAAAGATATAAATGATAAAGAAGCAATAAAAATTTTATTTTTAACCTTAAATAATATAGAGTTACAAAATTTATTTGATACCGTAAAGGAAGAAAAAGAACTTTTAGATAGTTTTTATAAGTTATTGTCAGGTTTTATGCAAAGATACAATAAAAGAATATCTGAATAAAAATGTTTAGATATTATTACCAATGGACTTTTAAAACAAAATCAAAGGATTATAGATGACGGAACTTGCAACATGGATAGGAATAATCTTTTGTGTATCACAATCGGCAATGTTCTCTGGGCTAAATTTAGCTTTCTTTAGTGTCAGTAAAATGCGTCTAAATATAGAGGTATCTCATGGTAATGATGCTGCTGCAAAGGTTCTGCAGATGAGAGAGGATTCAAATTTCCTCCTCACCACAATTCTTTGGGGAAATGTAGGAATAAATGTGCTTTTAACGATGCTGTCTAATTCTGTTATGGCTGGAATGGCTGCTTTTATTTTTTCAACATTTATTATTACTTTATTTGGTGAGATTACACCACAGGCTTACTTTTCTCGAAATGCATTAAAAATGGCTTCTATACTTACTTCCGTACTTAAATTTTACCAAATATTGTTATGGCCTTTAGCAAAACCATCTGCTAAGATTCTTGACTTGTGGCTTGGTAAAGAGGCAATACAATTTTTCAGAGAAACAGAAATACAGGAGATGCTCCGTCTTCATATGAATGAAGAGAATAGCGAAATAAATCGTACTGAAGGTAAAGGTGCACTTAATTTTCTTGCAATTGATGATTTAAAAGTAACCCAAGAAGGTGAATCTATTGATCCTCTTAGCATTGTATCTTTGGAGTTTGAGGGAACACGTCCTATTTTTCCCAGTATAACTTATTCTGTAGATGACCTATTTTTACGTCAAATTTATCAATCAAATAGGCCATGGATAGTTATTACTGATATGCAAGATAGACCTCGTTTGGTTATAGATGCTGATAGTTTTATTAGTGCTTCCCTTTTTGAGTCTGAAATATTCAATCCTCTTGAACACTGCCATCGCCCAAAAATTATCACAAATATGGAAGTAACTCTTGGTGATGTATTATCAGGACTTGAAGTTGAATCTGAGCATAAAGAAGATGATGTTATAGACAAAGATATTATACTTATTTGGGGAGAAAACCGACGAATTATTACTGGGGCAGATATACTAGGAAGATTATTGAGAGGGATAGCTGCTAAATAGTAATTGTTATCGGCTTAAAAAGATAGCATGCCACAATATTATGGCATGTTACTTATTATACTCTAAACGGCACCTTGATCTATCATAGAATCAGCTATTTTTTTAAATCCTGCAATATTTGCACCCATCATTAGGTTACCCTCATCTTCAAATTCTTTTGAAGTTTCATAAGATAAATCAAAAATTGATTTCATAATTACTTTTAGTCTATCATCAACTTGATTAAAAGTCCATTTTGACATACTTGCATTTTGACTCATTTCTAATTGACTCGTAGCAACACCTCCGGCATTTGCTGCTTTTGCAGGACCATACATTATTTTATTTGCTATTATATAATGAATTGCTTCTGGAGTTGAAGGCATATTTGCTCCTTCACATACGAGGATACATCCATTTTTATGAAGATTTTTCATATCTGCTAAGTTTAATTCATTTTGAGTCGCACTTGGAAAGGCTATATCACAAGGGATACTCCAAACAGCATTTGTCCCTTCTGGATAACTATGAAGAGGAATATATGTTGCATCTTTATGGATTAAGACATACTCTTCTAGAGATTGTCTATTTATCTCTTTGATTAATTTTAAAGTGTCTAATTTAATTCCATTTTTGTCATAAATCATACCTCTAGAATCACTACATGTAACAGGTTTTGCTCCCAAATCATAAAGTTTTTGGATAGTGTAAATTGCAACATTACCAGCACCTGATACTGTTGCTATTTTACCTTTAAGTGAATCACCTTGTTTATTTAAGATATTTTCTGCAAAGTATACTGAACCAAAACCAGTTGCTTCAGTACGAGCAAGTGAACCACCCCAATTTGTACCTTTTCCTGTTAATATACCTTCGAAATTTCCTGTAATTCTTTTATATTCTCCAAACATATATCCAATCTCACGTCCACCAACACCAATATCACCAGCAGGAACATCTCTAGTCTCACCAATGTACTTAGATAATTCCAGCATAAAAGATTGGCAAAATCTCATCACTTCACCCTCACTTTTACCTTTAGGGTCAAAATTCGAGCCACCTTTCCCCCCACCAATATTAAGTCCTGTTAATGAGTTTTTAAATATTTGCTCAAAACCAAGAAATTTAATGATACCAAGGTTTACGCTTGGATGAAAACGAAGTCCACCTTTATATGGTCCAATAGATGAGCTAAATTGCACACGGTATCCTATGTTGGTTTGAATCTTGCCAGCATCATCCATCCATACTACACGAAATAAAACTTGTCTCTCTGGGATTACTATTCTCTCTAGTATATTATAGTTGTCATATTTTGGCTCTGCTCTTAAAATAGGTTTGAGTGTGATAAGTACTTCTTCAACTGCTTGATAAAATTCTGCTTGGCCTGGAGTACTTTCCATTGTCGTTTTCATTACTTTGTCAATGTATTTTTTTACAGACATAATTTTCCTTTATTTTATACCACCATTAGGTATTTTGTAGATTTTTTCTAGTAAGTAATTATACAGCATTTGGGATAGGATTAGCTTAATATAAAATTAAGAATATTTAACTATTAATGAATCATAAAAGCATGCCCGGGAGCATAGTATGCTTTTGCTTACTACATAAGTTCTAGGAGAACAAGTTACAAAATGTAATTAAAATATTGTTAATATAAAAATAAGCCTATATTTAATAGTAAGATGTGATATACTTTTCTGTTATCAAAATATTGATTTTAAATTTTAATTAAAGGTATTACTATGAGTGAGCATCGTACAATCGGAATGTGGCTATATACAAATGGTGGTGGTGATAAAATAGCAGAACAAATTATTAAAAAATTAAAAGATAGAGATATCGATACAATTGACAATATAAATTTAAGACATGCAATATCTAAAAATGGTAATATCACTCACAATAAAGTAAAACTAAATAAGCTTGATCTATTTTTCTCCTACAATGCAGGTGAACAAACACAGTATCAAGTATATCAGTATCAGGCACTCAATAGAGTAATTCCAATGATTAATTCTTATGAGTCTTTTGCACTTACAGAAGATAAATACCAAACATCATTTATATTAAGAAATAATGGCATAGCAACTGCTGATTATAAACTTTGTCATAGAGATGATACCGTAGAGTTAAGAAAAATTATTCGAAGATGGGATAAAATGATATATAAGCCAACTGATGGTTGGGGTGGAGTTGGACTTACTAAAATAGAAAATGAAGCAAGTCTTGATATGCTTATGCCATTTTTAAATCAAATGGATTTAAGATATTTTTATGTTGAAAGATTTATTAAGTATGACAATACTGATTTTAGAGTAGATATAGTAGATGGCCAATTTGTAAGCTGCTATGGAAGAAGAGCTAGTGCAACAGATTGGCGTACAAATGTTACAAGTGGTGGATCTGTTTTTTTAAGAGAAGCAAATCAGGAAATAATTGATATTGCAATAAACGCATGTAAAGTTACGGGTGTTGATATTGGTGGTGTAGATATTATCTACGATCAAGAAAAAGAACAATATGTAGTACTTGAGGTAAATGGTATTCCTGCTTTTGCAACTCCAGAACAAGAAAAAATGGGGTTAAACTTTAATGAACATAAAATAGATTTAATTGTAGATATGATTGATAGAAAAACATCTTAATATCGTCCTTAAAATGAAAGTTCTTAGTCATATACTTTTATGAGTATATCTGAATTAATAATTTAGAAAAGAGAATCTCAAATTTTTATGGTGCTTAGCAAAATAAATCGCACTGAATGTAAAGGTGCTCTTGATTTTCTTGCAATTGATGGTTATTTTTTAGAAATTTGGGTATAATTGAGCAAAGATTTTAATACTCAAAATTATTATAATCTTTTTTATAAAATGGAGTTATCAAATGACAAATAGTTTTAATAAAAATGATATTCAAAAATTTATTAATGTTTTAGGTTATCCAGTAATTATCGTTAATAATGATGATTTTCCAGTATATAAAAATGATAAATTTAATTCTTTAGAAAAAATAAAAGACAATGAAATACAAGATAAAATAATTAGCTCACAAATACATAATGAGTATATGTCAACAGTAAATAAAAAACAACTATATTTTACTTTAAATAAGTCTTCTATTTCTATTGATAACTCAGAGTTTACCATAGTGAGTTTTTTTAATATTTCTATTAGAAAGGAGCTAGTGAAAAAAATAGAATCAAAAGAAAATTTATTTAATCAATTAACAGAACAGTTACCTCAAAGTATTGTATTATTTAGTGATAAGATTATCTATGTAAATAAAACTTTTGAGAAGTTATTGGGTCTTAGTGAAAAACTATTAATAAATAAGTCTTTTATGGAGCTTCTTGATTTTCAAGATCAAGATATTTTTAAAGATGTCTTAGAAAAATTATCATTAAGTAAAAAAACACAAATTGAAACATCTTTAAAAATTAAAAAGAAAAGTGAAGAAACTATTTGGATAAAATTAATTATAAAGAGAATTAAGGATAATGAAAAATATCTATTTTTAGCAGTTATTTCAGATATATCAAAAGAAGTAAAAAAATATGATGAGTTATCAAGATTAGCTTATTATGATAAACTCACAGGTATATACAACAGAAGAAAACTAGATGAGCTTCTTTTAATGGAACATAAAATTACAAAAAGATACGATAGAACAATGAGTGCATTATTTTTTGATATTGACCATTTTAAAAAGGTAAATGATACTTATGGACATGATATTGGAGATAGTGTATTATCAAATTTAGCAATGCTTATAAGCAAAGAGATAAGAGAAACGGATATTTTTGCACGTTGGGGTGGAGAAGAGTTTATAATACTTCTACCTGAAACAACAAATGAAAATGCAATGTTATTAGCTCAAGAGATTATGGATTCATTGGCTATGTATACGTTTGAACAAGTAGGACATATAACAATAAGTATTGGAATTAGTTCTATTAAAGGTAAAGAGAGACTTCAAACATTTACAAAAAGATTGGATGAGGCATTATACAAAGCAAAAAAAGATGGTAGAAATAGATATATAGTTTTATAAGGGATACAAATGAATAAAAAGAGAATAATAGGTCGTAGAGAAACTATATCTATCCTTGATTTGGATTTATATGACTTAGATGCAAAAGTTGATACAGGAGCAGATGCAAGTGCTTTGCATTGTGATGATATTGTTATAAAAGACGACAAAGTAAGTTTTACACTTCTTGATGAAGTTCATCCCTCATATAATGGTAAACGACTTACATTTCCATTACATAGAGTAAAAAAAGTAAGAAGTTCTAATGGTAAGCTTCAGCATAGACCATCTATCAAAGTAAGTGTAAAATTTTATGGAAAAAGATATAAAAGTATTATATCTTTAACCAATAGAGCAGATATGAAATTTCCTATGTTAATAGGGAGATTATTTTTAAAAAATAAATTTTTAGTAGATGTCTCAGAAGAATATTTAAGTAATAAAAAGGATTAAAAATGAAAGTATATGTATTATCAAGAAATAGCAATTTGTATTCAACAAAAAGGTTAGTGGAAGCGGGAGAGCAAAAAGGTTGGGATATACAAGTAATTGATTATTTGAAATGCTCTATTGAGATTATGAAAGGAGAGCTTCGAGTAAACTATCTAGGTAAAGAACTACCTGTTCCTGATGCAATTATCCCAAGAATTGGTGCTAGTAGGACTTTTTTTGGAACAGCGATGGTAAGACACTTTGAGATGATGGATGTGTTTAGTGCATCTGGTAATCTTGCAATTGCTAGAAGTAGAGACAAGCTTAGAAGTTTGCAAGTGTTATCAAAATACGATGTTGATATGCCGAAAACTGTATTTGCTTCAAATAAGTCAAGTGCAAAAGATATTATTACGCTAAGTGGTGGAGCACCTTTAGTACTTAAAATTCTTGAAGGAACTCAAGGTGTTGGAGTTGTACTTGTAGATAGTGAAAAAGCAGCAAAATCAGTACTAGATGCATTTTATGGTATGAATGTAAACTTGCTTGTACAAGAATTTATTGCAGAAGCAGGTGGAGCCGATATAAGAGCTTTGGTTGTTGGTGGTGAAGTTGTTGGTGCTATGAGAAGACAGGGTGCGGAAGGTGAATTTAGATCAAATCTTCATCAAGGAGGTAGTGCAACGGCACATAAACTGACAAGAAAAGAGAAAAGTACAGCTCTTGCAGCTGCCAAAGCGATGGGACTTGGTGTATGTGGAGTTGATATGATTGAATCATCACGTGGTCCATTGGTTATGGAAGTGAATTCAAGTCCAGGGCTAGAAGGAATTGAAAGATCAACTCAAATTGATATAGCAGGTAAAATCATGAATTATATTGAAAAAAATGTTACACCTAATTCTCCTAATAACCCAAGTAAAAAAAGAAAAATAAAAAGAGATAATATAGGAGCGTAAACTATGTCTATGGATATATTTAGTTTAGGCGGTGTTGAGATATCAAAAGGCTCAAGTGTAGTTGTAAATTTAGAACTTCCTAAGTTATATAATACACCAACTCAACTACCAGTAAGAGTAATAAGGGGGAAAAAAGATGGGCCAGTGGTATTTGTAAGTGCTGCTATTCATGGTGATGAATTAAATGGTATTGAGATAATCAGAAGATTCAAGAAATTAAGTATATTAAAAAGGTTAAGAGGTACGTTAATATTAGTCCCAATCGTAAATGTATATGGAGTAATGAACCTTTCCCGTTATTTGCCTGACAGAAGAGATTTAAATAGATGTTTCCCCGGTAGTGCAAAAGGTTCCCTTGCAGGTAGAATTGCTAGAGTATTTTTTAATGAGATTGTTTTAAAATGTGATTTGGGAATAGACTTACATACAGCAGCTATTCATAAATCCAATTTACCTCAAGTAAGAACAAACATAAATAATGAATATACATTTAAATTAGCTAAAGCATTTGCTGCACCCGTTGTACTTCATTCAGAACTTAGAGATGGAAGCTTACGAGCAACTGCCCAAGAAAATGGTGTTCCTATTTTATTATATGAAGCAGGTGAAGCTTTAAGATTTGATGAAACATCTATTAGAATTGGAGTAAATGGTATAGTAAATGTTTTAAGAGCAAATGATATGCTTCCTTTAATAAATAGAAAAAGAGCACCTAAATTGCCAGTTATTACAAAAAGTAGTAAATGGATAAGATCTAGTGCAGGAGGAATGCTAAGAACTATAAAAGCACTAGGAGACACAGTAAAAGAAGATGAAATAATTGCTTATATAGATGAACCTCTTGGTGATGAAACATTTGAAGTAGTTTCTCCTTTTGATGGTATCATTATAGGTAAATCTGAGATTCCTTTAGTTCAAGAGGGGGATGCAGTTTTTCATATAGCTAATTTTAAAGATTTAGAAGTTGCGGAAAATAAAATAGAATATTTCAATGAAGAAATTATTGAGGAAAGTGAATTTTATGAGCTTAATAATGAAGAAATTATTGAATAAATAAAACTAAAGCTTATGTAATACTAAAAAATATCTATAGTAAATATTGACCCAAACTCATAATTTATAAGTTCTAATATTTCAGGTGAGATAACTTTTATATGTGATTCTTGGGATATTTAAACTGAGTTATCAGTATACTTTAATACTCCATCATTAATTTTATAATAACTATCTTCTACAATAGTCCAAAAAGTATTTTAAATCATCATAAAAATACCTATTGTTTTTTAACAGATTCTTTTAGTTTAGCACCAACTTTAAATTTAGCAACAGTTGATTCAGCTATTTGTATCTTTGCACCTGTACTTGGGTTTATTCCCTCTCTTGCAGCTCTTTTAGATGTACTAAATGTTCCAAATCCAATAAATGCTACTGAATCTTTTTTAGCTAGTGTTTCTGTAATAGTTTCAAGTATTGCTTCTAATGCTAATCCACTATCTTTTTTAGTTAAACCTGATTTATCTGCTACACTTGATATTAATTCACTTTTATTCATTTATTTGCCTTAGTATTTTATTTGATAAAATCATATCTAAATATAAATAATTAGTGAATAAGTTGTTATAAAAAAGATATCTAACTCTCACCCGCCACCAAAGAATAACTCAAACTATACTCCCTCATCTCATACATACCTATTTCATAAAACATATCAGGTGGAATACTACCATCTGTATTGCTTAGACTAGTTGTATCTATCTCATAAGATTCTAAAATATCTACTATTAAATCATGGTCATATATAAATGTAGCAGATTTAACTCTTGATAGAGTTATAGTATTGCTAAAAGAATCTATATTATTTACTATCTCTTCTTTTATTTGATAATCTTGTATAGTACTTATAGAATAACTATCATAAAACATCTGTATTGTTTTTCTATCAAATGATATAGACTTTATTTTTTCCATCTCAAATATAAATAGTTCTTTTATCTCAAACTGTTCTAGTACTTCATATAAAGGAACTGTTGTTTTTTTAATCAGTTCAATAATATCAGGATAGTTTTTACAAAAATACTGATACATTAGATTTATCTTCTTTTGAGTTGTGTGATAAAAATTGCTTGTCCTAAAAAACTTAAATTTTGAGAAGTAACTCCTATACTTATTATAAAAAGATATATCATCAGCATTAGTATTGTATTCTTTAATTAGATACTTTGATAGATAGGTTGATGCATTAGAGATAGAAGTATCAATCACTTTATAATCTTGTGCTTTTTTTTGTTTTGGGGTTAGTTTTTTTAAATAGTTTAACCAAGTATCTTCAAGATTTTTTAACTGTACTTCATTACAATAAAAGATACAATGAATATGTAGAGTTAATGACTTATGTGGTTCAAATACTAAGATGAAATCTAGTTTATCATTATCCTTACTTCTTTTATTCTTAGTTTTAAAATATTCATAAAAATCTCTAAAAGTTTCATTTAATTTCTGATAACTTTTTTCTATCATATCTTCTAAATTAACATTTTTATTTATCTCTCTTAATCCTGTATATTTTCCAAGTGTTGCATCTTTACATTTTTGATATTTAGCATATTTACGATAGTTTTTATCAAGTGTAAAAGTAAGCATTACAGGAGTTTTATCTTGGTTCTTATAGTCAAGATATTTTACCTTTGCTAATTTTTTATATCCATATTTTATATTTGCTTTATCTAAAAATGAAGTACTGTTATTATGTTGATACATATATAAACCATTTGATAGGTCTATTATCTCTTTTTCATATTCCTTTATCTTTTCAGGTCTGTTTTGTTTAGAGAAGTGATTTTTAACTAAATTGTAGTTTTTAGTTTTATATGATAGTTTTTTAACTACATCTTTATTTATTGTTCTATAATAGTTTTTATCTATATTGTTGTGTTCAAAGTTAAATAAGGGTTCTTTAGTAGTCTTATTTACAGTATGAGCAATATTTTTAATAAAATACTCTTCATTTTTTATTGATTTACTTATATAAGAGGAGTTTATTTTTTCTACCATAGATGTAAAATCTTGTGCTTTGTATTCTTGTATATGTAGATTGTTTATATACTTATAAAGTGAGTATACAGTTTTATCCTCTATCTTTATAGATAGTTTATTTGAGAGTTGTTGTAAATTGTTTTTTAGTTCCATAATGATTATTATAATAAGTTAGAAATCTTTTTAGTCTATTTACAAAAAGAATTTTGGAATTTGTATTTAATTTCAATTAAGTTGATCGCAGTTGGTTATAGTTATTCAAGAGCCATTAAAATGGCTTTTCATAACCAACTCCACCTTTAAGACCAAACAGGCTTTAACACACGTTGTGGTTAAATCTCTGTTTTTCTTTTATAGGTGTATTTGTCTATAAAAAGAAACTAGGTGTTATTTTGTTTTGTTTTGATTATAATCTTTTAAAAGGATTCTTTTATGGAAGATAAATTTGAACTAGTTAAAAATGAGAGTGTAGAGATAGTATTACATAATATTAGGTTTGGTATATATGATTTTACCTATGAGGAATATTATGAGTATCTACACTGTAATAATATTGCTACACAAGAAGATTAACACATATAAAATATTTTACCATCATATTCACTATATCCCTCTATCTCTAAGTTATTTTGAATTTTTGAATAGTCTAAATAAAAATAAACAGTATTGCTATCATCTATACAAAGATAATACTCAATAAAATCTTCAACAACTTCATCCCAAGATTCAAAGACTCTAACTTCATTTATTTTATCTCTATCAATCTGTTTAATATCATAACCCTCATCCATTAAATAGTCTATTGCTTGTATTTCACTATTATCACACTCTAATAGAAGTTCATTGAGTTGTTTTAATGTATCTATATCTTGATAAATATTTTTTAAATTAATTGGTGCTTCACATTCATAATCAAATATCTCATATTCCTCTGCATCTACTCCATAATAAAAACCATGCTCTTTTAAAGCCTCTGTGGCTTCTTCATATAGTTCCTCTAACTCTGTATCAAAGTTATCAATATCTAGCCATTTACCAACCCCTATGCCATTATTATAAGTTGCTAACTCTTGTACATAAACTTGTATCATTGTATCTCTCCATAATTAATATAAAAGATTATAATGATGAATTTGAGCAATATTATATTATTACAAATAAATATGCTATTTTATTAAAAGTTGATTATATAAGGTTCTAATAAATATACCTAATAGTGGGTCCCTATGAATAGAATAAACAGTAACAATACGTAAGTAGTTTGTATATCCATCTCCTATATGCTCTTTGATTAGTTTTCTTAAATCTTTTATCTCATATTTGTTTAATGGTTCTTGTAGTTGTTTTATCTCTTGTGCAAACTGATAGTTGTTTTGTAAAATATTTAATTGTTCTTGTGAAACTTCAATCATATCTACATCCCCTCAAAGTTTAAACTATATTTTTTTAGCAATTGTGTATACAAAGGAAGGCAATATTGAAATATCTCATATTTATCTAAATCAATTTTGGTATCTAAGTTTTTATTATCTAAGAGTTCTTGTCTATCTAGTATAAGATTCGCAATAGCAATATTAACTATATCTTCAAGTTCATCATATATTTTAGCTTTATTTTCTTGTAGTTGTTGATACTGATAACTTTTTGATTCATAGTGTTTTAGTATTAATTGTACTCTTGCTAATACACTTGTAAAACTATACCAAGGGGAGATTCTTATTAAGTCTATATGAGTTTTCATTTTGGATAAGGATAGTTTTTTTAAAACAAGAGAGTTATAATATTTATCTTGAAAAAATGTTATCACTTTTTCTTGTGTAGAGCTAGACTTGAAGTTTTTTATAACTTCATCTATATTTGATTTATTATTAGCAATATTGTTTATATACTCTTGAATATAAGAATCTGTTTTATTTTGAAACTTTTGAATTGCTTCTTGCAAAAACTCTAATGAAGTGTTTATTGTTGTATCATATAAATCAGTTATATTGTTTTGTTGTGTATCTATCTCTTTTAAAAAGTCATTATATAAATCTTCTATTATCTCATCAATATTGGGAGCTGATGGATTAAAACCACTTGTACTTGAAGTAAATTGAGATCTAGATTGTTTTTCTAATTCAAAGGGTTCTATTAACTCTATTGTAAAACTATCAAATGAAAAATCTAATGTTGGTAAATTAATAATACTATACTTAGATATAAAAGATTTTGAGACCTTTGCTTGTTCTAATTTTATTTTGTATTCATTTTCATTGCTAAACTCTATATCACATATATCAAACTTCAAACCATTAGTATCTAAAGTATTTAGCTCGTTTTGAATATTATGGTCATTATCAAAGAGCTCTTTTATTTTCTTTTGTAAGTTATTCATTTTTAAATATCCTTTTAAAAGATTATAAACATTATTTTAAAGATGCTAAGAAATTATCAATATCTTGTTTAGTTTTTGTATTTGGTATAGATTTAGAGGTGGTATTTTTTAGTTCTTGTTTTAGATTTGATATTTGTTTATCATTAAATATAGCACTATGTTTATCTTTTAGTTTTTTTGTATTTAAAAGTTTGTTTACTTGACTTTTTGAAGCTTTTTGTATCTTCTTTGATTGTATTGTTTTAGCAATATTGAGTTTTGGTTTTTTAGTGATTGGTTTTTGTTCTGTTTTATTGTTATTACTAGTACTCTTTTTTATAGTGGTATTGTTTGAAACTACTTCAATACTATTTGATACAGCAATACCAAGTTCTTTTGCAATATCTTCTAAGGTAAAGATTGTATCATCACTAGCACCTGATTGTTCTAAGTCACTTTTCATCTCTTGATATACCTCTTTATAAAACTGTTTGAGTTCATTTTTAAGGGTATTATTTACTTTATTTTTAATTTGTACTGTCTCAATAAAGTTATCTGGTACATACAAACTTCTTACTTCATATATAGAGTTATTGGATTCATTTATAACTACATTTTTCCCTATATCATAATTTGTAGGATTAATACATAGTTCCTCAAGTTCCTCTACTGGTTTAATGGAACCTACTTGTAGTTTACTCCCTAATTGGTGAGCTACTTTTAATTTAGTATTATTTTTCATACCACTTGTCAAACCTGATGCAGTTGATAGATATGATTGTGTTGAATAGATTATTTTAAAACCTTGACTTCTTCCTGTTCTTAATAGACTTTCAATATAGAATGTGATTTTTTCTTGTATAAACTTATCTTCTTTTGTAGTAGCAGTAAAATCTAGTATCTCTGCGAGCTCATCAAATAGCAATACAATAAAATCACTAATAAACTTTTTTTTCTTAGTAAATCTAAGGTATCTCATTCTTGCTTTATTTATAAAATATAGTAACTTTAGTGTTTTATATAACTCTATTCTATTATCATCAAAGATTTGTATTTTACTTGTTTTATATCTATTTTCTAAATCTAATATTGGTTGTGCTTCAATACCACCTTTAAAGTCTATAAAGTAAAACTTCTCTATTTTATCAAAGTTATAAAATATACTATAAAGGTATTGATTCATTGTATTACTTTTCCCTCCTCCTGCACTTCCAAGATTCCCAGTACCAACAGGGATATCACTAAACTCTAAGTATCTTGCTAGATATTTTTTATTTACTAAATCTTTTTTATTATATTTCTCACCTATAAGAGGTAGTCCTATACCTAAAAATAAGTAGTTTGGTTTTAGGAAGTTTTCAACTTTTAAATTTGATAGTTCCTTTAGTGTTGGAAAGCTATTACTATATTGCATCATTACACCATTGCTATTCCATCGTTTAAATAAAATATTCTGATACCCTAACATTTGAGCTAGGTTTTCATTTTGGGAAAGGAACTCTTTATAAGCATTCTTTTGACCTTTTTTAAATTTTAGGTATATCTCTTGTTTCTTTTTTTTATAAAAGTAGTATTGACTTAATCCTGCACTTGATAATGCTCCTTGAAATTTTGAGGGTTTTAGAATTTTGAAGTAATAGTATATTGTTATTACTAGTATTGCTAAACTAAAAGATATGATTATTTGATTGATTAAAAATTCAGCAATAAGCATATTATTAGTAAAATATTTTATAAAACTATTTGTATAAAATGTTATATAGTTTTCTAGTACTGTATTAAAAAACTCAAAACAAAGGGTGTTTGATATTGGAACATCATTATTTATTGTATATCCAATAGCAAATAAACTTAATGATGAAACTAAAAATATACCAAAAAATATAAGCACTAAATGTGTTTTTGTTTTTTGAGTATTGATAAGTCCATTGCTATTAAAATAATTTAACTCATAAATATTATCAGTAACCCTCTGTTGTGAATCTTTTGTTTGACTACTCACAGTAATATCTCATCTAAATAGTGGGGTTACCACTATTTTAATTTTATCTTTGAACAGATATGATTTTTACCTTTTATAACTAAATCAAGTACAACTATATCTTTACCTTTTAGTTGTAGTGCATTTGTAAGGTTTAAACCATCAACTGTTATTTTATGAGTTGTGATTAAAGTATCATTTCCTATTTGATAAACTAGTACTGATTTATCTTTTTCAATAATTTGTGTTCTTTTTCTTTTATCAAAAGATATAGATGGTATTACATCCATTACATTTAATTCAAATATTTTAAATAGTTGATATCCATTTGATACAGACTTATCTATAACTTTTAAATTATTAGCACTATAAAAATAGTTCTCAATTTTATTAAAGTCATATTCACCCTCTGCTATTTTTTTATATTGTGGTGTCTCTGTAACATCTATTATCTCTACATTCTTTCCTACAATATCAGGTATTTCTTTTTGTAAAAATGGTTTATTATTAGGTTTTCTAATTCTTATTGATTTATCTTCATAATCATTATATGTAGTACCACTAATTGTTTTTTCTATAACTTCTTGAAATTTTAATTGTAAAGAACCATCATCATGTATCTTATAAGATTTTACTGTTCCTTGAATTTTTACTTTAAACCAATCCTCAAACTCCCGTAAAGATTGTTCTTCAGTAGTACCAGTTATAAGGTTATCTTCACTGTAAATATTGTTTTGTGTATTTTTTGGTGTTGATTTCACTTCTTGTTTCTCATTTTCTTCTTTCATTGTAATGTTCCTTTCATATTTATTTTTGAGTTAAATTTTATAACTCTGGAACTATTATAATGCGTTATTAAATTTTAGTGTTCAATTTTTGGATGAATTTTGAAATTTGTTTAATATGTAATTATTTTTGTAAAAAGAAGGAGTTGTTTCTTCTTTTTTAATAAGTCTATTTTAGTTAAAATTAAATTTATGACACCAATTGAATAACTTGTTGATAGTTAATGTTATTAGAAGTATTTTTATTTTTAAGTATACTATTTTTTGAGTTGACTCCCAAAAACTCTTTACCCTCACAACCTATTTTTCTTTCAAAAAGTTCAAAAGTATCAAAATAACTAGGAATATTAAGTCTGTATAATATTTCACAGTCCTCATTCGAGTATAACCTGTAATCAAATCTTTGAGAATGTTTTAATAGTTTTATTTGGAAACTTTCACTATTGTCAAATCCATAGTTATAATCTGTATCCAAGTAAGGAGGGTCCAAGTATACAAATGAATTATTTGAAATAGTATTATCTTCTAGGATTTCAAATATATCCTTATTCATTATCTCAATCTTATTAGAGTTTAAAAGATATGACCAGTTGATAATCATATTTGTTTTATCTCCTTTATTCATAATCCCTTTCCCAAAACTACCTGTATTTAACATTCTGTCTTTTTTATATTTCAATAGTCCTTTTAAAGTTCTATTTGTAATAAAAATATATATTCCTGATATTGTATAAATATCCAAATTGTCACTATCATTTAATATATGAATATAACTATTATAAAACTTTCTTCTTTCTTCTATATCTTCAATTAATAAGAACTTTTCATTTAGTTCTTGATAAACTTTAAGTACCTTTGTATGATTATATTTTATCCCTAAAAAAGTTTTATAAATTAATGGGTCAAGGTCATTAATGATATATCTTTTAAAGTCAAAATTATCAATATGTCTGAAGGTGTAACTTCCTCCACCAAAAAATCCATCAACCACACAATCAATTTTTTTATTTTTAATGTTCATCTTATTATGAGTATTATCAATTTGTTCAGTAAATTTATTTTTACTTCCAGGTTTTGGAGTTAGTACGTTTTGTTTACTTACCTTTTCAACTTTTGAGTAAGAACCATCAATCTTATATCTATAAGTTTTTTGTTTTTTATTTCTAATTGATTTTTGTGTAATAGAGTGAATATCAACAATATATTTCTCATCAACAATACCATTTACTTTATTATCATATGTATTAGATAACTCAACACTCATAGAGACAGTTCCACCACTATTTAAAAACTCAATTAGTTCATCACCTTGTTTTTGAGTCAAATTTAAATTAGTAAGGTCTTGTTTATTTGATATTTTTTTTGTAAAAGTTCTATGTTTATCTTGATTGAGAGGTTTAGTATTCTCTTTTGTAAAATCAACACAATCTAATATTTGAGTTAGTAAGTTTACATAAACACCAGGAGATACAGTATTTCCTAATTGTCTTCTTTGGTCACCTAGATTACCAACAAATTTAAATTCTTCTGAAAACCCATGAACTCTTTTCATCTCTGTTGGAGTTAAAGTTCTTATTTTACCTTTGATTAAGAACTTGTTTTGACCACCCGTAGTAATACATGGAGAAATATAAGGATAAGATACTCTTCTTGTTGATTCATATGTCATAGTTTCACTATATTTACCATATGTATGTATCTTATTGTCTCTTTTTTGTTGGTCTTCAACTACTAATTCATGACCCTCATTATTTTTATAGTAAAAGTTTTGTGGTACTTTTTTTTGTAAAATATCTTCAACAGTGAATTTAATATCAATATTTTGAGGGAACTCAAATCCTGTATCAAGTTCTTTTTTGATTCCAATAATAAAAATTCTCTCACGATTTTGAGGGAATCCTTGATCACAAGAATTAATCACTTTCCAATAGTAGTTATATCTTGTATCTTCAAGTAATTCTTTTTCAATTACTTGTAAAGTATGACCAATAGATTTTTTCTTACCATCATACATCGAATTAATGAGTGATTTAGAAGATAAATCTACTTTTTTTACAAGGTTAAGTTTTTTCTCCTCTATCTCTTTTTTCTTTGGTTTTGAATCAAATTCAAATCTTTCACCATTTTCATTTTCATAGATATAGTTTATTTTATGATGACTTAGTAAACCTTTCACATTTTCATAGATAACAATATTTGAATTTATCTTTTTTTGTAGATTAATAGAGGTTAAAAATAAATTCCCATTATCTGAATTTAGACCAAATCTCTTTCCTTGAATGGAGAAACTTTGACAAGGGGGAGTTTGGATTAGAATATCAACCAATAAACCTTGTTTAACTGTTTTCAATAAGTCATTTATGTCATTTGTATGTATTTTATGTATATATTTATTGTTTTTATAATATGTTTTATTTGTAGATTCATCTATCTCACAAATACCAATCATTTTATATAGAAGTTTTAATAACTTCATTGATTCAGTAAAGGCTCCAATTCCATTAAATGTTGTCATTACTGTAAGTTTTCTTTTGAAAACACCTTTTATAATACTATTTACTAAATTTTTTGTACTGTTTATCATTTTATTTGACCTTTTTTATGATTTATTTTTTGTTAAAAACTAGACAACCGATGAATCCACATCCCGGGATATGTGGACTCAATAAGAGGACCTACTGAATAAAATTTAAATAATCTGATATTGATTTAATTGGAAATACATATCTTGACTTTTGAGAAGTCCCTAGTCTTTTAAATCTAATAGAAAGTGACCCATCGTTTAAACTTCTTTCCAATGTTGAAAGTGAAATTGATAACTCTTGCGCTACCTCTTTTCTTGTAAGTGTTGTTTTTTGATATTTATTGAATAACATTTCATCATATTTCATATTGCTACCTTTCTTTGTTTTGATAGTGGTAGTGTAAGTATCGAAATGTCATTTTAGATAGTAAGCTATATGTAATATTTTTATATTTCATTAAAAAAACTAGTATTTATAGATAAAAAAATAAATTAGTAATATTTTCATCAAAGGTAAAAGTATCTTTTTGATATAATAATGTATGAACTATAAGAGATTTGGAAGACTTAATACAAAAAAATTAAATGAATATCTTGAAGAATTTAAAAAAGATAAATATATACAACTGTTAGATATGGCAAGACTTTTTCCTAGACTAGCTACAAGAAAAGTTACAGAAGATAATAGATTTATAATTAACAGTTTTAATACACTAATAAAAAAATATAAGTACTGTTATAAATTGTATTCTAATTGTATTGCTGAAATACAAATTAAAGGTCAGAGTGGTTATTTTGAGTGCAGTAAAATTGACAATAATGTATATGTATTTACCAATTTACAAGATATAGATGACAGTGATTGTGAGCTTATTTTTAATAGAGATGAAAAAATATTAATAAAACAGATGAAAAATGATGATTTTAGAAATATTGATATAGTAGGCGATATTCTCAATCAAATGAAAAAAAGAAGAATAAAGAAAAAAGAAATTGAAGCTTTAGAAGATTTGCTAAATTATGTGAAGTTTCTACCTATAAAATATGAAGATATATCTGAAAATATGAAAAAAAATTTAAGCAATAGTGTTTTTGTAGAATTTAGATGGAGGATACTTTTATACAATACAGAGATTTATCAAAAGGATGAGAGTTTTGATAATATAAAAATAAAAAAAGTTAAAGTTGAAGATGGGTATACAATCTTAAATCATATAAATAGATATAGTTTTTTTGATGAATTGGTTAATGATATGGAAGAGTTTCAATATCAATTTTTAAAGTTTAATGAATATGAATATTTTAATCATTCTATTAGTATAAATAAATTAGCAACAGATATAAGAGAAAATAGACAACTAGAATATTGGTTTAATGTATTAAATAATGAAGACTCTTTAAATTCTATATTACAAGATAAGATAGATAACTATGAACATTTTTTAGAAGTATATTCATTTTTACAAGATTACCATTCTAAACAATATCGTCATCTATTTGATAAACACAATAAATACTTAACACAATGGCAAACTCAACAGATTTTTAGAAAATATAAAAAAGAATATGAAGTAGCAATAATTAACCTTGAACAGTTGTATTTGGAATTTGATAATTTAAAAATATATGAGGATAAATTAAATAAAGTTAATAGAAATATCAAAATGATTTAGGTTCAAATGATATACCTAATAATGGATTTGGATATATAGGTGATGGGTTAGAGTTTGGAAATAGTAATAATAATGAAATGAGTACAGAAGAGCAAATGAGAGCAGATACTCAACAAGAACTTAATAATGAAAAATTGGAAAGAATTGAATTTAATGAAGATCAAGAGAGAATACAGCAAGAGTCATATGAGCAAGAACAGCAAAAACAATATGAACTGTATTGTGAACTAGAAGAACTGTATAATACAAATGAACCTATTTTTTATTTATTGGAACAGTATTATGATTTAGATTTTAGCAATATGAATCCAGATGATAAAGAGTTAGGCAAAATGTATGATTTGGTTTTTGAGCATCCTTATGATGACTATTGGAATTTAAAACGTTTGATACAAAATAGTTCCAATTATAAAGGTAATGTTAGTTTATTAACATATGAAGTGATATATGGAGATAAAGAAAAAGCATATGAATGTTTAATAGAAGATACAAAGGAACGTATTAAAGAGTTAAAATCTAATAGTGATTTGATTTTACTTGATTTAAAAGTTCTTCATAAATTAGACTATAACAATATTACTATTGCTAATGTAGAAAAAATTGATGAGTTCTTGGATATGCCATTTTAAATATTTTTATTACAATGATTTAATGCTTAATTAAAAAATAAAATCAATATTAATAAGAAACACAGCTAATATCTTTTATAATTCCAACCTTGCAGATATGGTGGAATTGGTAGACACGCTACCTTGAGGGGGTAGTGGGCTTATGCTCGTGGAAGTTCGAATCTTCTTATCTGCACCACACATATATATCACTATAATTAGTTAGGTTAAAAAATGAAACAACTACTTAACAACAAGATAAACCTAATATCTAAAAAAGTACTTGATTATACTCCCCAATTATACTATCTTGAAAAAAATGATAATGATACTATTCCAAAACCATTAGCTTCTAGTGTACTTTATAGTAGTCAAAATAATTCTTATTTAATTACTGCTAAGCATGTTTTTGACAATCAAGAGGAATGGAATATAGGTATTTTAATTGAAAATACTTTTTATTCATTAGAAGGCTCTAAATATCAAATTGAAGACAATGATATTGATATTGCAATATGTAAATTAACAAATGAACTAAGAAATATTTTGATAGGTAATTATAGTTTTCTAAATAAATCACAAGTTGATGAAAAACACTATTACAAGATACTAGTTTCAAGATATTTAGAAATTGGTTTTCCAATTACAAGAAAGTTATTTTAGAGAAAAATAGTAAAACTGATATTTCAATTATTGAAAATAAATTAAAAGAATCAATTGAATTAAATGAAACCCTTTTACGAAAAGTAGATACACTAGCTAATAGTGTCAAACTAAGAGATGAAAAGTTAGATAAAACATTAAAAAATTTACAGGAAAGTATTTTAAAACAAAATAATCCTATAGTAATTTATTTAGTTCAATTAATCATTATTCCTTTAATTATAGGAATAATATTATCACAGGTAATTAATCCAAACATAGACAATTTTAATATGTATAGCAAATTAAATACAAAAAAACAGATTCACAATGGAATTAAAAAGGAAATTTCAGATAAAAAACAACTAGTAAAATATAGAATTGTAAATGGTGATTTATTACGTGTAAGAAATATTCCATCAATCAAAAAACAAATTATAGGATATTTGTTCTTTGGTGATGTCGTTCAAATTATTAAAAAAAATAAAAACTGGTGTTTCATAAGAAAATATGATGAAGAATATGAAACAATTATTCAAGGATGGGTATTCCCAAAATATTTATCTAAAATAAAATAGTTTAAATTTGATGTTTATTATTTTAACAATACAGGCTCAACCTTTCTCAGTAAATCTTTTTCGATGTAAATTATCCTATCGTTCTAATATTTATATCTCGAATATAATACTACCAGTTTTTGCATTTTTATATGATCTTTATTTGTAGTTTCTAAAGTTCCATATTTTTGTCGATTTTCTTTTTGAAAGTTATAGTATACATTTCGACAAACCTTTGGAAGATCACTACTATTTGATTTCATTAAATTTCCAAAATTACTAAAATGAGTAGCATCTAATAACATCTTACAACTACCAAATCTCATCACTAACATTTCATCAGTATTCTTTATAGTATTTAAAATATTACATATAAAATCATTAGTTGAACTACAATACTCTTGCCCATTAATATTTGGGTATTTTTTAGTAATCTTATCCGCATTTTTTTGACCAACTCTTTTAATCCATTGTTTTCTTATAGCTTTTTCTTTTATAATTCTTTGTGCTTTAGCTTTTTCTCTAGCAATTTTTCTTTCTTCTGCTTCTTTTTTTGCTTTTACTCTAGCAATTTTGTCTGCTTTTGCTTTTGCAATTTTGTCTGCTTTTACTTTCTTTAGATAATCATTCCAAGTACCATCTAATATTTTTTTATATTTTCTTTCATTATGAATATCATAAAAATGACAATATGTCCCTTGCCAACTTCCGTTAAGTTTTTTACATAATTTTGGTTTATTAATATTTTTTCTTTTTTGTTCTTCTTCTCTTATTTTTGCAATTTTATCTGCTTTTGCTTTTGCAATTTTTTTTGCAATCTTTTGTGCTTCTGCGATCTTTTTTGCTTTAGCAATTCTTACTTTTTCAGCTTTTTGTTCTGCCTTATACTTTATTACTTCTTCTGGATCAATAGATAAAAGATACTTTAAAATTGATTTATCTTTTAAATTTTTAGCATAATCAATTGGCTTTTTATAATTATAATCTAATTGATATATATCAGCACCATTATCTACTAAAGCTTTTACATAAACTTTATCTTTATAAACTCTCACTGCGGAATGTAAACTAAAGTCATTAATAAAAGCACCTTGAGAAATTAAATATGCAATACTATCTTTATCTCTTGCTCTATCTATTAACTTTTTCAATTCAAGTTTGGCACCTTTTTTAACTAATAACTTAGCTATATCTACATTACCATTTTTTATTGCTATTTCCATAGCTGTATTATTCCATTTATCTTTAGTATTAGGATTTGTACCATTATCTAAAAGTTTTTTAACTTTTTCTAATTTATTATTATTAACAGCACTTATTAGTGCCTTTTCATCAGATGACATTGTCATTTCTGATACTGAACGTTGCAGTTTTCTCATTTCTCTACTACAACCACTAAATGCAATTGATACAATTATTGTAACTGCTAAAATTTTTAGTAAATTTTTATTTCTAAACATCTCTGTTCCCCTTTTTATTTTAAATTCGACAAATACTATCAAACCTATGTCAGATAAAAGTAATATTTTTATAATATGTTGAATCTATTAGAAATATTTTGTAATTAAAAGGTAAAATCCATAGGGTGGAGTCTGCAGGGAGCGAAATGAATAGAGTTTTATCTTTTATTAAAAGAGCATCAAATGAGAGAAAATCTCATTTGAAATTTAAGAAATAAATTTTCATTGATAATGGATTTATTTTTCTATGATAGATTTTAGGTTTAAACTTTTTTTGCAAAAAGATTTTTTACCAATATTTACACTATAAAGTGAACCATTATATTTATATACACAAATTGTATTTTGAGGTGATTTGATAGTCTACTAAAGATAACCAGTTTTTCTAAAAAGCAGTGTTGATAATCCCAAAATTATGAATAGTTTTTTCATCTATTTTTCATCCTTTCTTCACTAGTTTTTTTAACCAATAAACATCTTTGTTTTCCAAATATAAGATTTACATATCCTTTTAAATCTGTATTACTACAATCAAAAGCCAACAATCCCAAATCAGATGAACTCTCTGTACTTTTAATGATATTTGGTTTACATCCATATTCAGATATAAGTTGAAGTGGTGTTTTGAGTTGATAATTTTTTATTGATTCACAGTTATCTCCAAAATACCATCCACTTTCTGCAAAAAGTGAAAGTGAAGTTATAAGGATAAGAAGTAACTTTTTCAATCAACTATCCATCCATTTTTAAGATAATATTTCTTTAAAATAGAATATGAGAAAAATGGATAAATTAACCAACTAACTCCATAAGTCATTACAGCTAAAATAACTCCAACTATGAAATGAGTCCATATCCCTTTATAAGCAAAATACAATGCTCCAAAAAGTAAAGTCCAAATGAAAGTACCAAAGAAACTGATACTTTCAGAGTAATTATTTTGAGGGTTAGTTATTCTCATCTATCTTCTTTTACAATATTTTATAATTGCATTCTTTGACTCCCTTTTTGTTGAATAATATTCTGTATATGTCCCTCGGGTATTTGCATACTTTGTTTCATAAAAACCTTTTTTTGGATCACCACAACCATAACTATATTTGCCTAAATAAGACATATACGTATATGTTCCAATCAAATCACTTCCTTTATATACATACCATCTATCACCTTCTTTTTCAACATCATATGCAAATACACTTACAATACTTAATGATAAAATTAATAATACTTTTTTCATATATTTTTATCCTTTAGATATTTGATATTTCAAAGCTTAGGTAGTCTTTACCTTCAATCATTCTCCAAAAAACAGAATAACCATTATAATTAGATTTACATACCATACCACCCTTAAATGGACTACAGTTCTTTTGAATAAATCCAATTTTAGATGCAGTTGACACAAATACACCCATCATTTCTTTATTAATAACAATTTTTTTATTTAATGGTACTTTTACATTTGCACTTATCATTCCACTACCATAATTCCCACAACTTGGAACACCTTTTTTATTTCCTAATTTAACAAACAGATCTGATGGGTAAGACTTATGACAATACGTTTTAGGATCGGACTTTATTGTATCCGTAAATAATTGCCAACTCATATCTGAAGCACTCAAACTACTCATCACTAGTCCTAAAACCAATCCTACTTTTACTAAACTTTTTAACATATTTGTTCCTCACTTTTTTAAATTTCAAGAATTATATAAAATCAGTGTAAGGTGAATGTCAGGTTTTTGTCAAAAAGAAGAAAGTTTTTAAAATTTGATTGTTATGTAGTTGATGGATGAAAAGATTATATTGATTTAAAGGTATAAGTAAAAATATTTTGCTCATATTCATAAGATACACTATACTCTATATCATACTTTTTACAAATACCTTTTACCATATTAAGCCCTAATCCCAATCCTCTTTTTGCTTCATTTTCTCTATAGTTTTTCTCAAAAACTTTCTCTTTATTTAGTATAGAATTTCCATAAGTTTTAAAAGATAATGACACAGTATCATTATCTTTAGTAAGGTTGATAGTTATATGTTTATTTGATAAAGCATACTTAATACCATTTGAGATGTTATTATCAATAATTCTCTCTAGTTCAACCTCATTAATATGGATATAAATTTCATTTTCAATATTTGACACTATTTCTTTATAGTTTACTTTTGAAATAGTTTTATAAAACTTTATTCTTCTTTCTATCATAGATGATATTGATATATTTGATGGTTTATAAAGAATTGTATCATAGGATGTAATATAAGCTAAATCTTCATATGAATTTGAAAGCATATTAATTGAAGCATCAATTTGTTCTATAAATTCTGTTAAAGTATCGTCTTTTTGAAACTCTTTTACCATCTCACCATTCATCATTATATTTGTAAGTGGTGTTCTAATTTGATGAACTGTATCAGCTATAAATCTTTTGTTTTCGTAGAGAAGTTGAGAATTTAAATCTATCTCTTTTGATAATGAATTATGGAGTTTATTGTATTTAGTCACCAAAATACCAAATTCATCTTTTTTTCCTAATAATGTTTTATCTTCAATTTTATTTTCATTTTCAATTATTTTTGATATTTGACTCATAGGTTTATAAAAGTTATATTTTATAAAATAGTAAAGAATACTTAATAAAATTAGTAAACAGAATCCACATAGATAAAATCTTTGTTTTGTTGTTTCTAAACTTTGAAGATGGGAAGAGATGTCAATTTCCATTTTCATTAGAATATTATTGTAAAAAAGATGTTCATTTTCATCTTTTTTTAGAAGTGGAATATAGACTATATATTTGTTATCAATAATCTCTTTATAGATTTTATTGTGCCTTATTGTGTTAATATATAAATCATCCGTTAATGAATCTATATCAAACTTCTTTACACTCTTGAGATAATCTTTTTTTGAAATATTCACATTTGGTTTATTAAGTAAGTCATTATAATATTGATGTTTTTTATCAGATGTTTCAATAACTCTAAATATTGATAGTTTATTATTCGTATTTTTATAAATCTCATCTACACTATCTTTTAACTCTTTGTAGATTGGATTATCAAATTTAAAACCCATCTCAAAATATTTACCATCATCTATTTTAGAGTAAGAATAAACTTTTAAAACATATTCTAAAATATCAATAGAGATATTTGAAGCTACATATATTTTTGAATCTTTTTTGGTTTTATCTAAATACATTTTTGCATCTTTTACGATACTTAGGTTAAACCCTATATCTTTTTTAAATGTTGCATCTGTAATAGTGTATGTTTTATCTATTAAAAACAAATCAATATCAAACTCTTTTAGATTAAAGTGTTTTTTAGTGTTTTCTTTTAGTGTTTGAAGATTGGGACTTTTAAGATATTCATTTTGAGTATATTGATGGATATTTTTGAATTTTTTTTGATTGGATTCAAATTCCTTATACATTGACTTTAACGATTGTTCTATGAAATGTTTGTTCGTCTGTGTAATTGTTTGTATATTTAATTCTAAATCTTTCTCTTTTTGATGAATATAACTATTATAAACAACATAAAAGAAGAGTGTAAAAACAACTACAATAAAAAATTGTAATAGATATATTTTATTTTTTAATTTCAAATCTATACCCTATCCCATTTTCAGCAAATATAAAATTTTCATCAGTATTGAATTTTTTCCTTAATTCAGATATGAGTTGTCGTAATGGATAAGATTCTCTTATCTCATTTTCCCAAACATAGTTTTCAATTGTTTCATTTAAAACTGTTTTATTAATATTTTGAAAAAATAAGCACAAAAGTCTTCTTTCTTTTTTTCTGAGTTTTATTATTTCATTATGAATAGTCAATTCTTCAAATTCTATATCATAAGTGATATTATTAGATATTCTTATTTTTAACTCTTCTAAATAAAATGGTTTTTTTATATACTCATTACACCCACTATCAAATGCAATTTTAAAATTTTCTAATTCTAATGAAGCAGTTATCATAATAATTGGTGTTGATAAATCTTTTTGTCTAATATATTTAACTAATTCTAAACCATTGATATTAGGTACATTTATGTCAATAATAAATAAGTCAAATTTAATCATATCTATATGCAAGATTGCTTTATCTCCATCGGTTATTGATGTTACATCAAAATCATTATGACTTAAGTATTTTGTAATGGTATTATTTAATTGTATATCATCTTCGACTAATAAAACATTCATATATTACTTTCTATCTTTTCTAATAATTCATTTATAGTATTAATTGAGTCTTCATTTTTAACCCACCACTGAAATATTAAACTGTGACTACTATCCCAATTAATCATTCTATTTAATTGGGATAATATATCATTAGTTGGTTGGTATTCAGTTGATAAATAATCAATATTATCAAAGATAGTATCTCTTAGTTTCGAAACTTCATACTTCATCATCATAATATTATTTTTTATCCAAAGAAATCTGAATCATTAAAATAAGTTGATTCATCAAAATCATTATTTTTCAAAAATTCTGCTATAGATTTTGATGAAGAAGTTACAATAGGCGTTGGTTTATAATCACTAAATAGTATCTCCTTTTCATCCATAGAATCAAAATCTACAATTTCATTTTCTCTATTTGTTGTTTTAACAATTATCAGTTGACTCTCTAAAGGTTTTACCTGAGGAGTTGCTTCATTTTCAATTACTGAAAATGTTAATAATTTAGACGATTCCATAATAGATTTCATCATTTCATTTGTTGGAATATTTATCGGATTTAGATCTCTTTGTAATGATGATAGTATTTGTTGCTTCTCGGTAGATGAATATTCTACTTTTGGAATTTGAGTATTTGTATTCTTACTTACAGATTCTAATTTAGAATTATTTTGTATTTGTGTATTGTTATTAATACTTCCTACATCTCTTAGGTTTGTAGATAAAGTATTAAAATTATTCGATATTATGTAGCAAATGTTCTTAATTGAATCTTAAAAAAAGATAGCCAAAAAGACTACCTTTTAAATACTAAATTCTACTTTCTTATCTCACTAATAACACGAACTAAATCACCTCTAACATCTTGTTTTCTAGTTAATATTATCTGACCACCATTGGGTTCACAATTCATATCATTAAAGAGCTTTTCAACTGCTAGTTCTAAAACTTCATTTGTCATATCAATTTCACAATTAAAAAAACCCTCATCGAATGTTTGCATTGTTATTTTTCCTGTAATTTCGTTGTATACAAGTTTTATCTCTGATTCCATTCTGTCTCCTTATTTGTGCTTAGTTTTGATAGATATTGGAATATTTTACAGTCCATTAAAATATTCCATTAAATAGTCTTTTTGAACCCAATATTTACTATATTCTTTACCTACACTCTCTTCACTAATTCTATAAAGTGCTAATTTAACTTCTACTTTATTGTTATCTTTAGAAAATTCTTTTACCCCGCTTTTATCTAATTCAAATAATTCTTTGTATCCATCGACTTTATGCTCGTAATCTGTATGTTTTACCCCTTTAGGATCAAAGAATAAAATAGTTTGCTTACTGTCTTTTTGTAACCAAAAAATAAAGTCTGGAAAAAATGGCTTCTCTTCACTGTTTTCGTGATATGGTATAAAAACTTTTTTATCGTAATGTTCATTTATTTTACTAAACATCCACCAGTCAAATTTTTTATTTAATTTTTCTGATATTCCACATAGTTCATCTAAAAATATTACTTCACTTTTTTGTGACACAATATTTTTCAACCAATCATTATCTTCTCCACTAATAGTAGCATTGTAATAGTGGTTTTTCAATTTTCTAAATTTTGTATTATCTACCTCTATAGTGTCATTTTGATATTTTTCTTCTGCTTCTGCAAAAGTAATATTTTCAGATTTCTTTTTTATCATAACATCTTCATCACTTAAATTTTCTAATTTAAGTGTTTTATCTAAGGTTATTAAAAAGTCTTCATCTTTATCTGCTCTAACTTTTATTTTTCTAAAATGTACTATTTCATCTTGAAGAACTTTAAATGAAGACAAATCGCTCTTGCTTACATATATTCTTTTTTTCATCTTTTCTATCATTAAATCTAACGATTTGTAATGAATATTCTTATCTACACAAAGAGAATTACTACTTTTTATCCATTTGTAAAACTCGTCACATTCCTCTTTGTTGTAAAAATTGTGACGAAGAGAAAAAGTCTGTTTAGGGAGATACTTTAAATAAGCATTAATCATATCTTTATTTTCGCCACTTAATCTAAAACTTTTTTTACTTTGTAATGCACTTGCTTCTATTTTTGTTTTTTTATAAGTAGGGATATACAAAGTTTTATTACTAGTGTCATTTTTTACCAAACTATGCTCTTTCCAATCTATCCCTTTTGATTGTTCTTCTTGCCACTTCACTATATGCTCTATTGCATCTTTATTTGTAGATATTACAAATAAAGTTTCTAAGGTATTGGCTTCATTTTGAATGTTTGATTTATTAGGTGTATCAATGTAACTCAGTCTTTGTCTACTGCCTTCAATTGATTCAACTCTCATTCCTCTACCAATAGATTGTGTTACAAATTTTTTAGCATCTTTATCCATACCTATATTTAAAAACAACATGATGTTTGGTCTTGTTGTATCCCATCCCTCATAAAAACTTCTGCTACCTATTAAAATATTTACACTACTTGAATCTAATAATTTGAAATAACTATTTTCTTTATATGTATCTATTATTTTAATGTTATTTAATTCGCTATTCTTCCAAGATGTGGTATCTCCTATTTTTAAAAGTCCAAAAGGCTTATCTGTACTATCAAGTTTAAATGCGATTTCACCTTTTTCTTTAGGATTAATAATGGCTTCTATATTTCCTTTCTTGGCATAAAAGATTGATTGTTTTAAATTGTCATAAGTTATACTGTTTAATTTATCTGAAAATTCATGTATTGCATCACCATTTGTATCAGTTACCAAATATTGTGTTTGTTCAAACTCTTTTTTTATCTCTCTTTTTGATTCTTGGAAAAGAGTATCATCATAATTATTTATAAATAAATTTATTTGCCTAAAAAAAAGTTTAGCATCTGCATCATCTGTATTAACAGAATTTGTAAATACCACCATCATAGGTTCATGATATGTGTTTACATCTTTTAAACTTAGCTTTTGTTCTTTTGCATAAGATAATAGAATGAGTGATTTTATTAATGATTTTTGTTTTTCTTTTTCGTTTAAATCACTTTTTTCTTTAAATGATTTCAAATCATTATCTAATAGAAATAGTTTTTTACCATATCCTTTTTTTACCCAAACGGCTTGATTAAGGTTATATATGGTTGTAGCAATATCTCTTTCATCTGTAAAAGTTGCTGAAAAATTAAATAAAAAACCTTTTTGAGATAAAATAGAAAATATCTGTTGTCTTTTCGAGTCCTGATTGTCTCCTTTGTGAGCTTCATCTAGTATAATATAATTATTTCCATCATCAAGATAATCCTTAAAATCAAGCATATTCTCTTTTCTATCTTCTGATAATAAATCTGAACGATAACAAAAAAGTTTTATTTGTTGAGAATCAAATATATTGCCATGTTTTTGTCTCTCTTCATAATCCTTAAGAGTTATCGTATCTATTTTTCTAGTATTTAAAATATTGTAATCATCTATTTCTTTTAAAAATCTTTCCAAGAGTCCTTGATTTGCGGTAAAAAACACAATAGTTTTTTTAGGTATTAATCCTAAATTCATAGCTCTATCTAAAAGTTCTATAAGTTTTATGATAACAATAGTTTTACCACTCCCCATAGTCATCCAAAAACTCATTCGATTTATAAAGTTATGAAACTCTATTCTATTTCCTGTAGGATTAAAATATTCAAGCAATAATTTATTTGGTTTGATATAATCAAGATTTGCATGTGGATATTTCCTGTACGCTTGAGTATAAAATTTTTGTTTGTCTTCTTCAAAAGTATTAAAATAAGTAAATAACATCTTGAAACCATTTTGTAATGCTTCTGATTGATATTCAAACATATTTTTATCGTTTGAAAATGATTCAAAATCTAAATCTTCTATTCTAGTATCTACATATTCTGTTTCTGCTAATTGCTGTAATACAATTTTAAAGTTATGTTCATCAATGAGTTTTTTTTGCTTTGCCATATTTTACCACACTAGCAAAGGTTTTAAAACTTGCAATAAAGGCAATGTTGAATCATCTTTAAATACTACAGTATCTTTGGTTATCTCTTTTGGTCGTTTACCTAAAAGGTTATGAATAGTTTCTTTTAAGTCAATATTTTCATAAAGCTTAGAAAGGTCAATTTTAAAATCATTGCTTGAGCCATCTATAATCTTTGATAGTTTTTCATCAAATATAAAACAATCACTATTTTCAATATCTTTTATATTTTTTATCCATTCATCAGGTGTCTCTTTATATTTTATATTTCTTAGGATTTGTTCATATTGTTCTAATTCGTAGTACTTAACTATTCCACTATATCCATTACTATCTTGTGCTTTTTGATTTTGCCAATTTTGTGAAAATAATAGTTTTTTAATTCTTTTCATTATTATCTTATCAAAATGATCTCCCATCTCTATCAGTATAAATTTTCTATTGCCGTTGTCTTCATTGTTTAATCTCATAACTGATTCTGCCGTTGTACCACTTCCTGAAAAATAGTCTAATATTATGTCATTCTTATTTGAACTATGAAAAATTAATTTTTTAATTACACTAACTGGTTTTATAGTATCTAATTCATGTGCTATTATATTAGACAACTCTTTTTTTCCTGTTTCTGCTGTTCCTCCATCTTTTCCAATAAAAGCCCAAAATGGTTTATATTTATCAGTTTCTTCATCTTGTGGTCTATAAATAATATGTGGAAAATTATCAATCAACATTAATCTTTCGTCATTTATTAAACTATCAACGGTCTTTTTCCCTATTTGCCATGATTTACCTTTTCTTGGGGAAACGCCTAAGATATCATATATCATAGAACCTGTATCATGTGCTCTTGAATATGCCGTAGAAACTTCCATCTTCGCAAGTCGATATCTTCCAAACTTTTCACTAAATTCAGGATAATTCTTTTCTCCCGAAATTTCAAGATTAAATCTAGGTTTTTTATTATTGGAATAGCCTAAAATATATTCTATTTTTGGTTGTAATTTATTGAAAGAATCCTTTGTATTTTGTGTTTTTGATTTTGATTCCCATGCTATATTTCCCATAAATCTATCTCTTCCAAATATTTCATCACTTAAAATCTTTAATTGAGCCATTTGATTATCATCAATACTGCAGAAGAAATTTCCTTTTTTTGTTAAAAAATCATTAGACAATTTTATTCTATCAGACATCATACTGAGCCATGTACTATTTTTATAGTTATCTTGATAAATAAACTCATCATCTTTAGTATTATAAGGAGGATCAATATATATTAAATCAACTTTGCTTTTAAATCTAGGCAAAATAGTATTTAAAGCTTGATAGTTTTCGCTTTTTATTAAAAGCCCATCAAATTCATCTTCTTCAAATAATTCCTCTATCTCGTCTTTTAGGTCTAAAAAGTATTTTGTATCAAATGGTAAGTATTTATTATCAATCAAATTATCTTTTTCTGTGATACCTAGATCCTGCCACTCTTCTTGTTGTGCCTTGTATCCCTTGTGAGTCTTTAGCTTGGTTGTGTCATAGCCTTTGGATTCAAGCTTATCAAGAGTCACTACGATATTACTATTTGTTACAAATCTTGGCTTGTTCCATATTTTTACAAGTTCATTTTCAAATTGAGATATAAAGCTAATTAATCTTAAAGCTATAGTCTTTATATTTTTAATTTGTTCAAATCTTTCTATATCAAAATCACTTTCTTGTGAAAACATATATTGATATATCCACATGTCTAGCTGTTCTGTTAAGAATTTTTTAGCATCTTTATTTATAAAATAGTCTATATTTGATTGTTTTTCAAATATTTTGAAAGCTTTGGTAAAATCTTCTTCTTTAAGTAATATATTTTCTTTTTTTGTACTTTTTAATATATTTGATATCTTTGTTTTTTTACCGCGTTCTGAATATGTAACACTAAAAGATAAACTTTTTTCTGTAATATTTTCAAGTGTGTAGACAAGTCCTTTTTTTTCATTGGCTTTTTTACCTATCATATTGGTTACATCAAATATATATTTAAAGCCATCTATTTCAACTTCTAAATCTTTAAAAATTTTATCTGATTTTACATAGTAAAGCATTTGTGTTTTATAAAAAAGTGATGTATCTTGTTTATTGCTAATTATCTGCTCATAATCTGTAGAGAATGTCGAAGTTTCACTTGGTTTGTTATTGTAAGCTTTTGTGTATATCTTATAAAAAAGTGGGGTATAGTTATAATATATTGAACCTGACTCACTAAAGTATCTATGAAAAAAACTATATAGTTTATCATAAAGTTCTTCTTTAAAATCATTATTGCCTTTTGTTGTTTCTTCTATATATTTATATAGATTTTTTTCAACTTTTTTAAAATATGATTGTTTTGCTTTCATCAAGCTAATAAAACCAGATTTTCCTTTTACTTCAGCACCAACAAATAGATTTGTTAGTATATCCCAGAATTTCTTTTCATTTTTCGTCATGTATTAATCCCTTAATCTTAATGTTTTCATATCTAAAGCTTCAAATATTTGTAATGCAAAAGTAAAGTTAAAAGTACCTCTGTTTATTTTATTAGCAATATTCATCTGGCTTTCTTCGACACCTATTTCATTTAATTTTTCAGCTAACTCTATATAATCTATTCCTCTTTTTGAAAGTTCTGCTTTTATCATATTTTTGGCTTTAATGTTCCATTCTTTTGAATCCATAGAAATATCCTTTGAAATTATTCAAGAAGTATACCTTTTAATTAATCGTTTGTCAATATATTTAACTAATTTTAGTTAATAAACACTAATATTAATTGACTTATTTAACTATTTTTGATATAATATCACTATAATTAAATAAAAGGACTTACAAAATGGCACAACATTTTTTATTATCACCAGAAGCTAAAACTTTATCAACTAAACAAGTAGCAAGAATGAGCGAAATAGAAGCTATTGAGACATTTAAAAACATTAGATGGAATAGTACTAATGGTGAGCCTGTTTGTCCTTGTTGTGGTTCGGTATCATATTATGATATGAAAGCTACAAAAAGATATAAATGTAAAGATTGTAAAAAGACTTACTCTGTTACAAGTGGTACTATCTTTGCTTATCATAAATTAGAATTAAGAGATTATTTATTAGCTATAGTTTTATTTACAAATGCAGTAAAAGGAATTTCAAGTTTAAGATTAAGTAGAGAGTTAGAAGTACAATATAAAACAGCTTTTGTTTTGTCTCACAAAATTAGAGCTACACTTATTGATAATTTAGATGATACTAAATTTGATGGAACTATTGAAATGGACGGTTGCTATACGGGAAGCTATATAAGACCAGAGAATAAAAAAGAAAATAGACTTGACAGAAGATTAACTCAAAATCTCAATCCAAATAAAAGATGCGTTATAGTTGCACGATTGAGAGCTGATGAAGATTCTGATATGAACGGTGCGGTTGCAACTAAAACTTTTATAACAAAAGGTGAATACTCTTATGCTATTAATAAAATAGCAAATGAAAATATTAAAAAGAACTCAATTATACATACAGATGGAGCTAAAGGTTATGATGATTTATCTGCTTGGTTTGATGTTCAAAGTGGAGACCATTCAAAGTCTTATATGGGTGAAAATGGTGAGTGTTCAAATAATGCTGAATCATTTTTTGCTAGATTTAGACGAATGCAATTAGGAGTTCATCATAAACTATCAAACTTATATCTAAGTAATTATGTAAATGAAGTTGCCTATAGAGAAGATACAAGAAGAATGAGTAATGGAGAAATATTTTTAGATATTATTAATAAAGCTATGAATACACCAACCCATAGTGAGTGGTGTGGATATTTTCAAGGGAACAAAAGAAACTCTGAAAGATTAGTTGCTTAGTCTTTTATCTTCCAAAGATAATTTAATCCAACTCTATCGAATTTATAAGCAAGATTATTTTCTTCAAGAAGTTTTAATTGAGCAAAAATTGATTTTTGAATTTTTACAAAATCATCATTTTCTAAGTTTTTCATTTTTATTATACTAGCTGTAATCTCATCACTTTTTAATGGTTCTGTAGCAGTTCTTAGTGTTGTTAAAACCAATTTCTTGCATTCACCCTTAATGAAATATTTATTTCTCTTTTTAGGTATAGTATTAGCTGATTTAGTATTGAGCTTTTTAATAGTTTTATTACAATCTCCATCAAATAAACATATTACTTGTTCCATAGCTTCTAAATCTGATTTAACTTTTAATATTTTAGCTTCGTATTCATCTTCTAAAGATTTTAATTCCATTTGTTTATTAGCTAAGGCATACATTACATGAGATTTATTGTTCTTTTGTAAGCCAGATTCATTATAAAGTGGATGTTTTCCCATAATTAGCTCCTTTAAATTTTTATAGTGTAATTATATCGTTTAGTTTCGATAAATACTAGCTTTTAAAGGGTTTTTAGTTGGAACATTTGCTACATAATATCGAAATTATTTAAGGTATTCATGTTGTTAGTTATTCTCATAATATATTTCTACTTTTTTATTTATAGTAAATATTATCAAACTATTGTAAGGTGAATGTCAGATTTTTGAATACGCTATAGTAACTTTGGCTCACCGTATGTTAAAAGAAATTCAAATCATATATGTTAGTACTATCTCACAAAGTTTACTTTATGGAGTAGTAAATAAAAAGATTTATGTTCCTATTAAAATTAGTCTCAAAAAGGTCGATTTCTATATTTTTTTAAGGATAGGTATTCTTTAAATGATAAAGGATAAACTTCAAAAGACAAAGTTCTTCCTCTTAGACTTGTGGCGATTTCAGTGCTTAATAATTTTGAGTTTGAACCAGTAATAAAAATATTTTCACTAATAGTATCGTATACTCTTTTTGTGAATTTTTTCCAGTTTTGTATATTTTGGATTTTATCAAAGAAAAAATAATACTCACTTAAATTCTGTTCAGGATAAAGTTCCAAATATGTTTGTAATATTAAGTCTAATTCATCACTGTTTAACTCAAGTTTTTCATCTTCAAAGTTAAGAAATAGTATTTTTGTTTTTTCAATAGTTTTAGAAAGTTGATTTATCATATCGTACAATATTGATGTTTTACTACATCTTCTTACACCAATAAGAGTGATGATTTTTTTAAAATAATGTAGCAATAAGCAACATCAAAGTACCTACATAGTAACATTCGATTAAAACCACTTATCTATCTTAGGAACTCAATATGGACATTTATTTTGGTATATTTCTTTTAGGAATTACATCATTTTTTACACTTATAAATCCTCTTGGCGTTATGCCTATTTTTATGACACTTACTTCAAATCTAGAACAAAAAAAACGCGAGTCTACTGCTAAAAAAGCGATCATTGTTGCTTTTATTATATTGATACTTTTTGCGGTATCAGGACAATTGTTATTTAAATTTTTTGGCATATCCGTGAACAGTTTTAAAATTGTTGGTGGTGTGATATTTTTTATGATGGGTATGGATATGCTACAAGCAAGGCTAAATAAAATAGAGGTAAAAGAGGAAGAAGTTGAAAAGTATGTTTCTGATATATCTATCACACCTTTAGCGATTCCTATGATATGTGGACCAGGTGCTATTACGAATGCAATTGTACTTATGGAAGAGATGAATACTTTTGTAGAGCAAGGTGTATTGCTATTTTCAATATTCGTTGTTATGCTTCTTACTTATATCATACTTCTTAGTGCAAGTAAGATTATAAAAACAATTGGACAAACAGGTACAGCTGTGCTTATGAGACTTATGGGACTGATTGTTATGGTTATTGCTGTTGAGTTTTTCTTTTCTGGTTTGAAACCAATAATTGGAATTGATTAGAAACTCTAGCTTACATTATCCATTTTATATTTTAAATAAGGGGTGAGCACATGGTGTTCATCTTTTAAAGAAAATAGATTTTCATTTTTTAAAAAATCATCAATCTCATCTTCTGTTATTCCTAGTTTTTTGATATCTAACTCTTCTGATACATTTGCAAATTTGTCCATGAGTTGGTCAAAGGCATAGTTGTATTCAAATGCCATTTCTCCTTTTTCAAATAAAAGAACTTTTACTAAAATCCAATTGTAAAATATAAGGTTCCATCCCTCTTTTTGTTCATCGGACTTGCATAGGTCTAAAATATTTTTCTTCCAATTAAATAAACAAAAATACGCATGATGATTTGTCCACATCTCACCAATCCACCAACCTTGATATTTTGGAAAACTATTAAAAGATTTTAGCTCCTCTTCATCCATCTCTTTTTTTATATTGTCAATAAGAAGAGTAAAATGCAATACTACGATTGGAATCATATAGTTAAACATCTCTAAATCTTTGATATTCATATCTGTCAAATCTTTTATAAGTAAGTCAAACTCTTTTTGAATTGTATTTAACTCTTCTTCTTTTATATCAGTGTAAAAATAGTGTTCTATGCTTTTGAGTGCTATTTGAAAAAGCTCCTTGCTTTCTACTATTGTTTGGTCTGGCAATTCATCCATTATCATCATAACATCAATTTTTTCGTTGTAAATTTCTGTTACATCATCAGTATAAATAGGCTTGCTGTTTTTATAGTGTTTCTTGCGTTCTATTGCCGCTACAAGTCTATCTTTGTCATGTGGTTGATGCTCGTTATATTTTTCTAGTTCTTTGAGTAATTCTTGATATCTTTTAATTCTGGGTTCATTAATAATAATATTGTTTTCTATTGAGGCTTGGGACATTAAAGTTAGTTTTTCTGCACCTGATTCATGATTTAAAAGCTTTGCTTTACTTACTGATATACTAACTTCTAGGGTTTTTATTAATTTTTCTAATGCAATTATAACTTTCATCTTAAGCCTTTTTAATCATTGATCTCTTCTACTGGTTTTTTTATTTCATTTATTTTACTTAATTTAAATTCTAAGTAAGGAGTCATGACGTTGTGTTCCTCTTTTATAGTAGAGAAGTCTTCTTTTTTTGTAAGCTCTTTGACTATTTTTTTCATTGAGTTTAAATTTGATTCATTAAATTCATCTTCTAAATGTGCGTATTTTTTCATAAGTTTATCAAAAGCGCAATTGTAAGAATAAGCATCTAGTTCTTCTGTGTTTAAAAGTTTTTTGACAAATATCCAGTTTTTAAATATAACATCCCAAGCTCTTTTTTGCTCATTACTTATACATAAAATATTTATGATACCTTTCCACTTAAATAAAGCAATATATGCTTGATGACTTGTCCAAAGTTCATCAATCCACCAGTCTTCAAACTTTGGCATCCCTTTAAATTCAGCCAATTCATTTTTCTTTATAGCCTCTTTTATACTATGCAGTAGAATTGAAAAACGTAATATTAGTATTGGGATTCTTTGATTTAGCATTAAGAGAAATTGATTGCTGTCATTTATTGAGTCATTTGTGAGTTCTTCAAATTCAACTTTTATTTTTTTTAGAGCTTTTTGTACTTGACAATGTAAATCTAGATTTAATTCTAGACTCATAAGTGCAATATTGTATAACTCATCGTCTTCTATTTGAACCTCTTGTGGTAATTCACTTAATAATAAAAGTGCCTCTTTTCTTAGTTTTTTCTTTTTTTTCTTATTTCGACGTATTCGAACCTCTTGATATTTAAAATAATTGTTATGTTCTAGTTCTTTTTTTTCTTTTTCTTTTTGATTTAATTCTTTTTGATCTAAACTTTTTAATTTGATAAGTTCTTTTTGGTACTCTTCTAAGAGATGGGTATTTCTTTCTTTATTTGCTTCAGAGGATGCTTCTGCCATGTAAGTGAGTTTTTTCTTACCTGACTTATGTTTTTCTAGTTGTTTGTTTGATAAGGCGATGCTTTTGGTTAATGTGATTATTTTATTTTCTAAATCTTTGATCAATTCCATCTTATTACCTTCTAAAAGTTATGTATGTAAATATACCATAAACTATGGTATATTTAGATATATTTTAAAAATAAGTGTAATATTTGTGTAATAAATATGGTTTTTTTACTTAAATATTCTAAAAAATGTATTGAATATTGTTTTATACAGTCACTTAGAATCTCATCTCTAAATGTACGGGACAATGATCACTGCCTAATATATCACTCAATATAGATGCATCACTTATATTGTCCTTTAAATCTTCACTTACAAAAAAATAATCAATTCTCCATCCTACATTGTTAGCACGAGCATTTGCTCTATAACTCCACCAGCTATAATTTTCAGGCTCATTCGCATGTATATGTCTAAATGTATCGATATATCCATGAGATAAAAACTTTGTCATCCACTCTCTTTCCATTGGTAAAAAACCTGATGTTTTTTCATTTGGTTTTGGACGTGCTAAATCAATTGCTTGATGTGCAGTATTTACATCACCACAAACTATGATTGACTTTCCTAGTGACTTTAACTCTTCGCAACGTGCCAAAAATCTATCATAAAACTCCATTTTGTAAGTAAGCCTCTCCTCTTTACTTTGACCATTTGGAAAATATACATTAAAGTATGCAATATCTTTATCTCCTAATGTAAAATGAACTTCATTAATTCTTCCTTCATCTAGGATATCTACACTCATACAATTGTCCTTAAAATCCAATTGTATATCACTATACAATGCAACTCCAGAGCGTCCTTTAATAGCAGAGGTACTTACATGAATATCTTGAAACTCTTTATCAAATATAGTTGATGGTATCTGTTCTTGTGTTGCTTTTATCTCTTGAAATCCTATGATATCAATATCGTTTTCTTCTACCCATTTTAAAGCTTCTTTTTTATCTACGGCTCGGATACCATTTACATTCCATGAGATAAATTTATATTTTTTTGACATTTTTTTCCTTTTTATTCAACAAAAGTTACGAACTCATTTAGCTCTACTCTTGGTGTTCTATAGCTGTTTATCAATGCTTTTTCATCTTCATATCCAAGTGCAATTCCACATAACAAAACCTTCTCTTTGGGAATATTTAGTTCCTCTTTTACAATTTCTGGGTATTGGGCAAGTGCTGCTTGTATACAAGTACCAAGGCCTAGGGCTGTTGCACTGAGCATCACTGATTGTAAAAACATACCATAGTCTAAGTATGAACCCTTTTCTAAGAAGTTATCCATAGTAAAGTATAAAACTACAGGTGCATCAAA